>Ga0208406_1000152_pt1 | contig 28380 bp, 27 predicted proteins | sample ETNtaG_15_FD_185769 | JGI IMG/M metagenome (GOLD analysis project Ga0208406, IMG submission 185769) | Marine microbial and viral communities from oxygen minimum zone, Eastern Pacific Ocean - ETNP201302PF89A (SPAdes) (version 2) | ecosystem: Environmental > Aquatic > Marine > Oceanic ...
CGTTCAAACGGGAGATATAGTAACCTTTACTGGAAGTGCTGATACTGGAAAAATGTTAAAAGCACATCCTAAATTAATAGAAGAGTCTGTACCATTTAATATGGAAGCAGATTCTTTAAACTGCTCTGTCTTGGGTGAAGATGCAATTCCTGGAACTGCAGAGTTTGATATATTCATAAAAGAAGTACAAAAAGAAATGACCGTAAAAGCAGGGCAAAAATGTACAGCTGTCCGTAGGATAATAGTTCCTGATAAACTAGTAGAAGATGTGCAGATTGCACTAGGGAAAAGATTAGCAAAAACTACTATTGGAGACCCTTCAGTGGAAGGTGTAAGAATGGGAAGTTTGGCAGGAAACGAACAAAAAATAGAAGTAACTGAAAAAGTGCAACAACTTGCGCAAACCCAAGAGATTGTTTACGGAAGTTTAGAAGAATTTGAAGTTACAGGAGCCGATAAAAACAAGGGAGCATTTATCTCCCCTATACTATTTTTAAATGATGATCCCTTCAACAAAACTGATTGTCATAATGTGGAGGCTTTTGGCCCTGTTTCCACTATTCTACCTTACAAAACTATTGATGAAGCAATTGAACTTGCTAAGATGGGTAAAGGTTCTTTGGTCTGTTCTATCATTACAAATGATATGAAAATTGCAGAACAATTTGTATTGGGAGCAGCAAGTATGCATGGTAGAATTCTAGTGCTAAATGAAGCTTGTAGTAAAGAAAGTACTGGGCATGGTTCTCCTATGCCATTACTTACGCATGGTGGACCTGGACGTGCCGGTGGTGGAGAGGAAATGGGAGGAGTTAGAGGAATTAAACATTACCTGCAAAGAACAGCAATTCAAGGGCATCCGACAACCATTACGGCACTTACCAAACAATATCAAGTTGGGGCAGAGCAAAATACAGAAGGACCTCATGTGTTTAGAAAGCACTTTGAAGAGATTGAGATTGGCGATACTGTAATTACCGATAAACATTTGGTGACACTTGATAACATTGAAGACTTTGCAGAGCTATCAGGAGATAAATTCTATGCTCATATGGATGAGAATTCTTTAGATGGCACGATCTTTACAGAAAGAGTTGCACATGGATATTTCATTATGAGTAAGGCAGCTGGTTTATTTGTAGACCCTGCAAAAGGACCAGTACTTCTAAACTATGGAATTGATGAATGTAGATTCACAAAACCGGTATATCCTGGGATGACAGTGGGAGTTCGTTTTACTGCAAAAGAAAAAATAAGCCAGGAAAAAAGAGAAGATGATGATATTGCAAAAGGAATTGTAAAATTCTTAGTAGATGTATATGATGATGAAGGAGAAACGGTAATGCTTGCAACCATACTTACTATGGTTAAGAAATTAAATAATGAGTAATAATAAGATCAACCAAGATATTTATAAAGATGCGTATACATTAATGTGTACTGCAAGAGCTATGACCAATATCTTTGAAGAAAACAAAGAAATAACTTCAAAATATGTACACGCTACATCTGCTGGACATGAAGCAATTCAATTAGCTGTAGGCATGCAACTAACTAAACATGATTGGGCAGCACCTTACTACAGAGATGATGCAATGCTACTTGGAATTGGAATAACCCCTTATGAACTCATGCTACAACTCTTATGTAAAAAAGAGGATCCGTTTTCTGGGGGGAGAACTTATTATTCCCACCCATCTTTAAAAAGAGAAGGGTTCCCTAAAATTCCTCATCAATCTTCTGCTACTGGAATGCAAGCAATCCCAACAACAGGTGTTGCAATGGGAATTCAATACAAAGAAATGGAGGGTTTGTCAAAACCTAAAAAAGGAGAAGAACCAATCACTGTTTGTTCTTTTGGAGATGCTTCCATTACTGAAGGAGAGGTTGCAGAAGCTTTTCAGATGGCTGCACTTAAGAAATTACCTATTCTGTATTTAGTACAAGATAACGAATGGGATATTTCTGCTCACGCTTCAGAAACTAGAGCGGTAGACGCTACCCATTACGCTCAAGGTTTCGGACTAAAAACCTACACAATTGATGGCACTGATTTTAAGGAATCCTATAATTGTATTAGAGAGGTTTTTAAAGAGATCAAAGAAAGTAGAACCCCTAGCTTAGTACATGCAAAAGTTCCACTACTAAATCACCATACATCAGGAGTTAGAATGGAATGGTACAGAGATGATTTAGATAAAGCAAGAAAAAGAGATCCTCTTCCAAAACTAAAAGCACTGCTATTAAAAAATGGTTTTACCGAAAAAGATTTATCTAAGATTGAAAAATCTGCTAAGGGATTAGTAAAATCAGATTATGAAAAAGCCTTAAAAGCAGAAGATCCAAATCCTGAAGACCTATTCTCTCACGACTATGCTCCAACTAAAATCTTAGAAGAGAAAGGAGATAGATCGCCTAAAGATAAAGAAGCTACTGTAATGGTAGATTCTGCCCTGTTTTCTATAAAAGAGTTAATGACTGACCACCCTGAATGTTTGCTATACGGACAAGATGTAGGAAAACGATTAGGAGGTGTGTTTCGTGAAGCAGCAACACTTGCAGATACATTTGGAGATAATAGAGTATTCAACACTCCTATTCAGGAGGCATTTATTATTGGGAGTACAGTGGGAATGTCAGCAGTTGGACTAAAACCGATTGTTGAAGTGCAATTTGCAGATTATATTTGGCCAGGATTAAATCAGCTCTTTACGGAAGTGAGTCGTTCCAATTATTTGTCAAATGGAAAATGGCCTGTGAGTTGTATTATCCGTGTACCTATTGGTGCATATGGTAGTGGTGGTCCTTATCATTCTTCTTCTGTAGAATCTGTATTAGCTCAGATTAAAGGTATTAAAATTGCTTACCCATCTAATGGTGCAGATTTAAAAGGATTGATGAAATCGGCTTTCTATGATCCAAATCCAGTAGTAATTTTAGAGCATAAAGGATTATATTGGAGTAAAATAAAAGGTACGGAAAATGCAAAAACCATTGAACCATCTAAAGATTATGTAATACCTTTTGGGAAAGGAAGAATTGCTTTAAATTCAGATGAAAATGAAACAAACACACTTTGTTTAGTTACTTACGGGATGGGCGTACATTGGGCATTAAATGCCGCTAAAGACCACAAAGGAAAAGTAGAAATAATTGACCTAAGAACTATAAACCCTATTGATGAGGATTTAATTCTTAGTACGGTAAACAAACATGGGAAATGTTTAGTGCTTACTGAAGAGCCTTATCATAATTCCTTTGCACAAAGTTTGACAGGAAGAATTCAGGAAAAGTGTTTTGAAAAATTGGATGCTCCTGTTTTTGTAATGGGTTCTGAAAATTTACCTGCAATACCACTTAATTCTACCTTGGAAGCAACTATGTTGCCAAATGCAAAAAAAGTAAGTAAGAAAATTAATACAATCCTAAATTACTAAAATGACAATTAGAAAAGGGGTGAAAAAAGATTTGTCTTCTGTTTTAAACTTAAAAAGAAACTAGCTGATTACGAAAACAGCATCAATTCTCTCATCAACAGTACACCTAAGGTATCTTGGCACAAGTGGGATTACATTCTTGTAATGATTATCATAACGCTCTTCTCCAATACCTCTTCTCATCTCCAATGTATCACGAAAACCTTTTGTAGTAATTAATGCTGTTTTAGCTCCACTCATTGTCAGAAAAGCATTAGTAGATACTGTTGTACCATGAACAATCGTATCAATGTTATCAATAAAATCACCTTCAGGAAGATTTAAAATCTCTGCAATCTCTTTAAGTCCGGTAATAAATCCTTCAGAAGAATCTTCAGGAGTTGAGAGAGTTTTATGCATAACAGAATTACCTTTGTCTGATACTAAAAAGAAATCAGTAAAAGTTCCTCCAACATCTATACCTATTTTATACTTCATATAAAAGTCTCTCCTATAAATTATTTATGCATAAACTCTGCCTTAACCTTAGGTCCGTTCTTTTTAAAATTTATTAAAACCATACACCTAACATTTACTACTTTTTTAAACATCAAATTACTATAAATATTAGCAATGATATGTGTACTATTTTTTATACTTCTAAGTTCACAAAAATAACTGTTATTAAGCAGATAAATTATGATATACATCATACTATTAGACTGAGCTTATTTATTTTTTTTGCAAAAGTTTTTTGTTTGTGGAGTGTTCTTCTATTGCCGTTCCATTTATGATTAATATCATCATCTGATAATAAGTATTTTACTATCTTTGGAGAAATAAACTAAATGAAAAAGAATATATATATATTAGTATTTATTACTATTTTCTCTTCTTGTAGGAAAGAAGAAACTATACCTAATAATAAACCACCTTTTTATGATGAAATTCCAACTATATTAATTGAGAATTATGTAAATCGTATTTTTATTGACTTAATTGGTAGAGAGCCTTTGAATATTGAAATGCAAGAAGAAGTGAAATATCTTAGAGATAATGATTTGCAAATGGAATTTAGGGATAGTTTAATAACTAAACTGATGACAAGTACTATTTTAGATACTACAATTGGCGATTCAACAACTGTTTATAAAGTAGCATACTATCATAGAATGTATGAGATGACTAAAGCGAGAATGATTGAGGGGGCTTCAAATGAATATATTCAACAAGATATAGGAAACTTAGAGCAAGCTATACTGAATGATTCTTTAATGGGGGGAAATCAACAGGGAATAGATAAAAAGAGATTTGAAGTAAATAAATTGAAAAAAGTTATTCTTTCAGAAGATCAATATATGAATGGAGATATTGAGATTAATGAGGTGTATGCCCGTATGCTTTACAACTCAGTTTATGATGAAATAAATATGAACACATTTAATTTTGTGAATGCCTCATTTGATGATTTATTTTCTCGCTTTCCAACAGCTGAAGAATTTGATAATGGGTTTAATATGATTGAGTATGATGAAGCTCGATTACTATTTAATTTGCCAGGGCAGAATAAAGGAGATTATATTGAGATTTTAACTAATTCAAGAGAATATTATGAAGGAATGATTAATTGGGTATATCTTACTATGTTGTCTCGTGAACCTACAACATTAGAGAAAGGTCAAACTATGGAGACATTCTTTTACGATTATGATTTACAGAAAGTACAAAAAAGAGTATTAATGACAGATGAATATGCACACTTTGATTAAGTAAGAAATAATAATGGAAAAAGAAATTTCAAGAAGAGAATTGATAATATGGAGAATACTTCAGGTACTTCTATTTGTTTTAGGAATAGGATTTCTTATGTTGATGCTAAATGATTCGCTAAGATTTATTCCATTATTATCAGATACTTTTGGAAGAGATGCTTTTTGGAATGTGCTTATTTTTGCAGCACCACTTTTATTTGCATTAGCTCCAGGAGTTTGGCGTAATATATGCCCAATGGGCACAACATCTATGCTTGCCAGACATTTAAGTATAAGCAAAGGTAAAGAACAAGATCAGAAAACTCAAGGCATTTTTTACTTAATAAGTGTTATATTGCTTTATGTGTTAGTGCCTTTACGCCATGTGGAAACTAGTGGGTTATCGGTTGTTATTGCATTAGTTTCTATGGCAGTTCTTGCGTTAATTATTGGCTATATGTATCTTGGGAAAAGTGGTTGGTGCTCAGGTCTGTGTCCTGTTTATCCTGTAGAAAAGCTCTACGGCACGAAACCGTTAGTACAAGTGTCAAATGCCCATTGCTCTACTTGTGTAAATTGTGTAATACCTTGTACCGACTCTACTGATAATATTATGCCAAGCTCAAATCAAGAGTCTGTAGCAAGCCGATTTGCAAGTTTCATTTTTGTGGGAGGTTTTCCTGGTTTTGTATGGGGCTGGTTTAATGTTGCAGATTTTCCTAATAGAATGGAGGGCTGGTCTAATTTAGGAATCGTTTATAGTTTACCAATTCTTGGATTTTCTGTTACACTTATCTTCTATTGGGTTCTTAGAAGATTATTTGAAGAAAAAAATTATAGCAAGATTGCGCTTGTTTTTGCTGCTGCAGCTATTTCTTGTTATTATTGGTATAGAATTCCCTCTATTTTAGGGCTTACTGAGGCTAGAGGAATTTTTGATTTAGATTTATCTAGTATTATGTATCTAAAAGAGATTTTAAGAATGATATCTGTAACATTTTTCTTTTGGTGGATAGTAATAAGAAACACTACTAAAGGATGGGAATACCGTCCAAAATTTAATGAATTAGAGATAACCACTTAAAAACAAAACAATGAAAATGAGAAACTTATTAGTAGGATGTTTGATGTTATTTACTTATGCGTCTTTAGCACAATTTAGTATGGATGGAGAAATCAGACCCAGAATGGAGTACAAACATGGCTATAAAAACTTAGCCGATAGCGCAATGGATGCTACTGTTTCAACGAACCAAAGAACCAGATTGAATCTTAATTACAAAGCAGAAAGATATAAGGTTGGTCTTAGTTTACAGGATGTAAGAACATGGGGAAGTGTATCTACTTTAAATAGTACAAATGATTATTTTACTATACATCAAGCTTGGGCAGAGGTGAATCTAATAAAAGATTTGAGCGTAAAAGCTGGAAGACAGGAATTAGTATATGATGATCAACGGCTTTTTGGAAATGTAGGTTGGGCTCCGCAAGGTAGAAGCCATGATATAGCTCTTGTAAAATATGAAAGAGGCTTTAAAGCACATGTAGGATTTACCAAAAACTTGGATGAAACTGCAGGATATAAAGATATGCACTATTTGTGGTTGCATAAATCATTAGATAATTTATCACTTAGTATGGTATACCTTAAAACTATGTATGATGATGATTTAAAGAGGTATTATAAGAACTTAATGGAAGCGCAAAATCAAACTACTTACCTTTCTGATTATACTATTAATAAGTTTTATATCAAAAATGATATTCAAACCTTTGGAGGAAGATTAATCACAAAATACGGTTCTTTTTCATTAAACGGGAACTTTTATATGCAAACTGGAGAAAACTTGAGTGCATACCTTATTGGTGCAGATGCTAGCTATAGATTATCTGAAAATCTATCTGTAACTGCATCTTATGAGCAACAATCTGGTAACGATTTAAACCCTTATGGAGAAGATCATAAAAGAGATAAGGCATTTAACCCCCTTTTTGGGACTAATCACAAATTTAATGGGAATATGGATTATTTTTATGTAGGTAATCATGCAAGAAGTGTTGGTTTAGAAGATATCACTTTTGGCGCAAAATACAAGGAAGGTAAAATGAGCTTTAATGCAGTTGCGCATATGTTTAATGCTGTTGGTAATATTGGTTCTGGTTATATTGCTCCTTATGAAACTGAGGCAACTGAAGCTAATCTTACTCTTAGTCAGAATTTAGGATATGAAGTGGATATCTCTATTGGTTATGATATAAGCAAAGAGGTAAATATTAAGGTTGGTTATTCTCAATTATTTAGCACAGAATCCTTAGAGGAGGTAAAAGAAAAAGAATTCGTAGATTTGGAAGAAAAAAAATGGGAAGACAGTAATGGAAGTTATGTGACGCAGCCATATATCGGTAGCTCATTTGAAACAAGCAATTGGTCATGGATAATGATAACGGTTAAACCTAAATTTTTATAGAAACATATGATTATGAAGAAAAAGATAATATTATTAGTTTGCTTATTTTCAGTACTTCTTTTTTCGTGTAAAAAAGATTTAAGTTATGGAGTAGATGCAATAAATACTATGCCCCCAAATGCAAATAAAACTAAACTAAAAACCAACGAGCAATATATCTCAATACTATATACCAATCTTTTTCAAAAAGCATTAAGTGCTAATGAAATGGTAGAGATAACACATTGCATTGAAGCTTTTGGCGATAAAGAAACAATTCATGAGGTAATAATAAATAATTTCATGAATAAACCAGATGTTATTATTCCGTCTGATTCCATAATGAGATTAGATATTGAAAGTTTTCTTACAGAGGCTTACATCCGGTTTTATGTAAGAGATATTACGGAAGCGGAAAAAGAATATTTAACTAAATTTATTGAGAATAATCCTACTTTTACTACTGAGATGCTTTATACAGCTTTTGCGCTCTCTGATGAATATCAATACTACTAAAATCTAAACTATGAAAAGAAGAAAATTTATTTCCAATGTAGTAAAGGCATCCACAGCAAGTATAGTTATGCCTTATATTTTACCGACTGGAAGATTGTTTGCTGCAACTGGTTCACAAATGGCTGACCATGTTGTTTTTGTTCTTTTTGCTGGAGGACTAAGACAACAAGAAACAGTACTCCAAAGATATCTGGATGATAGTCAAGGGGTAAATTTTCCTGGAAATATTATGTATAATTTGTTTGATGGAGCACCTCCAACTGATAAAATTGTTTATGGAGCAGACGGGGCTGTTCCAGGTCTAGGAGATATTCCTATTCCTAAAATTTTAAGTCAAACTTTCCAGCAGCAAGGCACAATCTTTAAAGAGATGAGAAGTGCTACAAGTGGGCATTATGGTGGGGTCAATGGATTACTTCAAGGAAATACATTGTCCAGTCAAGGTCTAAAAGTAAAACCTCTTAATCCTACAATATTTGAATACCTAAGGAAACATCTTAATTTACAGGCTACTGACACTTGGCTTGTTGGTAGCAGTATAGGAAATTCACAACCCTTGCTTAATTACAGCTTAAATGCTGAATATGGTGTGCAATATGGAGCTAACTTTATTGCGCCGAATACAATCTTTGGCAATGAGGGAGTAAAACATTTATCCAATGCAAAGGTGTACAATCAAGAAGATGAACTTGAGCCAATGTACAGAACAAAAGAATTTTTAGATAATGTTTGGGGGACAGTTGGTCCAGGACTCATTACAATTGAAAATACTGAACAAGAGAAAAAGGACATCAAAGATTTCTTAAGATATATCTATGATAATGGAACAAATGAGATGCCTCCAGTTAGTGATGGAGGAGATGCTACAACAATAGGCTATGCTTTAGAGGTAATGAAATGGTTTAAACCGAAATTTACAGTTGTTAACATGAGTACAGGAGTAGATGTTTGTCATAGTAATTTTACTAGTTACGTAAGAGCCTTACATAGAGCGGACCATTCTTTAGCACATTTATGGGACAGGATTCAAAGTATTCCTGGGATGGAGAATACAATTATGATTGCAATACCAGAATGTGGCAGAAACTTAGAATCAAATGCTATTCATGATTTTAATGACTTTTATGCTTTTGACCATTCTGATAGTAATGCAAGAAGAATATTTGGAATGATGGTTGGCCCTGGTGTTCCATCTAATCATACTGTTGGTAATGAGAATAACCCAATAGGAAATGCGACTGATAGCGTGCTTACAATTGCTGAGATTTTTGGAATTAAGGATCAGATTCCAACTCAATACTTAGCAGCTAACTCTATGTCAATGTTTGATAATTTATAAACTATGAAAAAAACAAAAGAAATATCATTTTTATGCTTCATTCTATTGTTAGTGGTGTTTTCTTGTAGCAAGGAAGATGAGAATCCTTATGATAGCTTAATCTATCCTGATGACTCAAATACATCTTCTTATTCAGCTGCTAATCACTCTATTACGGGTTTGCATAACAGGATATTTTTCCCTCTTTGTGCAAATTCAGGATGTCATGATGGTACATTAGAACCTGATTTTAGAACTATTGAGAGCACTTACAATACCTTAGTATATCATCCTATAATTAAGAATAATCCAAACTATCCTACCGATTATTTCACTTATAGAGTTTTGCCAGGCGATACTACAAAATCTATGTTATATCATAGGATGACAGTTGAATTTGGAGAACAAGGACAGAAAAATATTATGCCTTTAGGAGGAGATCCAGATGAGAAGCTATTTTGGAATCAAAACAAACAACAATTCTTATCAGATATTAGAAGATGGATTAATGAAGGAGCAAAAGACATGTTTGGAAATACCCCTACTTTAGGAAATTTTGAACCAGAAATAAAAGGATTAGTTGCTTATGCTGATGGAGGAAATACACAATTAGTAAGAGATAATATACTACTACAGGTTCCTCCAGGAACACAAAATATAAAAATCTGGTATAGTTATGATGACGATATTACTCCAACCCAAGATATAACATATAACAAAGCAAAATTTTCAACATCAGCATATAATTTTTATAATTCAATTGAGAGAAATATTATCTATACAGCATCATCAATTACTGAATTAGGTTTCAAAAATGTTCCTGTAGAGTTTTCTCATTATATTACTATTGATGTAAGCGCTTATACAACTAATGATGTATTATATAACAGAATTTATATTCAAGATGGAGATAATTCTATAACAGAGATCCCATCTGATGGTTCTGATTTTCCAATAATTAAAAGATATGCTTTTGAGTTTAAATAATATGAAAAAAATAATACTGATAATCCCTTTATTATTTTTTGGATGTAAAAAGGAAGAGTTAAGGGAAGATATGGATGTTCCATATATTTCGATTAAAAGGATAACACCCAAGATAGTACAAGAATTTACAGAGAGTGTTTTACTAGAAATAGCCTATGAAGATGGAAATGGAGATCTTGGCTTTCAGAATCCAGATGTATTATCACTTAGTGTACAAGATAGTAGATTAAATACCCCTGATTTTTATCATATTCCACCATTAGCACCTGATGGTGAGGAAATTTATATAAAGGGGACTTTTAATGTATATTTGAATACTACTTTTCTAATTGGTGTTGGAAGTAGTGAAAAATTAACCTATTCTGTAAGAATTAAGGATAGAGCGGAAAACTGGAGCAATACTGTAACTTCAGAGGAGATTACAGTCGTAGAATAATACACCTAATTGTATCTAATAATTTAATATACTCAAGAGAATAACTCTTTTTATATCTTGCATTCTATTATTTTCAATTATTAATCAGTCTCAATATTCTATGCAGAATCTCACTTAACTATTCTTTTCCAAACAAATTTTACCAACATAAGATAGCAGATTAATAAGATTATCATTGCTAATAATCCAGGTGATAAACTTTTGATTAGATTTCTCATGTTTTTTTTATGATATATGTCATGATTTAAATAATCAGAATCTGTACTTTTGTTAACTTATGACACCAAAGATTAAAGTTACGAATTGTCAAGACTGTAAGTCTTATAACTCATCGGTTTTTTGTAATCTAGATAATGATTTATTAACTAATTTAAACAGAAATAAATCTGTCTTCCTTTTTAAGAAGGGTCAGTATGTTTTCGCAGATGAAGGGCATCCTCTTGGGGTGTATTGTATTATTACAGGAAAAGTTAAGATATACAAATTTGGATTAAATAAAGATCAGATTGTTAGAATTGGATCTAGATCCGATTTAATCGGATATAGAGCCTTAATAGCTGATGAAGTATATTCAGCTACAGCAGAAGTATTAGAAGATGCTGAGATTTGTTTTATTCCCATGGGGGTTTTTTTATACTTTATAAATAAGGATAAAGAATTCTCCTTAAAGTTGATGAGGATTTTATCGCAAGATGTTAAGAATGCCGAAAGGAATTCTATGAATATTGCACAAAGAACTGTAATGGAGCGTTTAGCAGAATACCTAATCTTAATGCATGAAAAATTGTCAAAAGATGCAAATGCTCAGGATGTATTCTTCTCATGCTCTCGGAAGGATCTCTCAGATATTATTGGTTGTGCTCCAGAGACTCTTATTAGATCTCTATCTGCACTTAAGAATGATGAGATAATCTCTATTGTTAAAAAGGATATAAAGGTTGTTGATATTCAGAGACTTCATAGGATAGCAAACGTATATCGTGTGTGCTCCAACCACAGACCTTGAAGTAACGTTTAGAAATTATGGAGATGTTCCATTAACTTCTTTAGATTAATATACTAGGTGAAGATTATATTGTAATCAAACTTATTAGATTCTAAAAATATACTCTTACCCATTATCATCTCCAATAACTACTTCTAAAGCATTATCTGTTTCTCTATTAATAAAGTCTTTGTAGCATCTGAACTGAAATTTTATCGCTTGAAATATTTCCAAAAGAATAGTGTGCAATATGATAGCTTATTCTTTTTGTTATTTCTACTTTCTTTGCAATTTTTTTCAGCCATCTATTGTATTTACTTTAAGAGGCTGAAACTAATAAAATTGGATTAGTGACAGAAGTCATGTTTTATATATAATGTTCTACCTTATTTTGTAAGATTAATTTTATAAACGATATAAAATGGTAATGTTATAAACATAATGGATCAGAAAATACTTATAAAGAGAATTCTTAATTTAAAACAAGAGAAAAACGCAATCATTTTAGCTCATTATTATCAAGATCCATCTATTCAAGAAATAGCAGATTTTGTTGGTGATAGTTTAGGATTATCTCATAAGGCAAAAAAGACAGAGGCTAATATTATTGTTTTTGCAGGAGTACATTTTATGGCAGAAACAGCAAAAATTATAAATCCAGAAAAGAAAGTTATTTTACCAGATATGGATGCGGGATGTTCTCTTTCAGAGTCTTGTCCAGCTGATAAATTCAAAGAATTTATAAAAAATCATCCTAATCATACTGTAATTTCTTATATTAATTGTTCTACCGAGATAAAAGCATTAAGTGATATTATTTGCACCTCTTCAAACGCACTAAGAGTGATAAACTCTGTGCCAAAAGAAAGAGAAATAATATTTGCTCCCGATAAGAATTTAGGGGCCTATTTGGCTCGTAAAAGTGGTAGAGAATTAGTTCTTTGGGATGGTACTTGCATTGTGCATCAAGAATTTTCAGAAACAAAGATTGAAACACTAAAGAAGGAACATCCTAGTTCAAAAGTTATTGCACATCCAGAATGTACTTCATATATATTAGATTATGCAGATTTTATAGGGTCTACTACAGCCCTATTAGATTTTACAAGATCGGACAAATCACAAGTTTTTATAGTTGCGACAGAAGCTTGTTTATTATATCAAATGAGGAAGAGAAGTCCTGAGAAAGAATTTATTGTAGCTCCTGTTGTGAGTAGTTGCAGTGCTTGTCAACAATGTCCATATATGCAAAAAAACACATTAGAGAAATTGTATCAATGTTTAAAGAATGAATCTCCTGAAATTATAATTGAAGAGAAACTTAGAAATAAAGCATATATATCGGTTCAGAAGATGATGAAGATATGAAAACAGAATATTTAGTAATTGGTTCAGGAATTGCGGGATTGAGCTTTGCATTAAAGGTTGCTCAATATCAAACAGAATCAAAAATTACGATTATAACAAAATCTTATGAAGCGGATGGAAGTACTAAACATGCACAAGGTGGTATTGCTGTGGTTTCTGATTTTAATAATGACTCTTTTGAAAATCATATTAATGATACGCTTTTGGCAGGTGATGGATTATGTAATCCTAATATTGTAAACTTTGTGGTGGAACAAGCTCCCATTCGATTTAAGGAACTAATAAGTTATGGTACTGATTTTGACCAAGATAATAAACAAGAATATGATTTAGCAATGGAGGGAGGGCATTCTCAAAAAAGAATAATCCATAAACAAGACTGCACGGGACTAGAAATAGTAGAGTCTCTATTGAGACGAATAAAATCTTATAAAAATATACAGATAATAAAACATCTGTTTGCAATTGACTTGATAGTTGAGAAGGGATCATGCTTTGGTGTAATTGCTAAAGATGTAAATACTAATAAAATTAGAAATATCCTTGCTAAGAAAACATTACTTGCTACTGGAGGTATTGGACAAGTATTTCAGTCTACTACTAATCCTTTAGTTTCTACTGCCGATGGAATTGCAATGGCAAAACGAGTAGATGTTAAAATAAGTGATATGGAGTTTATCCAATTTCATCCTACAGCATTATATAATCCAAATCAAACACCTTCCTTTCTGATTTCTGAAGCGGCAAGAGGTAAAGGAGCTATTTTGAGAACTGTGAATGGTAGTAGGTTTATGCAAAATTATCATAAGGATAAAGAACTTGCAACAAGAGATATTGTTGCTAGAGCAATTGATACTGAGACTAAAAAGACAAATGTAAATTATGTGTTTTTAGATTGTAGTACTATTCCTGAAAGAGAGATAGAAAAACATTTTCCAAATATAAAGAAGAAATGTGAAGAGTTAGGGTTGGATCTAAGTACAGATTCAATTCCTGTTATGCCTGCAGCACATTTTGTATGTGGTGGTATAAATACAGATATAAATGGGCGAACAAATATCAATAATCTTTATGCATGTGGTGAGTGCGCAAACACAGGGCTTAATGGCGCAAACAGACTTGCTTCCAACTCCTTATTAGAGTCTTTAGTTTTTTCACATCAATGTGCAATGGATGCAACTAATAGTATAGAAGAAATCAGTATTTCTTTTAAAGATTTAGGCAATAATGATATAAACAGAAAAGAATACTCTCATCAAAAAATTCAACATATGCTTTTCGGAATTAAGAATGTAATGAGTGAAAATGTTGGAGTTCTTACAGATGATAAATTATTAAGAAAGGCCTATAGTTTTATAACTAATATGCAAGAAAAAATAGAGGTGATTTATCAAGAATATAAGGCGTCAATTGCATTATTAGAATTAAGAAATATTTCATTAGTGTCATATCTTATTATTCAACAATCATTGGAACGAAAAGAAAACAAAGGGGTTTTTTATAATGAAAATTTAGTTAAATTGCAATTATGAATTTAATAAATCACATCTTTTCAAGAGTAATGAAAAGAAACCTATACAAGAATAAAATGTTAAAAGATCCTTTTACACAGTTTGAAAAATGGTTTTATTTTGTTAAACGATTGAAAATAATTCCATTTTATGATAGAATGGGGTTAAGTACAATAAGTAAAGAGGGAATACCTACTTCCAGAATTGTTCTTTTGAAAACGATTGATAGTAAGGGATTTGTTTTTTTTACAAATTATAAAAGTAATAAGTCAATTGATATTCAATTAAATCCAAATGCATCCCTCTTATTTTATTGGCCATTAATAGAAAGGCAAGTACGTATAAATGGTAAAATTGAAAAGGTGTCAGTAGAAGAATCAGAGAGCTATTTTAAAACACGCCCAAGAAAAAGTCAAATTGGAGCATGGGCATCTAAACAAAGTTGTATTATTCATTCTAAAAAAGATTTTGAAAACCAAATTACTAAATACACTGAAAAGTATAAAAATAAAACAATTCCTTGTCCTCCATTTTGGGGAGGTTATCGATTAATTCCTTCATCATTTGAGTTTTGGCAAGCTAGAGTAAATCGATTACATGATAGATTTCTTTATACGATTAAAAATAAAAATTGGATAATTAAAAGATTATCCCCATAAGGAATATAAAAAATAGAGCCATTATTCTATCCTCTTAAAATGAGCTGTAAAATGACGGAGGAATTGATTTTCTTTTATGATTTCTATTCCTTTAGCTGTAGATTTATTTCTCAATAATTCTTCAAATATCTCTACTATATAATCTATATGAGATTGTGTGTAAACTCTTCTAGGGATAGCAAGTCTTACTAAGTCCATTTCTGCAGGAATTAATTCTCGTTTCTCATCATATTTCCCGAACATAACTGAGCCAATTTCAACTGATCTTATTCCACCCTTTAAGTACAAATTGCAAACCAATGCTTGTCCTGGATATTGGTTTATTGGTATGTGATTGTAAAATTCTCGCGCATCAATATACACAGCATGTCCTCCTACTGGTCGCATAATCGGTATGCCCATCTCATGTAATTTATTTCCTAAATAAGTAGTTGAAGAAATTCTGTAATGCAAATAATCTGCATCAAAGACCTCTTGAAAACCAACTGCTATTGCTTCCATATCTCTCCCGCTAAGTCCTCCATAAGTCGCAAATCCTTCTGTAATAATTAGTAAATTAATACACTCATCAGCAAGTTTTTTATCATTAAGTGCTAAAAATCCACCCATATTTACAAGAGCATCTTTTTTAGCACTCATTGTACAACCATCCGCAAGAGCAAACATTTCCTGAGCAATTTGTTTGTATGTGTAATCCTCAAACCCTTCTTCTCTTTGCTTAATAAAATATGCATTTTCAGCTATACGGCAGGCATCTAAGACAAAAAGAATTCCATGTTTTTTACAAATCTCCGAAACTTCTTTTGTATTAGACATACTTACTGGTTGGCCTCCACCACTATTATTGGTAACAGTTAATATGACAGCACTAACATTCTTAGCTCCCCACTTTTTAATTGTAGTAATTAAAGTTGGAATATCTAGATTTCCTTTAAAAGGATGTTCAATTGCAGGATTTTTTCCCACGTCTGTTAAGCAATCAACTGCTTCAGCACCTGAGAATTCAATATTAGCTCTTGTAGTATCAAAATGTGTATTGCTAATAAAAATCTTTCCTTTACCACCAATATGACCATATAAGATACGTTCAGCCGCACGCCCTTGGTGCGTGGGAAGAATATGTTTGTAGCCAGTAATATCCTGCACTGAACTTTCTAGTTTTCCCCAACTTCTTGCTCCAGCATAACTCTCATCACCATGCATCATAGCAGCCCATTGTGCCGAACTCATGGCAGAAGTTCCACTATCTGTTAGTAAGTCAATTAACACATCCTTTGCTGATAGTAAGAAAGGATTATAGTGTGCTTCTTTTAAATATTTTTTTCTCTCTTCTTCAGTTGTCATCTGAATTGGTTCTACCATTTTAATTTTAAATGGTTCAATAATTGTTTTAGGCATAACTTTAATTTTTTTCATTATGCAATAATATTTAATTTAAAGAAATACTTCTTATAAAGTATATTAATTTTTTATTAACCATTCATCTCCTGCAACTAAAAAACTTAACTTTGCAAACGCAAAACCAACTAAATGAACACAGAAATTGAAATCATGGCGCCAGCAGGATCTTGGGAAGCACTACAAGCCGCTATTCAAGGAAGAGCTAACTCCATATATTTTGGCATCGAACAACTCAATATGCGTGCTAGAGCTTCTAACAACTTTACTTTAGAAGACTTGAAAGAAATTGCTCAGATCTGTCAAGAAAATAATGTAAAGTCATACATCACGCTTAATACTATTATTTACAACCACGACCTTTCTTTGATGAAGCGTATTGTGGATACTGCTCAAGGAGCAGGCATTACTGCCATCATCGCTTCAGATCAAGCCGTAATCAACTATGTTGCTTCTCAAAAAATGGAAGTACACATCTCAACACAAAGCAATGTAACCAACATAGAAACCGTACGCTTCTTTGCACACTTTGCTGATGTAATAGTTCTTTCTAGAGAGCTAAGCTTAATACAAGTAAAGGAAATCACTAAAATAATTGAAAAAGAAAACATTTGTGGTCCTTCAGGCAATTTGGTGCAAATTGAAATTTTCGCACACGGAGCACTATGTGTAGCTGTTTCTGGTAAATGTTACATGAGCTTACACACTAGCAATTCTTCTGCTAACAGAGGAGCTTGTATACAAAACTGTAGAAGAACTTACACCCTAACCGACACCGAATCTGGTCATCTGTTTGAGGTTGACAATGAATACATCATGTCACCTAAAGACCTTTGTACCATTGGTTTTATTGATCAGATAATTGATGTTGGTGTTACCATATTGAAACTAGAAGGAAGAGGAAGAGCGCCAGAGTATGTAAAAACAGTTACACAATGTTATAGAGAGGCTGCTGATGCTTACTTAAACGGAAGTTACAATCAGGAAAAGGTTGATACATGGTTGAAACGCCTAAAAAGCGTTTATAACAGAGGTTTTTGGGATGGCTACTACTTGGGACAAAAATTAGGTGAATGGGCTGGCGTACATGGCTCAAAAGCTACTAGGAAAAAGGTCTTCTTGGCCAAAGGGAAAAGATACTTCCCAAGAATTCAGGTAGCCGAATTCCAAATGGAAGCGCTTCAACTGAAAAAAGGAGATCAAATCCTTATAACAGGGAAAACCACGGGGGTTATTGAAACTACTATTGAAGAAATTCGTGTAGATAATGCACAACAAAAAGTAGTGAATAAAGGAGATAACTTCTCTATTCCACTTCAAGAAACTATCAGGCCTGGCGACAAACTATATAAGGTCGTAGATGCCTAAACTGATTCAAATAACACAACAGCGCCATAAATGCATTGGCTGTAATTATTGCGTAGAACTTGCTCCCGAGCGTTGGCGCATGTCTAAAAAAGACGGAAAAAGCATCTTACTAGAAGCCAGAAACAAGAAAGGTTTTCATACCGTTTCTGTCCATGAGATGCAGCTAGTAGAAAACCAAGCAGCTGCTAATGCCTGTCCTGTTAAGATCATTCAGATAAAAAAACTATAGCTAAGCAAGTGTTTTCAGATAAATAGTAGCCCTATTAAAACAAAACAGAAGCAAACTTACAGAAGATTTACGGAAAATATTAAGAGAAAAAAGTCGGGGTAGCAAGATTCGAACCTAATTACTTCACTACATATATTGAGATTTAATAATTTGCTACTGAAGGACTTGGAAACTCCTATCATTGAAAAAATCACTTTTTTATCTTCTAACATATTTTCTATTTTAAGAATGCAAAAATAACTAATATAGATTTTATAAAATGCTGTAAAAGTCCAGATTTCTTATTTATGATAAAAATCACTTTCCTATATCATTTATAGAAGTATTTTTGCAGTATGATAAGTGTAGAAGAAGCAAAAGATATCATAACAAACAGAACGCAACAACTTCCTGAAACAAAAATGAATGTAGTTGATTCTGTAGGACATACTGTATCAGAAAATGTTGTTGCAAAGATTAACATTCCTTCTTTTGATAATTCTGCAATGGATGGTTTCTCATTAATCCACTCTGATATTGAAAATGGAGTTAAGGAATTCATCATTTTAGAGGATATAAAAGCGGGTAATCATAAGAAGATTTTTGTACGCTCTGGAGAATGTGCTCCAATCTTTACAGGTGCCCCTATCCCAAATGGTGCTGATACCATAATAATGGTTGAAAAAACATCTGAAAAAGATGGGAAGATGATAATTAAAAAAGGATATAATAGTACCATTGGAAAACACATTCGGCTTTTAGGAGAACAAATCAAAGAAGGGAAAATTGCACTTAAAAAAGGAGATATTATTAATCCTTCAGCAGCATCCTATTTGTCTGCTTTAGGAGAAACAAAAGTGCAAGTTTATTCCTCTCCAAAAGTTAAAATAATAACAACAGGAAACGAGATAGTTCAAGCAGGAAATCCCCTTAAATCCGGACAAATTTACGAGAGTAATTCTACAGCACTTATTAGTCTATTAAAGGAGCAAAATGTAAGTGATATTTATCATGAAGTTGGAAAAGACACAATAAAAGAACTTCTTTCAACTTTGAAAGATGTAGAAAAATATGATATCGTTATCTTGACTGGAGGAATTTCGGTTGGAAAATACGATTTTGTTGCTGATTGTTTAGAAAGAATTGGTGTAAAAAAAGAATTTCATAAGGTAGCTCAAAAACCAGGAAAGCCGCTTTATTTTGGAACAAAAGGAAATACCTTGTTTTTTGCACTTCCAGGAAATCCTGCTGCTGTAATTACATCTTATTACCAGTATATTTATCCTGCAATCCAAAAGATGATGGGATCTAAAAAGATAACTCTAAAACAATCTTCTCTACCTCTTTTGCAAAATGTAAGAATAAAAGCAAATCGAGCAAATTTTTTGAAAGGAAAGATTAGTAAAGAAGGTGTTGAAGTTCTTTCAGGGCAAGGTTCTCATATATTAAGTTCATTTGCAATTGCAGATTGTTTAATTTATCTTCCTAAAGGAAAGAAAGATTGGGGAAAAGGAGAAAATGTTGAAGTACATATTTTACCGGAATGAAAACAACAGGAATTATATTAGCAGGAGGATTGAGTTCGAGAATGGGAGAAGATAAAGGGATAATTCAGTTAGATGAATATAAAATGATTGAAAAAATCATTCGATTGATAGACCCGTTTTGTAATGAACTAATAATTTCTGCAAACAACTCAAATTATGATAAATTCGGACTGAAAGTTGTGAATGACAAAATAGATCGAATTGGTCCAGTTGGAGGAATAATTAGTTGTATGAGAGAAGAAAACAGCAACTCTTATCTAGTGATGAGCTGTGATACTCCAAATGTTTCTAGTCTCACAATTGCACAATTATTTAATAATTTGGATGATTCTGATGTGGTTATTTATAAGATAGATAATAAAATAGAACCTCTTATTTCTCTGTTCTCTAAATCTGCAGTAGAAAAAATAGAAGAAGAAATTAGAAATAGAATCTTTAAACTTCAGGATGTGATAAAAAATCTTAATCACAATACTGTTTTTTTAGAAGATAATGAGAAAACAAAAAAAGAATTCTTAAACATTAACGCAAAAAAAGATTTGATAAAATATTATGAAGAATAAAGTACTTTTTTTTGGGATATTAGAAGATATTGTTGGTAGTAAGGAACTCATAATTTCTGAGAGTAACTCATCAGATGAGTTGCTAAAAAATATAAAAAAACAATATCCTGAATTGGAAAACAAAACCTTTCAGATTGCTGTAAATCAGCAAATAATAAATACAAATACAACACTAAATGATGGAGATGAAATCGCACTCTTACCTCCATTTGCAGGTGGATAAGAAAAAATCTAATGAGTAAAAAAGCACTAATAGAGGGCCCTATCTCTCCAGAAAGAATTGCAAAATCTATTGGGAATCATAGTAGTAAAACAGGAATAGGAGCACACAATATTTTCTTAGGTCAAGTTAGGGCCGACAAACATGAGGGAAAAATTGTTGAAGAAATAGAATACTCGGCATATGAAGATATGGCAGAGAAAATTTTTCATGAAATAAGAGAAAGTATTTTCGAAAAATATGATATATCTTGCATGCATATATATCATAGTGTTGGAAAGGTAAAAGCTGGTGGAATTTCACTCTTTGTTTTTGTTTCTTCAAAGCACAGAGGAGTAAGTTATGAGGCATCAAGAGATGTGGTTGAGCAAATAAAAGAAAAGACCCCAATCTGGAAAAAAGAAATTTTTGAAGGAGAAGAATATCATTGGGTATAAATTATATATAAGAAAATGAAAGATGTTAGTTGGAAAGTAAAAACTCTCAGGACTGCAACAGCACAAGCAATTATAAAGGTCGGAGATTTAGGAATGGAAGCTATCAATAATAAAACTGTTCCAAAAGGAGATCCTTTTGAGATTTCAAAAATTGCAGGGATGTTGGCAGTAAAAAATACTGCAGCTGTAATACCTCATTGCCATCCTATGCCAACTGAGAATACTGATATTGATTTTGAGATTTCAGGAAACAAAATAATAATAGAACTATCGGTAACTACAATTTACAAGACAGGCTGTGAAATTGAAGCAATTTATGGTGCAACCACCACTGCTGTTACTCTTTACGATCTATTAAAACCAATTGATACTGAGCTTGAAATTACAGATATTAAATTATTAAGAAAGAAAGGTGGTAAATCTGATTTTGTAAAAGATATTGATCCAAATCTGCAAGCTACTGTTATTGTGATGTCTGATAGTATTGCTGCAGAAAAAAAACACGATAAATCAGGAAAATCGATTGTAAATAAATTGGAAGAATGTGGTGTCCCTAACATTAATTATCACATTATCCCTGATGAAAAAGATGATTTACAAAACTTAGTAAATTCTTCTTTAGAAGAAGGTAGTAAACTCATCATCACTACTGGTGGGACAGGGCTTTCTCCAAGAGATATAACTCCTGAAAGTTTGCTTCCTATGTTAGATGTTGAAATCCCTGGAATAATGGAAGCAGCCAGAAGTTACGGGCAAGAGCGAACTCCATATTCTATGCTATCAAGAGGAATTGCGGGACTTATAAATGACACATTAGTTTTAGCTCTTCCTGGTTCTACAAAAGGAGCTTCAGAAAGCATGGATGCGCTTTTCCCTTACATTTTACATATCTACAAAGTAATTAAAGGTAGAAGACACGACTAAAGATGGAGTATATCCTCATCTGTATTTTAATAATAGCATTTTTATATGCTTCTGTTGGACATGGAGGAGCTAGTGGTTATCATGCAGTAATGGCCCTTTTTACAGTGGAAGCTATTTTGATGAAATCAACTGCACTTACCCTAAATATATTTGTTGCAGGGATTTCTTTTTATCACTATAAGAAAGCAGGATATTTTAGATGGAAACTTTTCTTCCCCTTCTCTTTAGGCTCAATTCCTTTAGCATATCTTGGAGGAGCAATTGATATACAAGAAGATATTTACAAAGGTATACTCGGGATTTTCTTAGCCTTTGCAGTACTAAAAATGTTAGGGCTAATTGGTAAAGAAAGAGAAGGATTGACAAATTTACCATTTGGACTGGGAATTGTTTTCGGAGGGATCCTTGGTTTTATCTCAGGATTAATTGGGATTGGAGGAGGAATTATTCTGAGTCCAATTTTACTTATTTTCAGATGGGCTAAAATGAAAGAAGCAGCAGCAATTTCTGCACTTTTTATTTTGGTAAATTCTGTTAGTGGACTTATCGGAATAATCAGTTCAGGAAACTACAAACCTATTGATGATATTTGGATATGGATAATTATTGCAATAATAGGTGGATTTGCCGGAAGTTATTTTGGTAGCAAAAAAATAAGCAGCAAAAGAGTGCAATATTTACTATCCATTATTTTATCTATAGCAAGTATTAAGTTATTAATAACCTTTTTTAACTTTATTGTATAAGAAAAGTCCACTAAAAGTGAACTCTTCAAAATTTATCTTTTTGTAACTTACTTATTATTCTTCCTCTAATTCAATTGATTTTGGGAATAAAATATTATTCTCCAAATGAATATGAATGTGTAAATCATCTTGAAACTCTTTTAAATGATGATAAAGTGCCTTATAAGTATTACAAGCGTGAATAGGTGGAGTAAAATTATTGCTTAATTTTTCTATTTTCTTAAAAATATCACCTGCAATATCATGTTCATGTTCCATCATTCTAATAGGATTTTGAACTGAGCCAAAAGGAACTTGGATTTTTTCTCCATTTCTGTGAGCAATTGCCAAATTTATAATGTGAGGAAACAGAATTCCTTCTTCTTTCATAAGATGTTGTTGTAACTCCATAGAAACTTCATGAAACAGCTTTGCAATTTCGATATTTTCTGGGTTATGATCACCATGAACTTTAGCAACTTTATTAGCAAATTCTGAAATGATTGGGAGTGATTCTTTTACATAAACATGATGTGTCTCCAAAATATGATTAGACAAAACATCCAATTCCATATTATCAAAATCTTTTTCAGCTTTTTCAGCATCTAACATTTCAATCTCATTGAGAATAGTTTCTGCCTTTACTTCTGTACCAAAACATGCTTCAGAGACCGGTTTACCACCTCCACAACAGAAATCAATTCCGTATTTCTTAAATATTGTTGCAGTTCTCATATCTGAGGCTACAATTTGGGCTACTGTTTTATCTTTCATTTTTTATTTATTTAATTATCCACCTATTGCAAACATACACCTTCCTTTTCCAAAATCTTTTTCTTCCTTTAATTCTTTAAAATCAGAAAAACCTCCTCTTTCTGCAAATTTAGATTCTATGTTTTTAAAGATTAACTCTTCAATATCATCACCTTTCCTATAAGAGGATAATAGGTCTAGTTCTGAATTAGAAAACAAACAATTCTTTATTTTACCATCAGCAGTTAATCTTATCCTGTTGCAAGTGTTACAAAAAGAATCAGTAATTGAGCTGATTACTGCAAAAGTTCCTTTACCACCTTTTAATCTGTAATTTTTTGCAGTATCATTTTTTGTATCTTTTATCCTTTCAAAATCAAAATTCCCCTCTACAATATTTAAAACTTCTTTATAACTTACAATCTTAGAAAAGTCCCATGAATTACCATTAAAAGGCATAAATTCTATAAACCTAACATGAATATTTTCATTTCTTGTCCACTCTACAAAATCTTTTATCTCATGTAAATTAACTCCTTTCAGAGCAACAACATTTACCTTTATTTTAAATCCTTTATCATGAAACAACTTAATATTAGAAAGCACTTTTTCAAGATAATCTCTTTGTGTGATTCTTTTGAATTGAGCTTTGTCAAGCGTGTCTAAACTAATATTAATTGACTTTAATCCGACTTCTTGAAAAAGTTCCAAATACTCATCAATCAAATATCCGTTGGAAGTAATTGCAAGATCAACTTGTAAGTTTGACAGTCGAGAAATAATTTCACGAGCATCTTTTCTGATTAGAGGTTCCCCTCCTGTTAATCTGATTTTTTTTACACCTAAAGAAACAAATGTTTTTGCAATATTTAAAAGTTCATCTGCTGACATTAATTTATCTGTCGGATAAAAGTTTATTTTCTCGTCAGGCATGCAATAGAAACATCTAAAATTACATTTATCGGTAATAGAAATACGCAAATAGTCGTGTTTCCTGCCAAAAGTATCTTTAATAATGTTTCTTATTTCCATTATTTTACATGATCAATCAAAGTATTCATCTCTTCAAATTCTTCCGAACTAATAAGCTGATGTGCTAACTGAAATAAAGTTTCGTCTTCTCTGTAAATGTGTAACCTTAACATTTCAATTAGTTCCAAACTATTTTGATAAGCCATATCACTTACAATATTTTTTGAGTCTTCATCAGGAAGTCTTGATGAAATTCCGATCATATTAAAAGCTAAAGTTCCTAATTGAATAAACTGATAATGGTCATCCTCAAAAATATTAATTGGAGTTTGAGAAAATTTAGAAGTACCGTGCTCTCCGCTTTCTATGAATTTTTCTTCTAAAAGAGGAAACAGTACTTTTTCTTCTTTTCTGTTATGATGCAAAAGTTCATTGTCAAAAAACTGAAAAAACTCAGAAAAAATATCATTTATATCTTTGTTAATCTTCCATTTTTCTTCTCTGAATTGCTGTAGTGCTTTTTCGAATTTATTTATCTTCTTAATTGCAACCTTATGCTCCAGCATTAGTTTTTTAATAACATCAGGCATATCATCATAACTGATATGTTCAATCTTTTTGGAATATGCTTCTGGTGGGTCCATTGGAGATTCTCCCTCATCTATTCCTGGCTCTTTGGTAACCTCTCTTTTTATAGGGTCATCTTGCGCTATTTGCCTTTTTAAATCCTTATCTAAATCAAATGCTCTCTTACTGGATTTCCTGTCTACAATTGTTATCTTTTTCATGATGCAAATTTACTGAAATATTATAATAAAATGACTCGTAGAGAGTCCTTTTATATTGTGTGGTGAGTGTATTTTATGGATTATCAAATTCTCTTTTAGGACCTTGGTAATACCACCAGTTTAGCAAAAGACAGATTATATAATAAGCTGCAAATCCGTATAATGCATACTCAGCAGTACCAGCTTTTATTTGCTGGCCAAATACTTTTGGGATAATAAAAGCTCCATACGCTGCAATTGCTGAAGTCCACCCTAAAACAGGGCCTGTTTTCTCTTTACTGAAAATATAAGGGATACTTCTAAAAGTTGACCCATTCCCTATTCCAGTAGAGATAAACAATAACATAAAACAAGCAAAAAATGGCCACCAATATTGTTCTGGATTATCTGAACTCCCAGCTTGAATAACAAAGTAAGCAACAGCTAATGCTCCTACTATTTGCAATAGAGTACTCCACATAGTTACTTTTGCTCCGCTATTTACTTTGTCAGAGATAATACCTCCTAATGGTCTAGCTAATGCTCCTAAAGCAGGGCCAATAAACACCCAAAGCATAAAATTAGGTGCATTTGGATTAATAAATGTAGGGTCATTAGGATTAATATAAACAAAAATATCCTGACATAATTTTGGGAATGCTGCTGAAAAGCCAATGAATGAACCAAAAGTCATTGTGTAGATAATAGTCATTATCCAATTATGTTTGTCCGATAAAATTGAAAATTGTTTATTAAGATTATCTTTAATCTCATTTGGAGTTGCAAACTTCATTAATAATACTGCTAAAATAATTACAATAGGAAGAACAATCCACATATTTAACTTTAACACAATCAGTAAATAACCACCAACACTTGCTGCAACTAATCCAAGTAATACAAGAAATAATGTTTTACCTATTCCTTGTATAGTAGATGGAAAGTTTGGCGTTCCGGTAATTACATTGTTCATCCCGAAAAATGCTGCAATACTAGACAATAAAATTAATGGAACCCATACCCAACCTGCATTTTGAACACCTGCTAAAGGACCAACTCCTTCTCCGCCAATAGCATTACCAACAACACCAAAAAAAGCAAATCCTATAATAAATGGGATTAATTTTTGCATTACAGCAACTCCTAAATTTCCAATCCCTGCGTTCATTCCTAAAGCATACCCCTGGTTCTTTTTTGGAAAGAAGTAACTAATATTATTCATTGAGGAAGCAAAATTCCCTCCACCAAAACCAGATAATAAAGCCATTATAGCAAATGTTTCATATGGAGTATTTAAATCTGATAATGCATAACCTGTTCCTAAAGCCGGAAGAATTAATAATAATGTTGTTATAAAAATTACATTTCTTCCTCCTCCAATTGCAATTAAAAAAGAATTTGGAAGTCTTAAGGTAGCTCCTGCTAAACCTGCAATAGCTGGTAGAGTATAATAAAGGTTATTCACCTCTTTTAAACCTTCCATTCCAAAATTATAACCAAAGTCCTTCATGTATTTGATTATTACCCCCCACATTATCCAAACAGCAAACGAAAGGAGTAAGGCAGGTATAGATATCCATAAATTACGATTTGCAATTTTATTTCCTATAGAGTACCAAAAACCTTGGTCCTCTACATTCCATTCTTTAATATTTGTGTTTGACATAATTTTATAGTTTAGTTTATTTATTGCGATTCATAGTAATTCAAAAAAGTTAAATGTTTTTCATCATTTCAGGATGTTTTTCATACATCATTTTTTGTATTACTTGATGCATCCAAATTAAGCAGATAGCAGAAAGGAAGAACATAAATATCCAACAACTTGTCCAAAGCCCAGTACCATCAAGTAAGTATCCGAAAATAATAGGACAAACAAAGCCTCCTAAACCTCCAAGAACACCTACAATACCACCCACAACTCCAACTTGATCAGGATAATACTCAGGTATATGTTTATAAACTGCTGCTTTACCTATTCCCCAGATACTGCCAATTAAAATAACTAATATGGCAAATATCCACACATTGGCTTGAAAATAGATTTTAGTTACTCCTTTAGCCAATAATTGTTTTTTCTCAACATTATCACCAACATTAACTATTACCTCTTGCCAGACTTCTTTAGTAGGTAATATATATGTTTCCTCATCTAAATCATCTACAAAATCAATACGTTTATCAATTTTATAAGGAAAATTATTTACAACGATCTCAGTTTCAGTTATTGAGGTAACAACACCATCTTGTTTAGCCATCACACCTTTCCCTGGTGAAGTAATTTCCATCTTAGGAACAATTAATAAAAAGGAGATAAAAACAGAACTAAATAAAACCCAATACATAACTGTTCTACCCCCAAACTTATCACTTAACCACCCTCCTAAAGCTCTAATTACACCAGAAGGAAAACTAAACAATGAAACCAAAATACCTGCTGTAACCAATGTTAATGAATAAACATTAACAAAATATGGAACCAGCCATTGAGAAAAAGCAACAAAACAACCAAACACTAGAAAATAATATAATCCAAATCTCCAAGTTCTTACCTCTTTTAATGGAGCTAATTGCTTTGCAAGCGTTTTTGTACTAGATTCTGGTTTCTTATTAGTGCTAAATAATGCAAATAATATAGCAGTCAAAATCAGAATGGCTCCATAAGCTAAAGGTAATTTTCTCCATCCTTCTAAATTCTCCAAGTTATCAGTAAAATATAATAGTAATGAAGGAGCTAACAAAGTAGTTAATGCTGCTCCTGCATTTCCAGCTCCAAATACTCCCAGAGCGAATCCTTGTTTTTTCTTTGGAAACCAAACAGATGTAAAGCCAATACCTACTGCAAAACTAGAGCCTGATAGTCCGAACCCAAAAGAACAAAGAGCAAAGCCCCAATAACTATCAGCAAAAGATAATAAAAACATGGGAATAGAACAAAGTAGTAACAAAGCTATCATTACTGGTTTACCTCCATACTTATCAGTAAGAATCCCAGCAGGCAATCTAAATATTGCCCCCGTTAATACTGGGATACCAATCAACCAACCTATCTCAGAAAGACTCCAATCATATAATTGATTAGAAGTTAAAAATGTAACTAACAC
>Ga0208406_1000153_pt1 | contig 28359 bp, 24 predicted proteins | sample ETNtaG_15_FD_185769 | JGI IMG/M metagenome (GOLD analysis project Ga0208406, IMG submission 185769) | Marine microbial and viral communities from oxygen minimum zone, Eastern Pacific Ocean - ETNP201302PF89A (SPAdes) (version 2) | ecosystem: Environmental > Aquatic > Marine > Oceanic ...
GCCCGGTACGGTAGAGCCGCTATCACGATTTATGTTGAACCCGTCCGGCTCAACGCCGGTAGTCACTACCTCTGCACCAAGTTCGCGAAGCACCAGCGGTGCGACCTGGTAAGCAGCGCCGTTGGCGCAGTCGAGGGCGATTTTAAGACCCTCCAGACGAAGGCCTGGCGGTATGGTATTACGGCAGTGTTCAGCGTAACGAGGTACAGCGTCAATCAATCGCTCGGCTTTTCCGAGCGCCTCAGGCGCCACCGTCGCCAACTCCTCATTCATCAGAGACTCAATTGCCGCTTCTGTAGCGTCATCGAGCTTACGACCCTCAGCTGAGAAAAACTTAATACCGTTATCATGGTAAGGGTTGTGCGAAGCGCTGATGACAATACCGCCGCATGCGCCGGTCTGGCGCGTGAGATAGGCAATACCCGGGGTGGGTAAAGGGCCGGTGAGCGCTATATCCACACCGGCAGCGGAAAGTCCCGCCTCAAGAGCCGACTCGAGAAGGTAGCCGGATATACGAGTGTCCTTGCCGATAAGGACCCTGCCACGCGCATGCCTGGCCCCCAAAACGCGCCCGGCCGCCCAACCCAGATGAAGAATTTCACTAGGAGTGACGGGACTTTTACCGACCTCACCGCGAACCCCGTCGGTACCAAAATACTTTGTCATGCCTGAGCGCTCCACTTCAATGAGCCGGAGAAAACAATTGTAGGTCGTGACGAATATCAAGGAATCTTTTGGTGAGCCCCACGTCGTGAACCCGAACAATCGCTGCGCCACGCTCGACCGCGAGCAAAGCTAGCAAGGCGCTGACTTCTTTGACATCCTCAGGTTCGCAAGGGCTTGCCAACGCGCGAACAAACGACTTGCGAGAGACGCCCACAACCAAAGGCGCGCCACATTCAGCGAGTTGCCCAAGTCTGTCTAGCAGTGCGCAGTTATGCTCGCGGGTTTTACCAAAACCAAACCCAGGGTCCACCAGCAAGTTGGATCGATCCAACCCCGCTGCGTGGCAAGCCTCGATCCGCCGGGTAAGGAAGCTTCTAATCTCCATCACCACGTCTTTGTATGACGGTTGATCCTGCATAGTAGGTGGAGTTCCTTGCATATGCATCAGGATTACACTCGTTTGTAGGCTAGCCGCCATCGCGAGCGCTCCAGGTTGCCGCAGGGCGAATACGTCGTTAATCAAGCAGGCGCCAGCCTGGACCGCCTCCCGCATTACCTGGGGCTTGCTGGTGTCGATTGAAACCAAAACCCCATCTGCGGCTAATGCTTCGACAACCGGAATTACGCGATCTAACTCCTGGTCTACGCTGACGGGGACTGCCCCGGGTCGCGTGGACTCCCCCCCGATGTCAATCAGGTCGGCACCTTGCTCGACCAGTTCGCGCGCATGAATCAGCGCATCGCCAGCGCCAAAGTAGCGGCCGCCGTCAGAAAAGGAATCCGGTGTCACGTTCACGATCCCCATAATAAGGGGATCTTTCCCAGGCGTTGAGCCCAGGGTATTGGCCAAACTGGCCACCGCAGCGACTATCCGACGATCATGCCGAGTCGCCCGCCGGAGAATCCATATTCGGCTTGATATCCGGCCGTGCGGGTTTTTCTCCCCCGGTGTCGGTCGGTCGACCGCCCTCGTCCCCGGAACTTGGTGGTCGCGGAGTTTCGCCTCGCATGATTTGATCAATCTGGTCGGACTCGAGCGTTTCCCAGTCCATCAACGCACTCGCCATCGTCTCGATAATTTCTCTGCGTGATTCGATGATCTCGCGGGCGCGATCATATTGGCCTTGAATGATACCGCTGACTTCCTGGTCGACCTGCTCTGCAATTGCATTGCTGATATTACGATGCGTGGTGACATCACGGCCAAGAAAGACTTCTGAGTCATTATCGCCATAGACCCGAGGACCAAGCTCATCACTCATGCCCCAACGTTGAACCATTTTCTGAGCCAGGTTGGTGGCCTGCTCGAAATCGTTTGACGCGCCCGTGGTCATCTGCTTCATAAATACTTCTTCCGCGATTCGCCCACCCATCAGCACGGCGATCCTCGCCAGCAAATACTCCCGGTTGTGACTGTACCGATCTTCCTCCGGTAGTTGCATCGTGACCCCTAACGCCCGGCCACGAGGAATAATAGTGACTTTGTGTACCGGATCGGTATTGTCCGAAAGGATCTTGGCAACCACGGTGTGCCCGGATTCGTGGTACGCCGTATTCAGACGCTCCTCCTCAGGCATCACAATTGAACGTCGCTCAACCCCCATGACGACCTTGTCTTTGGCAAGTTCAAACTGCTCCATCGATACTTTCTTGCGACCTGCCCGCGCCGCGAACAGCGCGGCTTCGTTAATCAAATTGGCGAGGTCCGCACCCGAAAACCCGGGACACCCGCGAGCGATAACAGATGTTTCGACATCGTCATCGATGGGCACCTTGCGCATATGTACCTTCAGGATCGCCTCGCGCCCCCGGATATCCGGTAGCGGCACATGTACTTGCCGGTCAAACCGGCCTGGCCGTAACAAGGCCGGATCGAGCACGTCAGGCCGGTTGGTTGCCGCAATCACAATAACCCCGTCATTCCCCTCAAAGCCGTCCATCTCAACCAGTAACTGATTAAGGGTTTGCTCCCGCTCATCATGCCCACCGCCCAATCCGGCACCGCGCTGGCGCCCTACAGCGTCAATTTCGTCAATGAAGATGATGCAAGGCGCATTCTTTTTCGCCTGCTCAAACATATCCCGAACCCGTGAAGCACCGACACCAACAAACATCTCGACAAAATCAGATCCAGAAATAGTGAAAAAAGGAACTTTGGCTTCCCCCGCAATAGCCTTCGCTAGCAGGGTCTTGCCGGTACCCGGACTCCCAGTCATCAACACTCCGCGTGGGATACGCCCACCGAGTTTCTGGAATCGCGAGGGGTCTTCCAAAAATTCAACCAGTTCGCCAACTTCTTCCTTGGCTTCGTCAACACCTGCCACATCTTCGAAGGTCACTTTATTTTTGTCTTCGGTAAGCATGCGGGCTTTACTCTTGCCAAAGCTCAGCGCACCCCGGCCACCGCCCCCTTGCATCTGACGCATAAAGAATATCCAGACACCGATCAACAGCAACAGTGGAAACCAGCTGATAAATATCTGCATTAACAACGAAGGCTCTTCTTCCTTTTGCGCCTTGATGCCAATATCTGCTTTCAGTAGATCGTTGACCATGCCGGGGTCACCAGGTGAATAGGTGACAAAACGTTCACCATTTCGGGCGGTCACGTAAATCGCCGAGCCGTCGATCGTGACCTCCTCGATCGCGCCGCGCTCAACCTGATTGAGAAAAACCGAATAATCGATCTCCTGTCCGGACCGGCCCTGCTGCGGTGCAAAATTGTTGAAAACGGCCATCAGCACCATGGCAATCACCAGCCAGAGTACGAGATTTTTGGTCAAATTATTCATGCGTTAGGATTACCAAGGCGTGAAAGGACTATGGTTTTAATTTAAAACCCGGGCAAATACCCGCAAGGTCCAATTCTGAGAGTTTTTCCATTTAAATACAATTGAGCGCACTCGCCCTCCTTTTACCTTAAGGTGCTAAGGCAGTGATAGTCTGCCTGATCGGACCTCGAGTCACGAGGTAAATCTCAGCGCTATGAGAGCGAGAAGCGGGGGGTTTCCGAATCTGGCAGCTGCGAAACAAGCTATTGATCTCGTTGCGCAACCCCATCGCATGGGAGCCCTCGAATAGTTTCGCCACAAAGGCCCCTTTTGGCCTAAGGCAAGACCACGCGAACCGACCAGCGGCAAGCACCAGGTCTTCCATTGCTGCCTGATCAACACTGTGCACACCACTTAGATTGGGGGCCAGATCCGATATTACAAGGTCTGGCTGGCGTGCGCCCAGCGCGTCATCCAGCTTTTGCCGAATATCTGCGCCCGTAAAATCACCCTTTATCTGAAAAACGCCGGGAATCGCAGCAAAATCCAGCCGGTCCAAGGCCACAACAAAACCTTCGGGCCCCACCTTTTGGGCGGCGTACTGGCTCCAACTCCCGGGCGCGGCCCCAAGGTCAACTACCACCATTCCGCGCCTGAACAAAGAATCTTTCTTGTCTAACTGTTCAAGTTTGAAAACCGCTCGGGAGCGGTAGGCGCGAGCCCGTGCTTCACGGACGTAAGGGTCTTTCTCCTGGCGGGCGGTCCAGGCCCGGCTTCGCGTGGCACGCTTACTGGCCATGGCCACCAATGCTATGCTCAGGTTTCATACATCACCACCGTAGTTGAGTGTTAATGGGACTGACTGGGAAACAACTGAACCATCTGCGAGGGCTTGCCCATCACCTCAAGCCGGTGGTTACCGTCGGTGTTGCAGGCGCGACACCGGCCGTTAGCGTGGAACTGAAACATGCACTCACTGCTCACGAACTGGTCAAAGTGCGCTTGCCCTCCCTGTCAAAGCCCCAGAAGGCTGAACTTCTCGAGCGACTATGCCAGGAGACCGGGGCCATCTCCGTTCAGCTAATCGGCCGAGTCGGCGTAGCATACCGACCAGCACCGATTCCGCGGATCCATCTGACTTAGATATTCTAACGCTCACCCACCCGTGCTATGTGCTTTATCGCGGTTGCTGTCGCGGTTCATCCGTGTTTCCCGTTCGTGGTCGCGGCCAACCGAGACGAAATATTTGGTCGGCCTGCAGCTCCACTTGGCTTTTGGGAGACCCATCCGCAACTGGCCGCTGGGCGTGATCTGTTCGCCGGCGGCACCTGGTTAGGCCTCACCCGTGAAGGTCGCTTTGCTGCTCTTACAAACTGTCGAACCGAAAAGGTCTCACCCAAGCCGGGAGGCCAATCGCGGGGGGTATTGGTGCGTGACTATCTGCTGAATCACTTGGAGACCCGTACCGTAATTGATGCCGGGTCGATCGAAACCCTGCTCGGGTACGGCGGTTTTAACCTAGTTGCTGGCACCACCTCCGAGTTGAATTTGCTATGCAATGCCACCGGTTTTTCCAGCGTATGCTCCCAGGGTTTGATGACGCTGAGCAATACCCCGCCACAGAACCAATGGCCAAAAACCCGGCAGGGGAAAATCGAATTCTCTAGAATCCTTGAGCAAAACGCTGATCACGGCACTCTGGTCGCACGACTGTTTGATTTTCTGCGCGATCCGAGGCCACTTGCCACTGGATTAGAAGATTCAATAGTAGATTCCAAAGAAAGCCACCAGCAGGTGTTATTTGTTGAGGGCGCAGCGTATGGCACTCGTGCCAGCAGTGTAATTCTGATTGATCGGCGTGGACGGGTCACTTTCCAGGAGCGGTCTTTCGACAGCGGGGCCGATTGTTTCGACGAGAGCGCACTCGAGTTTTCCCTCAAGCCTAGGCCCCGCCACAATACGCCCGTAGGCCCGGTGAACTAGGCTGCCGCCGGAGGTGGACCCGCAAATCCACCCTCGTCACTCATTTGCCGGGCTGAGCCTGTTGTAGACGGGCTGCGGCCTTGACCAAGGCCTTGCGGTGAATAAAAAGCTGGATTCTTCGGCCACCAAGCTCGTGGAACAGATAGGCTGCTCGCACTCCAGCCAGGAGCACTGCGCGGACCTGTATCGGTATCTGCTCAGTTTCGAGGTAACGCTGTTCGCCGCGAACCATAATCTTGGGAGAAATATGACTCAGTGTCGAAACATATATCTTCGATAGCGCTGCAATACCTTGCTCACTGGCCGGGTCGATCAAGTCAGGGTCTTCGCGTAAGGTCGACAAAGCGCTGTGTATCTGCCCTGCCATATTGGAATCTTTCCTGAGCTTTCTTTGTAGTTGTATTAGGGAGATCGTATAGCGAAGGCGTTCTATTGCCGCAGGGTCGGGGTGGCTGCGGGTGAGCTCGGACAATCCGAGATAAACTCCCCCGATACCGCCTAATGCTTCTTGCGGGTCCTTGCGGTCCAACGCCAGCACACTTCGCACCGCGCAGCCAAACGGGTCTTCTTGAGCATGCCCCCTTCGGGCAAGTTGTTGAACTAAAGCTGAACACTGGGCAACCCCCGCGAGGGCAACAACGCGCTGCTCAAATCGGTTCACTTTGGGATAACTCCCTTAACCCGTAAACGCGCCCCTATCAGCTCCCGGACTCTAGGGCCGAGCCGCCCGGCCGCGATCTCCAAAGCATAGTAAAAATTCCTTCCTGGTGAGTAAACTGTCCCCACATTTTCCTTGGAGTAGACAGTCATGGTTTGCGCGTCCAGAACAATCCCGGCCTTGTCGGCAAAGAGAATATCCAACGGCCCCTTTACGTTGCGCATATGAAAAACTCCGCCAAAGGGGTCGTTAAACACAAATAGGATTGCCATGGTTTTTATCTGCCTAAGACACACTTGTTGAAACCCCGCCGCCCGCGCTGTGGCATCTTTAGCCAGGCGCGCGTTGATCACCTGCTTTGTCTCACCTCGTTGAATTACTACACTGACCTGTGGTAAAGCCGCTAATACGAGCGGCAACGGGCTACATGCGACAGCTGGAGTCGAAACCATCAGTACGCACAGGGCTACAAATGCCCCTAACCTAGGCATCAGTCCAGGGTATGCAACGACTCGTCGATCCGCTGACGCACCTCGTGAGCGACACGCAAAGCCCGGAGACCTTCTTCACCGCCTACGACAGGTGCACGACCTGAACGAACACACTCAACGAAATCTTCCAATTCGGCATCCAGTGGCGGTCGGGGTGTGACTTGAATCGAATCCGTCACAATTGGCGCAAAAGCCCCGGGGGTCGGTTTGGGGCCCGGACGGGCGATGTCAATCTGTTGATCCTCGAAATTAAGTCCCAGATAACATGCCTCGGCAAAAATCCGAATCCGCCGAAACTTTTTGGCTGAAATCCGACTCGCGGTTACGTTTGCAATCGCACCGTCCTCGAATTCGAGGCGCGCATTGGCAATATCGACGTGCTCAGTAACCACCCTAGCTCCAACCGCGGAAATGTATCGCAGTTCAGATGGGACCAGTGCCAACACAATATCGATATCGTGAATCATCAAATCCGTAACCACATCCACGTCGGTCGCGCGCTCGACAAACTCTCCCAGGCGATGCACCTCGATAAAACGCGGTCGATCGAGCTCTTGGCAGAGGCGTGCGACACCGGCGTTAAACCGCTCCAGATGCCCGATCTGCAGCAAAGTACCGGTAGCAGCCGCCAATTCTACAACCCGCTGTGCGTCGACTAAGGTATGCGCTATCGGCTTTTCAACTAACACTGGGATTCTCGCATTCAGAAACGGTTCGGCAACCTCACGATGGGCCGAGGTTGGCACCACAATACTGACGGCATCAACCCGACCCAACATGGAATGAGCGTCTTCGAAGTAGTCGCAATCGCATTCTTTGGCAACCTGCTCGCCGACCCTGCGATCAATGTCTGCAATCCCAACCAGATCTACATCTTTCATGCGTCCATAGATTCGCGCATGAATTGAACCGAGGTATCCAGCTCCTGCTACTCCTACTCTAAGTCGCTTATTAACTGTCACCGCGTTGACTCCCGAACGGGCACGCCAACAACGCTTGGATGCGGGTAAACAAAATCACGCCGATACAAATCGATGAGCTAACAACATCACTAAACCCTGTTTCCTGGTACCGCCCTAAGTTATGACACAATCAACCACATCAGCGGGCATTATCGCCGAAACCCGTGCCAAGCAAAACTGATACCGGATACCGCAATGGACGAAACTATCGATCTTCGCAGCGATACCGTCACACGCCCTACACCGGGCATGCGCCAGGCGATGTCTAGCGCGCCAGTTGGCGACGACGTCTATGGAGAGGATCCCTCCGTCAATCGCCTCGAATCGCAAATGGCCGATATGCTCGGCCATGAGGCTGGATTGTTTGTCACCAGCGGAACTCAGGGAAATCTTCTGGCGATCCTGACTCACTGCCAACGCGGCGAAGAATATATCGCCGGCTCCCGCTCTCACGCCTACCTTGACGAAGCCGGAGGCGGCGCCGTCCTTGCCAGCGTTCAACCCCAGCCGGTTGACAATGAAGTGGATGGCACTCTTGATCTCGACAAGGTCTCGGCAGCGATTAAGCCCGATGATTTTCATAGGGCCATCACCCGTCTTTTTTGTCTGGAAAATACCTTTTCTGGCATCCCTTTACCGTTGGATTACCTGAGCGGTGCTCGGGCTCTCGCCGATCGCCATCGGCTACGATCGCACCTGGACGGCGCCCGGGTCTTTAATGCAGCGGTCGGATGCAAAGTAGATGTATCCGCGATTACCCAACAGTTTGACTCGGTCTCAACCTGTCTTTCAAAGGGTCTTGGGGCTCCGGTTGGTAGTGTCCTGACAGGCGACCGCGAATTTATCGCACGAGCCAGACGCTGGCGCAAAATGCTCGGCGGCGGAACCCGCCAGGCCGGTGTTCTCGCGGCTGCCGGTCTTTATGCCCTGGATCATCATATCGAACGCCTCGCACAGGATCACGATAATGCGACAAGTCTTGCCCAGTTGTTGTCCCAAGTGGATGAAGCCAAAGTTAAGGAAACAAATCTGCGCACCAATATGGTCTTCGTGTCCTTCCCACCTGACAGCCTTGAAGGTCTATCTGACCACTTAAGAGAGCGCGGGATTCTGGTCACAGCTCAAAATAACCCTGTTCGCCTTGTTACCCATCTCGACCTTACCGAAGAACATATCGGCAAGACCGTACAAGCAATAAAAGACTATTTTCGCGTGACTGCACGATCAGTCTAACGGCAATCTTCAGGCCGCTTTACTGTCGCTTTTGGGATCGTCCAGAAAATCACGCCATAATGGTTCCAGATCGACAATTACCTTCTTAAAGGCATCTTGGCGAACGCGGCCGAAGCCGCGTACCTGAATTGGCCATTGGGCTATATGCTCGGCAATCTGGGGCCTATCCCTATCGAACCCAGCGCACAGCCTCTCAAGGGTCTTTTCATATTCCTTTTGGATCTCGCGGGCCAGGTGTCGCTCCTGTGTATAACGAAACGGGTCGAGCCAAGTATTCCGGATCCACCTCAGGCGGCTGAGAATCCGAAACACGATGAAAATCCACGAGCCAAATACCCGCTTCACCGGTCGTCCGGTAGCAGAGTCACCTCGTGAGAGTATCGGCGGCGCGAGATGAACCTTTAGCGAGAAATTCCCAGTAAATTCCCTTGCGAGTGATTGTCGAAATCTCGGGTGGGTATAAAGGCGGGCAACCTCGTACTCGTCTTTCGAGTACAAAACTTGAAACCCGCTTTCAGCGACCACGGCTGCCAGATCGGGCGGTTGCCCTTCGCCACATACTTGTCTGACCATGCCCACCCATCCCGATAGCGTTGACGCCGCCTTTCTGCCATGGGACTCACTGAGTAGTTCGATCAGTCTCGCGATCTTATCGTCCGATGACTCCGCCCTTTGCTGCTCACGGAGCGGGTACTGGCCATCGAGCAATGTGTGGATGGCTTCACTATTGTTCAGCGCAGCGCGGCCCAACCGAAACGCTTTCTTATTCATCTCAACAGCTTGCCCGTTAAGCTCGATCGCTCGCTCGATGGCACTGCTTGAGATCGGCAGTGCGCCCTGCTGGAACGAAAATCCCAGCATAATCATATTGGCGACAATCGTGTCGCCGAAAGCTGCTTTGGCGAGGCGCGTCGCGGCTAAGGTTCTGAAGGCACCTCTAACCGTGATGCGTTGGATCGTGGCCAACAGTTCGTCCAGTGGAAACACCTGGTCCCGCATATGAATGAACTCACCAGACATCATCTGGTTGGTATTAATTGCACAGATCGTATCCCGGTTGAGCTTTTGCCTTGTCACAGGGGACGCAGAGGTAACAAGATCACAGCCCAGCAACAGGTCAGCACCTCCATCGGCGACATGAGTGGCGCTGATGTCGCAGGGGCTCGATGCGAGGATGATGTGGCTGGTCACGGCCCCACCCTTTTGCGCAAGACCGGCCATATCCAACACCGAACAACCCATCCGGGAAATGTGCGCTGCCATCCCGATAATTGCACCAATGGTGACTACTCCAGTGCCGCCAACACCAGTGAGCACGATGCTGAACTGGCTGTTGATCGAAGCTGGAGGTGGTTCAAGCATAAGCGAATCAGTCAATGAAATCAGGCTGGGGTCAGCAACCCCATGGCGCTTTTCACCGCCGATAACGGAAACAAAGCTCGGGCAGAAACCTTTCTGGCAGGAGTAGTCCATATTGCATGAGGACTGGTCTATCGCTCGTTTTCGCCCAAGCGAGGTCTCCGCCGGCACAAGCGCCACACAGTTGGATTGCGTCCCGCAATCTCCACAACCATCACAGACTGCCTGGTTGATAAACAGACGCTGATCAGGAGTCTGCATCTGCCCCCGACGACGGCGCCGGCGCTTTTCAGCGGCACAGGTCTGGTCGAAAATGATGGCTGAAGTACCGGGAATGTCCCGAAACTCACGCTGCACTCGCATCAGTTCATCACGGTGGTGAACCGTGACACCAGGAGCCCAATCAACGTCTGTCGGATACTTGCTTGGTTCGTCGGTAACAACCGCAACCCGCGTCACCCCTTCGGCATACACCTGCCGGGAGATCCGTGCCACGTCCATCGGTCCGTCGACCGATTGTCCTCCTGTCATAGCGACCGCATCGTTATACAGAATCTTGTAAGTGATATTAACTCCGGCACTAACGCACGCGCGAATAGCCAACAATCCTGAATGAAAATAGGTGCCATCACCGATGTTCTGAAAAACATGCTCGGTAGTGGTAAACGGGCTTTCCCCTATCCAACTCGCTCCCTCGCCACCCATCTGGGTGAAGGTAGCTGTGTTGCGGTCCATCCATTGGGCCATGTAGTGACACCCAATTCCGGCCAATGCCCGAGACCCATCCGGAACTACCGTTGAGCTATTGTGTGGGCAGCCGGCACAAAAATACGGGGTGCGTACCATCGGCGCAGGCTTTGCCTTGTGCCCCTCAATTCGCGCTCGCAAAGCGTTGAGGGCGCCGCTCAGAGACTCATTACTGGTGAGCTTCGTTAACCGCTCACCGATAGCAATCGCAATGTGGGCAGCTCCCAGCCTTCCAGATACCGGGAACAGAACAGCACCGTGCTCATCGCGTTTGCCCACCACCTCGGGTGCTCCAGGGGTTCGATAAAGAATGTTACGAACCTGTTCCTCGATCAGGCCTCGTTTTTCCTCTACCACTATCAGCTTGCGCACACCCCGAGAGAAGTCTTTAATACCCTGCGCCGCCAACGGCCAGGACATACCTACTTTGTAAAGCTTAAGCCCGAAATCCTTGGCTTGATCAGATTCGATTCCCAACTCAAGAAGCGCCCGCCGCACATCAAGGTACGATTTACCCGTAGAAATAACGCCAAGCGGCGCACGGTTATCGCCCAGGACTTGCTGATCCAGCGGATTGCGTTGACTGAAAGCCGTAACAGCCGGGAGCTTGTATTCGTGTAACCTAATCTCCTGAGCCTGCGGGGTATCAGGCCAGCGCAGGTTAACACCCCCCATGGGCAATACGAAATCTGGCGGAATTTCAGTGCGCACACGACCAGGAGATACCGCGACCGACGCCGATGCCTCGACCGTATCATGCACGCTTTTAAGGCCCACCCAACACCCAGAAAAACGAGATAGCGCCCATCCGTAAAGCCCAAAATCAAGAATATCCTGAACACCCGCTGGATTCAAAACCGGGATAAAGGTGTTAACGAGAGAGTATTCACTTTGATGAGCGGTTGTCGAGGATTCGCAAGCGTGGTCATCGCCCATCAGCACCAACACGCCGCCGCTCGGGCTACTTCCCGCAAGATTACCGTGGCGCAACGGATCGCCAGATCGATCCACCCCAGGGCCTTTTGCATACCACATGGCGTACACGCCATCATAGAGCGCATCTCCATTTAGGCCTGCCTGCTGGGTGCCCCACACTGCAGTCGCCGCGAGATCTTCATTCACTCCAGGCTGGAAACGCACATCGCAGGCTTTCAGATGGTCACCGGCGATGGTCAGTTGCTGGTCCAGCGCGCCGAGTGGCGAGCCCCGATACCCTGTGACATATCCAGCCGTATTAAGGCCAGCCCTGCGGTCCGATTGGCTTTGCAACATGGGCAGGCGTACCAGTGCCTGGATACCGGTGATAAAAACCTGGCCAGATTCGAGGAGGTACTTATCATCTAGCGCCACCTGCCTGAAATCCACGTTGCCCCCTTTTTTTGGCGAAGACCTCTAACGGCCGTTATATAAAGATATCCTACCAGAGATGGGAGGCGACATTAAGCAATGCCCTGGTTTGGTTTCGTCACAAATTTCACAATGCCCCCACCGTGAATGATTAACAACATCCCCAGATATCACACCAATTTCTTAATCTAGGCGGTGCCAAGCATTCTCCAACGGAACTAATGGACGATAGTTATTTTTAGGGATCACCCAGAAACCTATTTTCGCCCCCATCAACAGTGATATATTGCTGCGGATCAAGGGGGGTCATGGAACAAATCATCCGCAAGACTGGGGTACCAGCAGTTGACCGTTACGGTTTCCTGTTGCTCGCAGACTTCACTATGATGGCTTTTGCCGCCGCGGTCGAACCGCTGCGTACGGCCAACCGCCATACCGAGTCTGAGTTATACCAATTTCCCCTATTCACTCTTGACGGCGCCCCCGGCCGTGCCAGTAATGGTCTGTCCCTGAGTCCCGTCCAGTCCCTCAGTGGTAAGGAGCCGCTCGATGCTCTTTTTGTTTGCGCCGGAGTCGACCTTCATTCGGTAAACCCCGAACACCTGCGCGAACGACTGAAGCCTTTTATTAGAAGGGGTGTCGCGATCGGTGGAATCTGTACTGCCACTTACCACCTTGCGCGCGCTGGCCTGCTTGACGGCTATCGGTGCACGGTGCACTGGGAGAATATCCCCGATATGCACGACGAGTTTCCGCATCTCGTGGTCTCCTCTGGTCTTTTCGAGCTGGACCGTGACCGTTATACCTGTTCAGGTGGAACGGCACCGATGGATATGATGCTGACCCTGATAAGCCAGAAGCACGGCCGTGAACTTTCCGGCAGGATTTCGGAAGGGATGCTGTGCGAACGGATTCGCGATGGCTCTGATCGTCAACGCATGCCTTTGCGCCTGCGACTGGGTTCGAGCCAGCCTAAACTGGTCGAGGCTGTTGAGTTAATGGAAGCCAACATCGAAGAGCCAATGACTCTTGACGAACTTGCGACCCATGTTGGAATATCTCGACGCCAGCTGGAACGACTTTTTCAAAAACACCTCCAATGCGTGCCAACACGTTATTATCTTGAGATTCGCCTTCGCCGCGCCCGCGAACTCCTCCTTCGCACGCCTCGATCCATTGTGGATATCGCGTTTGCCTGTGGTTTTGTCTCGGCACCTCATTTCAGTAAATGCTATCGCGACTTCTTTGGCATCCCTCCTCGTGAAGAGCGGTTGCCGCGCGTTGACGGGCTCACTCCAGAGCCAAATCGTCCGAAGCTGCCCGTCGGGACTACTAAAAAAGCTACGACAGCCTCACTACGGCCCTGACCCAAGGTAATAGAAGGTAAAGGCTCGCTAACTCCGAACACGCCGCGCAGCGAAAAATTCCTGGAGCAATCGGGTGCTCTCGTCGCCGAGCACCCCAGCCTTGACTTCACACTGGTGGTTCACCAACGGGCTTTGCAGCAGGTTCGCAGTACTGCCGACCGCACCGGCTTTCTCATCGCGCGCACCAAAAACTACTCTACATAGGCGCGCCTGCAAGATCGCTCCGGCACACATCAGACAGGGCTCGAGCGTTGCGTATAGCGTAGCTCCGGGTAACCGGTAGTTACCGACCGTAGTGCAGGCATCGCGCACGCGCAGCGCCTGAATCTCGGCATGCGCCGTGGGATCGTTTGAGCTAACCGGGCAGTTATGGCCTGTCCCGACCACTTCATTATCGATTACGACAATTGCGCCGACCGGAACCTCGTTATGATCTGCTGCGGCCTGCGCCTGACGCAAGGCTTCGCCCATCCATCGCTCATCTGAACCGACAATAAATTGCGACTGGCTTTGGTGAGTCACGACTTTGCTTTAGAGGTGCTTCCAGTCTTTTCCTGTCGCATCAGATTTCCTACCCGTCTGTCACAACTCTGGCTTTGTCCACGTGAGCACGTTCACACCAGTAGTCGGCCAAACCAGAAAAATCTTTGTTTCCCCAACCATCCGCCTTCGCCGCACTGACACTTTCTCGAATTACTGCACCGATCGGCAAGGGGACCTGCATCTTCGCCGCAGAATCGAGAATCAGGCTCAAGTCCTTGTGAGCTAAATCGATCTGAAATCCTGGCTCGATATCCCCTTGGAACACTTTATTAGCGTAGTTAATCTTGAGTTGGCCATTAGTGGCGGTCGTGCCATGTATAACTTCTAGAGTCGTAGTGAGATCCAATCCAAACCCTTGAGTTAGCGCAACAAATTCTGCATTCATCATGCAAGAGCCAATTGCCAAGAAATTGTTGCATAATTTAGTGCGAGTCCCAGTGCCGGGTGCTCCGCAATGAATAATCGTCGTGCCCATTGCTTTGAGCTGCGGCCTGATTTTTAGAAAATCATCTTCGTGTGCTCCGACCATAAACATCGAAGTACCCTCCCAAGCGTGCTGGGCCAAGCGGCCGATGGGTGCATCCACGAACGAAACATCTTTGGCAGCACAAGCCGCGGCTAATTTGTCTGAAGTATCTGGAAGAACTGTTGAGAGATCCATGATGACATCACCTACAACCGCATTGTCGAGCAATCCATCGACTCCTAAGATCACCTCTTCAACCTCTTTTGGCCCTGGCAAAACAGTTAATACGGTGGCGGCTTCGCGCATCACTTCAGCCGGTGAGCCCACTGGCACACTCCCGTACTCTGAAAAACCACGATATTGATCCGCTCGAGTGTCGTATAACACCAGTGAAAATTGTTTTCGAGCGAGATTCAGTGCCATACCTTCGCCCATCGATCCCAGTCCTATAAAGCCTGTTTTCTCATTTCTGTCCATTGGATTTCCGTTTTATCTCAATAAGTATCAGTTGAATTCATTAACAAAGAAGGCAAATAAATCAAGGGTAACACCTGCCTGGAACGCGCCACGTAATCGGGCAGGACTGCCACAAATGATTGATTTAAGAAAAATCGTGGCCGCTTTGTAGTAAATCTTGTGTCATGGGTTTGTTTGTAAGTGCATACTTCTACGCGCTTGCTGATAAAGTTTGTAGTCGAAAGCCGTATGTTATTGATATTCTTACGTTTAATTTCCTAGACTTTTTGAAATCGATCAAAAAATGATACCTTTTTCCCCCTTAATATCAATTACTTATAGGTTATGGGGTTACTCCCACTCAATGGTCGCTGGAGGTTTTCCCGAGATATCGTAGGTCACACGGCTAATACCCCGAACCTCGTTGATAATGCGAGTTGAGATATGTCCGAGTACTTCGTAGGGAATGTGCTTCCAATTGGCAGTCATAAAATCGACTGTCTCGACCGCCCGCAAAGCGATCACATACTCATAAGCCCGGTTATCGCCGACTACTCCAACCGATCGAACTGGTAGAAATACTGCAAAGGCCTGACTGGTCTCGTTGTAGAGATCATTGCGGTGCAATTCTTCCAGGTAAATGGCATCCGCCTGGCGCAGGATATCCGCGTACTCCTTGCGGACTTCGCCGAGTATGCGCACCCCAAGACCTGGGCCTGGAAACGGATGTCGGAAAACGAGTTCCCGAGGTAATCCCAGTTCGACCCCAATACGACGCACCTCGTCTTTAAATAGCTCCTTCAAAGGCTCCAAAAGTGACAGGTGCAGCGATTCGGGTAGTCCGCCCACGTTATGGTGCGATTTGATGACCTTGGCCTTGCCGGATTTGGCACCAGCTGATTCGATCACATCCGGGTAAATGGTTCCCTGAGCCAACCACCGGGACCCGGTTATCTTCTTCGCCTCATCCTGAAAAATATCTACAAATACACGGCCAATGATCTTACGTTTTTCCTCAGGATCTGCCACATCGCAAAGCGCATCAAGGAAGCGGGCCTCTGCATCGACCCGAATTACCCGCACGCCTAGGTGTTTGGCAAAGGTGGCCATTACCTCATCGCCTTCGTTCAGACGCAACAAACCGTTATCGACGAATATGCAGGTCAATTGGTCACCGATGGCGCGATGTAATAGCGCCGCAACCACCGAGGAATCGACTCCGCCAGAAAGACCGAGTATTACCTGCTCCCCACCCACCTGGGTGCGCACGTCCGCGGTAATAGTGTGAATAATATTTTCCGAGGTCCATTGAGCTGAACAGCCACAAATCTCCCGAACAAAGCGAGAAAAAATCTCCCGCCCATGAATGGTATGGGTCACCTCGGGGTGAAACTGCAGCCCGTAAAACCGCCGCCGTTCATCGGCGATAGCCGCAAACGGGGCGTTGGGGCTTGCTGCCATCACCGAAAAACCTTCGGGCAGACCTGTGACTCTGTCGCCATGGCTCATCCAAACCTCCAGGCCTGCATCGGAGGTCGGGTCATCGGCACGCAGCCCATCCAACAAACCAGGTGTTGACGAAGGGGTGATACGGGCGAGACCATATTCGCGGTGATCGGCGGTCTCTACTGCCCCGCCCAACTGCGCCGCCATGGCCTGCATTCCGTAACAGATTCCAAGCAGTGGACGGTCCCAATCGAACAGCTCAAGCGGTGCCCGATCAGTAGCTTCTTCGGTAACCGTGTCGGGGCCACCCGACAGAATCACCCCCGCAGGGTTAAAGCCGCGAATCTGGGCAAAAGACATTTCACACGAGTGAATCTCACAGTAGACCCCGGCCTCACGAATGGCTCGGCCAATCAGTTGGGTGTACTGCGATCCAAAATCGAGAATCAGAATCCGCTCGGCATGCGGATCCGGGACTACGGCCGCCGGCCTCCCAGCGGTTGCCACTGTTTATCCGCCCCGCTGGTAATTGGGAGCTTCTTTGACGACAGCGACATCATGCACGTGACTCTCGGCAACTCCGGAATGGGTAATCTGCACGAAGCGACACTTTGTGCGCATCTCGTCAATTGTCGCGCACCCGGTGTACCCCATGCTCGCCCGTAGTCCGCCGGTTAACTGATGAATGATTTGAGCCATAGGCCCCTTGTACGGCACCCGGCCTTCGATTCCTTCAGGCACCAGCTTACCAGGGTCTTCCTGACCTTCCTGGAAGTAACGATCCTTCGACCCATCCTGCATCGCCCCTAAAGAGCCCATGCCGCGATAGCTTTTGTACGAGCGGCCCTGAAAGAGTTCGATCTCGCCCGGTGCTTCCTCGGTACCGGCAAACAAACCACCAATCATTGAAACATGTGCGCCTGCAGCAATCGCCTTGGCGACATCGCCAGAAAACCGAATTCCCCCATCGGCGATCACTGGAACAGAGGTGCCGTTGAGCGCGTCGGCAATATCGGCAACCGCAGTTACCTGAGGGACACCCACTCCGGCGATAATCCGAGTTGTGCAGATGGATCCCGGACCAATGCCAACCTTAACGGCATCCGCACCCGCGTCGACCAATGCCCGGGCAGCTGCTGCTGTTGCAATATTGCCGGCGACAACATCTACTGTTGAGAACATCGTCTTAACCTCAGTGACCCGACTCAGCACGCCACGAGAATGCCCGTGCGCGGTGTCGACAACAATCGCATCTACACCGGCGTCCACCAGGCGTTCGCAACGCTCCGCGGAATCCCCACCTGTGCCTACCGCAGCGGCTACGCGCAACCGCCCAAGCTCATCCTTGCAGGCGTCGGGAAACTCGGTCTGCTTCTGGATATCCATGACCGTAACCAACCCTTTGAGGTTGAAGTCATCATCAACCAGCAACACTTTTTCAATGCGGTGTTCGTGTAGTAACCGGCGAATAGTTTCACGACTCGCGCTTTCAGAAGCTGTGACCAACCGCTCTCGGGGGGTCATGACCCCAGTCACAGGTTGATCAAAGTGTGTCTCGAAACGCAGGTCACGACTGGTCACGATGCCAGCCAACTTCCTTTTTTCATCAAGAACTGGTACGCCCGAGATGCGTTTTTCGCGAGTCAACGCAAGCACCTGGGCAACGGTAGCAGAGGTGGAAACACAAATCGGGTCGACAATCACACCGCTTTCATATTTCTTAACAATCCGAACCTGCTCGGCCTGTGCACTTGGGGTCAGATTGCGGTGCACAACGCCGATTCCACCCGCTTGCGCGAGACAGATCGCTGCCCGGGATTCAGTAACCGTATCCATCGCTGCTGAGACCAGCGGGATATTTAGCGAAATATTTCGGGAAAATCGCGAGTTGAGTGCAACTTCGTGTGGCAGAATCTCGGAAAGCGCGGGGACCAACAGCACGTCATCGAAAGTGAGTGCTAAATCAATAGGTTTCATCGAAGAATTATAGGGTTTGACTTGTTCTAGGTAAACTTGTATCGTTCGGAACTACGGCAAGTGACTGATTTTTAAGCATATTTTCCATTTATCCTACCCGGAGGAATTGCTATGAGAAAAACAACCAAGGCATCTCATCTACCCTAATAGCAACTCTGGCGTTTTCATTAGCAAGCGCGGCGGCTCTCGCCGGCTCAACCGCCGCCGATGCAGTCGGTCAGGCAGAAGCGGATTTCAAAACGACAACAAGTGCAGGGGCGGTTTGACGCCTGATTGATCCGGCTACGGGCGGCAAAGCCGTTGGCCTGGGTAAATTATTGAAAACCGCAAAGGCCAAGTTAGAAGCCAACGACGAAGCAGAGGCTACCCGCCTGGCGCAACAAATCTCCTGGGCTGCGCAGACAGGAATCGTTCAAGCTGAGCAGCAAAAGGGCGCAAAACCGACCTACTGACCAATCCAATAAAGCAATGCCGGAAAAATTGGGTGGAGCCCGGTTTTTTATGCCCCTGGTGGGTGCATTACTCCCCAATAACCTAATTGCCGTATTTAAAGCCTGAGGTCACAATCCTGGTATGGATCCGGTCATTTACAAGGTCAGCGAGTTTACCCGGGAGGCGCGAGCGCTTCTTGAGGACAACTTCACAGGAATCTGGTTGACCGGAGAGATATCCAACCTCGCGACCCCCGCCTCGGGGCATATATATTTTTCCCTCAAGGATGATAAGGCGCAACTGCGTTGCGCTATGTTTCGCAACCGGCGCATGCGCCGCCCCACAAACCTCGTCGTTGGGGCCGCGGTCGTGGTCCGCGGTACTGTTTCTATCTATGAATCTCGGGGTGATTTTCAGCTGATAGTCGACTACATGGAAGCCGCGGGCGAGGGCCGGCTTCGCCAGCAGTATGAGATTCTGAAAAAGCGCCTCGCGAACGAAGGCCTTTTCGATAAAGCCAAGCGACGGGCAATCCCCACCGTACCATCGCGGATAGGGGTCATCAGTTCTCCATCCAGTGCGGCCATCCGCGATGTACTTACAACGTTAGCCAGGCGCTTTTCACTCGCAGAGGTCAATGTCTACCCGGTGGCTGTACAAGGCCAGGCCGCCGCCGTGGATATTAGTCGCGCAATCGCTCAAGCCAGGCTGGCGCCGACTCCAGATCTGATCATCCTGGCTCGCGGCGGTGGCTCACTTGAAGATCTGTGGGCGTTCAACGAAGAGGCTGTGGTGAGAGCGATTCGCAATTGCGCGGTTCCTGTCGTTACCGGAATAGGTCACGAAACTGACTTCACCCTCGCAGATTTTGCAGCCGATCTACGTTGTGCTACTCCGACCGCTGCCGCCGAAGCCGCCACGCCCGATCAAAAAGAGATTCACTTACTTATTCTCAGTCTGGGCGAGCGAGCGTTCAAGGGGATGAGTTACGCCCTGAGGTCGGCTGCGCAGCGCCTAGACGCCACCCAGCCGCGCATTCGTCACCCACATGAGCGCCTAGCGCACGCGCCTAGCGCACCAAGGCCACCAACTTAAGGCGCTCGCCCAACGGCTTCGAAACGTGTGGAATGCCAAGACCCAGGACACCAGGCATGTCGTAACTCGCCTTGCTCAACGTCTGACTGGAAATTCGCCGATACAGCGACTCAGTCACCTCGGCACGACTCACAAGAATATTCGAAAACAACTAATTGCCGAAGCCATACAGGTTGCGCATCAAGCGGATCGGCGGCTGACTGCCCTGGAGGCCCATCTGCGCGCCCTCAGTCCACTAGCGACCCTAGAGCGAGGCTACGCCATCGTCCATACTGAAAAGGGGAATTCTCTAGTGCGCTCGGTGCGCCAATTGGCTACCGGAGCAACCATTCAAACCCGCTTCGCGGACGGCGGTGCACAATCCCGAGTGGAATCTGTCAGTCGCGAGCAACCCGGCAGAGTCACAAAACCTCGGCCAACTAAAAGGAAATCGTGAAAACCCTAATAGTTTCACTATTGATGTTTTCGACGATGGTGACTCACTCTGCCAGAGTAAGGGTTGCCTGCCTTGCGTAACTCAAACCGGATCTGGGTTCCAATCAAGCGGAAAGTCTTGGCAAGGCTTCGACCCAGGTAACGCAGGTAACTTGCGGGGACCTTGTGCAGTAAATTGCCGTGCAAGACCACGATCGGCGGATTGCGCCCCCCCTGATGGGCGTACTTCGGCTTGACTGTACGATTGTTAATCATCGGGGGCGAATGATGTTCCAAGGCGCTAGCCAAGGCGCGGTTCAAAGCTCCGGTTCCAAGTTCTGCCAGAGCGCTCCCTTGCGCCCTTTGCAGAGCGCCAATCAAATCGCCAATCCCAGAACCGTGCAACGCCGAGATAAACAATGACTCATGTTCAGGCAAAAAGTCCAAACGTCGAGTCAAATCGCGGCGGATTAGGTTGCGATCCCTGCGCTCTAACCCATCCCACTTATTGACGGCCACCACGATAGACCGTCCGCTATCGACAATGATTCCGGCAATTGCCGCATCCTGATCACTGAGCCCCGCTCTCGCATCCAACACGAGCAATGCCGCATCGGCGGTCGCAAGCGCTTGCAACGTCTTCACCACTGAAAATTTTTCGAGGGTCTCGCGTACTCGGGACTTACGCCGAACCCCTGCCGTATCCACCAACACCATACGCTGCCCATAACGATCCATTGGCACCTGGATGCTATCCCGCGTTGTCCCAGGCAAGTCCGCGACGATCAGTCGCGGTTCGCCAACCAGCGCATTGACCAGCGTCGACTTGCCTACATTGGGTCTGCCCACCACTGCGACCCGCCGACCATTGTCGACAGCGTCATCCTCCGACGCAGGAAACCTCGCAAGCACCTGGCCCAATAACTCCTCAACACCCTGCCCAGTTCGGGCGGAAATCACCAAGGGTGCTCCTAACGCCAGTTCAAAGTATTCGGCGGCAATTGTCGCGCCATCAAGCCCTTCAGCCTTGTTCACTACCACAAACACCGGGCTGTCGCCCTTGCGCAGATTGGCGCCTATTGCGATGTCCTGGTGGGTTAAACCATCTCGTGCATCGACGATAAAGACCACGGCGTCGGCTTCCTCAAGAGCCTGGTCAACCTGTTGCCTTACCGCATTACTCAGTTCGCCCGCCTCGTCCGACAGTCCGCCGGTATCTACGGCCAGAACTTTTTGCGAGCCCCGCCAAACCTCTCCGTACAATCTATCGCGGGTCACCCCGGGCTGATCATCTACCAATGCCTGGCGCGAGCGAGTCAACCGGTTAAAAAGGGTCGATTTACCTACATTGGGACGCCCAACAAGGGCAACTACCGGAATCATTGTTTACGGCCTAAGCGCTGGACTGGTACTGGATACCAGGCGGGTCAGCCGCGCACTGACCAGGCAGTGAGCGCGCCGTTTTCGGATAGCGTGAGAAAGTTTCCATCTTCGCCGACGGCAAATATCCCCATGACCGCCCCGCCACGTCCTTTCTTATACCCGAGCAACTCTCCCGACGCCGTGTCAATCAGGTAGAGGTATCCCTCGTAATCTCCGACTACGGCCTTCGTTGAATCGCCCAATCCGAGCGGAGCCGTCACCCCGCGCCCACGAATTTTATCTTGCGTCCACTGAACTTTCCCGGTGTCAGTCGCGACTCCAGTCACCGAGCCATCATCTGCGGTCACCAGCAACAGTTGGCCGGACGATCCAAGCGACCGCACGGTCGACAGGGCCACCTGCCATTGTATGCGTTGAGTCTGAAGCGACAACGCAGTGATTCGTGACTGGTAGGCCGCAACGAACAACAAGTCACCGATGCGGTAGGGGTCCGCGTCGATATCAACGAGCCGATCAATCTCGTTGCTACCCGACGGGCGCGATATCGGTACGTTCCAAAGTTCACGGCCGGTTTCCGGGTCGATACCCGAGAGCCGGCCACTCGCAAAGCCGACCACAGCAACATCTCCAAGAATCAAAGGGGCGGAAAGTCCGCGGACACTTAAGGCCGGTACCGTCCGGCGAACCCGCCAGACGACCTTACCGGACGACAGCGATAGTCCAATCACTTGACCATCGCCCGAGCGGAGTAAGACCCTGTCGCCCGAGACCACGGGCCGCGCTAATACTTCACTTCCAACCTTCTGCCGCCACAGCACCAAACCATCTGCTGCGCCGAGCCCAAATACTTCCCCTTCCCTGGTCACCACAACCACGGTCGCCCCACCCACTCCAACCCCGGCGGCCAGAGCCTCCCCAATATCATGTCGCCACAACAGCTTGCCAGTTTGCTTATCCAGAGCAACCACTCCACCCTTAGGCTCGGCGGCATAAATCTGCCCTGCACCCACATACGGTATTAGCAAGAAGTTGTTGTTGGTATACCCGGCGCCTATATCCTTTCGCCAGGACTTTTGAAGATCAATCTGCTGTTCAACTCGAGGCACACTTCCTGCGGGTGCACCCTCGCGCATAAAGTGCACGGATCCAGAACCGCATCCCCCTAGAACAAATGCCAGCGTCATAACGGCAAAGCGTCTAAAACTCATTGAGTGTCAGCACCTTGACGGGTCATATTCAACTTTGCATTCAGCAGTTGCCCAGCCGGCGAGTCCGGCGCCATCTCGGCCAATGCCGCCTGATAAGCCTGCTGCGCTTGCTCCCAGTCACCTACCTCAGCCAAGGCGTCACCAAGTAGTTCCTGATATTGAGAAGCAAAGCCCTCATTGCTCCCTTCAGCCGCAAGGGTTTTAATACGATCAGGCTTTCCAGCTCGTAGTGCGAGTACCGCGAGACGGATCCGCGCGGTGTGGGCCATCACAGGATCTTTTGTTACCGCAAGCAAATCCTCAAGCGCCGTCTCGGCCTGACCATGATCGCCAGCGTTAGCTGCCAGTCGGGCAAGCATAAGTCGAGCGATATCTGCATAACCGCTTTCGGAGTGGCTCGCTACCAGTGTATCTGCGGCTCGAACCACAGTCTCATTATCTTCTTTAGCGACCGCAACGAGCATCTGTTGGTAGAACATCGAGGCCTGTTCCGCCTGATAATCCTGATACATGCGCCACCCCTGAATACCGCTGACACCGCCCACGCCGATTACGATTCCGGCAACAATGCCAGTGCCATTACGTTTCCACCACTGCTTTAGTTTCTCGGTCTCATCATCCTGGGCAAAATGCATCTGTGGGCCCTGCTGCTCATCTGTCATGTCAAATACCAGTTAGTGTGAATCATCGCCAAGGATCTTTTGGACTTCTTCGACCAGGGCGTGTGCTGGTACGCTCATCTGCGGGCCCTGGTTACGTAAAGGCTTGATACTGACAGTTCCCTGGCTGCGCTCATCATCCCCTACTATCACTGCCACAAACGCGCCGCTTGCATCGGCACGGCGCATCTGCTTCTTGAGACTTCCCGGGCCACAGTTAGACAGCACGTCGAGGCCCGCATCTCGCAGAAGCTCACCGTAGCTCACAGCCAACTCCTCAGCGCCTGCCGCCACAAGCACAAGAAAGACCTCGGCCCTCATGCAGGGTGAATCGACCTCGCTAAGCGTCACCAGATCAATCAGGCGCTCAAGTCCGCAGGCAAACCCAGCTGCTGGGGTTGGAGTACCACCAAGCTGCTCAACCAGAGTGTCATAGCGTCCGCCTGCACAAACGGCGCTTTGCGCGCCGAGCTGATCCGTAACCCACTCAAAAACAACACCGGTATAATAATCGAGCCCCCGAACCAGGCGGCTATTAACTTTGAAGTCGATTTTTGCTGCAATCAACAGATCTTGAAGTCGCGAAAACTCGGCCAGTTCAGGATCGCTCAAAAAGTCCATCAAGTCGGGTGCGCCCGCAAGCGTCGCCTGGGTACCCTTATCCTTGCTGTCTAATATACGCAAAGGATTTCGTTGCAGGCGCCGTTGGCTGTCACTGTCAAGGGTGTCCACATGAGCTACCAGGTAGTCACGCAAGGCATCTCGGAAACCTGCTCGCGCGGAGGCGGACCCCAAGGTATTGATCTCCAAGCTAACGCCAGAAATCCCTAAGGTGCGCCATAGTCTTTCGCCAAGGGCAATAATCTCGGCATCAATATCGGGACCGGGCCATCCCAAGGCTTCGACACCAAACTGATGAAACTGGCGGTAGCGACCTTTTTGGGGACGCTCATGGCGAAACATGGGGCCGGTATACCAAAAACGTTGAGTCTGGTTATGCAACAAACCGTGCTCGTTGCCGGCGCGCACACAGCTCGCTGTAGCCTCCGGTCGCAGGGTCAGGCTATCGCCATTATTGTCGGTAAAGGTGTACATCTCCTTTTCAACAATATCGGTCTGCTCGCCGATAGACCGATAAAAAAGATCGGAGTGCTCAATTACCGGCGTCCGAATCTCCTGGTAACCATAGCGACCTGCAACTTCCCGCAACACGGCTTCAACCCGCTGCCAGCGGGCCGTCTGAGGGGGCAATAAATCATTCATCCCGCGCACGGAGCGCACATTATCTCCGAAGGCCATTGTGCTAGCGCCCAATAATAACTTTGGCGTTGCGGCCTGATTTAGGGACCGGGATTGCAAGTTCACGACCACGGTAAATAACACTCGCGCCTTCAGGATAACTTACCTGCAGGGTGAACGGCGGTTTGCCAGCCAGCGTAATTACTTTGCCAGACTCGACGTACCGGCGAAACAGGGTCTGATCATCACGATCCCACACGACGATTTGAGTGCTTTCTTTGACTCGAACCGTCAACTGGCGTGTATCAGACGAAACCGGATGACTCGCCGAAGCGTTGTCTGCTCCACCAGGCTGGGTGGCTGACGCCATCCTGGTGGAAAACTCCGTAGTGACAAAACGGTCTGCTACTTGAGGCTCAAGAGTTGCTCGAGGAATCGCGGACACGCTAGGTTTAGTTTTGGCAGTGAGTGTCGTAGTTTGGGCCTTGGGTTTGGCCTTGGGTTTGGCCTTGGGTTTGGCCTTGGGTTTGGCCTCGGGTTTGGCCTTGAGTTTGGGTTTGGCCTTGGGCTTTGACTCAACCTTGGGTTGGGTTTTCTGTCCGGATTTAGGCTCGGATGAAAGTGCGCCTTGCGCTTCAATCTGGTCGGATTGGGTCGGTGCCCTTGCGCTTCAATCTGGTCGGATTGGGTCGGTGCCCCGGCCAGATCGCCGGCTGCTGGTTTCGCCGTCAATTCAGTGTCCTGCGATTCGCCAATTACTGCTACCAGTTTCTCCTCAGGCCCGTTGCCAGAAGCCTCCAAGGTGCTATCGACCTTCGGCGAGCCTTCTTCTGTCTGTCCAAGGACAACTGCCAAATCAGTCTTGGCTGGTTTGGCGGGATCAGTTTGTCCAGTAGAGGTCTCGTGCCCTAGCGTTGACACAGGATCATTGCGACTCTCGCCGGCCAGGTCTACGCGGCCACGCTCAACATCAGTCGAACGGTTCAGGTAGGCACCATATAAGCCACCAACCACCAACAGCAGCACAAAGATTGTGACTACCCACCGGTAATGAATCGCAACAGGTTGGTATCGACCCTTAGTGTGCTCGGTCATGGTACCGGGGCCATCTTCTTTTGGTGGCAGATCTGCTTGGTAGTCAGCGATCGCCTGTTCTATGCTGACACCAGCAAGGCGTGCATAACTTCGAAGATAGCCAACTGCGTAGGTCCAACCGGCGGTGTTGCTGTAGTCGTCAGCCTCAAGCGCGCGGACCATGTCGGGCAGAAGGTTTAATTCAGCAGCAACATCCTCGATGCTCCAGTCGTAGAGCTCTCGAGCGCCACGCAGTATCGCTCCAGGGCTGGATTTGGCACCTTTGTCAGTCATTCGATCCGCCAACCATGAACGCCTTTAGTTCTTCCACCTGCTCGCTCGCTGGATAATCTGAGCGTAGTTTAGATGCATACTGCACTACCAGGTCCTTGGCTCCAAGTTTTTGTTCGTTACGAACAGCAAGCAGCAGGCTGTCGGCTGACGCCGGGCCCGCGCCGAAATAGCGCTCGAGAAACGCCCTTGCAGAGAGGTTTTCCCCCAAATTAAAGCTTACGACAGCACACTGGTACAAAATCGCGCTGCTATTCGGCCGTGTTACGAGCGCCGCGCGAAACTGGTCTTGCGCTCCAATCAGGTCTGACACCCCCATCAAGCAAAGGCCGAGGCCAAACTGGCTGCGATACGCGGCCGTATTGAAGGGATCATCCAAGGCCACTCGGAACTGCTGTATCCCATCCGCCCAAGCGCCTAACTCGCAAAGAACAGTGCCAAAATCATTGCGAGCGCCGAAATTACCGGGATCACTGGCCAGAGCGATTCTAAACCGTCGGCGCGCCTGTACTGGGTCACCCAGCTTAAATCTCAGCAACGCCATGGCATGATTTGCCGCCGAGTTTAGTGGCGCAACAGCCAGCGCTTCCTCCAGGGCCTCAAGTGAAGCCGCGAGGCGGTCTTGTTTCATGTAACCCAGACCAAGACGCGTATACAACTCGACTCGCTGGCTGTCATCCCAGCCCGGCGGATTGTCCTGCACAGCGGCGCAACCGGCCAGCATCATCAGCCCAAAAAAACCTGCCACCAACCTCATCTGCTACCACCGCCTAAGGCGTATCGCGCGCTACGGCGGGTGCGATCACAAACTTCACCTGCCAGTTGTCCACAGGCAGCAGCAATATCGGCGCCTCTGGTGCGACGGGTAATTGTCATCAATCCGCCGGCCAAGACTTCCTCGCGAAATCGGTCGATTACCAACTTGGGGGAACAATCGTACGCAATACCCTCAACCGAATTGAACGGTATAAGATTCACTTTCGCGGGAATATCTCGTAGCAAGCGCACCAATTTTCGGGCATGATCGGTCGAGTCGTTTATTCCATCCAGCATAACGTATTCAAAAGTGATCCGTCGCCGGCTGTCGTTATTTAGGAAACGGCGGCAAGCATGCAAAAGCTGGTCGATAGGATATTTACGATTCAGTGGCACCAACTGGTCGCGAATATCATCTTCCACCGCGTGTAAAGAGACCGCAAGACTGACCGGGCAGTCTTTGGCTAAACGATCTATTGCTGGCACGACGCCTGCTGTGCTCAGGGTGACACGCCGACGCGATAATCCAAACGACAGATCGTCCAACATCAAGCGTATCGCGCTGACCACTGCATCGTAGTTCAGTAGTGGCTCGCCCATACCCATCATCACCACGTTGGTAACCGCTCTTGGCCCGTATCCTGCATCAGCCAACAACCGCCCAGCCAACCAGAGCTGGCCAATGATCTCGCTGGCCTGGAGGTTGCGGCTGAAGCCTTGCCGGGCAGTTGCACAAAAGGTGCAATTCAGGGTGCAGCCTACCTGGGATGAGACGCACAAGGTTCCCCGATCGTCTTCGGGAATAAATACCGTTTCGATACAGTTCCCATCCTCAAGCCGAAAAAGCCACTTCCAGGTGCCATCTTCAGAGATTTGTTCACCCGCTTTTTCCGGTAATGCCAACATAGCCCTTTCAGACAGGGTCTGTCGTAACGAAAGGCCCAGGTCGGTCATCTTGGAGAAATCGGTGACGCCGCGCTGATAGACCCACTTGAGGACTTGGCGAGCATGAAACTCCTTCACCCCCAGCGCGACGAAATACTCCTGCAGCGCGGACCGATCCAGCCCGAGTAAGTTGATCTGCTGTGACACCGGCTTTCGCCCTCGGCTCAGCCCGCTCTAGAGCACAGGTCAGTCGATTCGAAGAAAAACCCTATTTCTTCCCGGGCGGTATCTGGACCATCAGACCCATGAACCGAGTTGGCTTCGAGCGATTCGGCAAAATCAGCGCGTATCGTACCTGGAGCGGCTTCAACAGGGTTGGTTGCCCCCATGATTTCGCGGTTGCGCGCAATCGCGTTTTCGCCCTCAAGCACTTGCACCATCACGGGTCCAG
>Ga0208406_1000157_pt1 | contig 28138 bp, 23 predicted proteins | sample ETNtaG_15_FD_185769 | JGI IMG/M metagenome (GOLD analysis project Ga0208406, IMG submission 185769) | Marine microbial and viral communities from oxygen minimum zone, Eastern Pacific Ocean - ETNP201302PF89A (SPAdes) (version 2) | ecosystem: Environmental > Aquatic > Marine > Oceanic ...
GTCATGGTTTCTCCCGTCTTTCCTGGGCGCGCCGTAGGTTCCGTTTCATTGTCCTGCGGTTTGCCATCAAATTTCCTGCATGAAGTCCGCGTAGTGATCGTACTCAACCGGCGAGGGATAGGAATTTTCTTTTTGCAGAGGTGAGGGATGACAGAAGTGATGTGAAACAGACAACGGCAGGGTTTCCGGGGCCCGGTGATGGCCCAAAGCCCCGGATCTGTTAAAAGCAAATTCCTATCCCTTACTGATTAATCTCGGAACTTAAATGAAACTCGCAATTTTGTTCGATAGGCAGTTACTTTGTTATCTTCGATCTTAAGATCTTGGTCTACAACAGCAGCCACTCTAAGATCATTCAAACTGTCGCTTGCTCTGTCGACTGCATTGCGAGCAGCTTCTTCCCAAGACTCTGTACTAGTTCCCACTAATTCGATTACTTTGTAAACTCCATCAGACATACAAAACTCCTTTTTTAATCTATGTTCAGGAGAAAATACTACCACAAAACAACGGGTGTTTTGCAATCGCCTTATTCCACTTCCGATGATCATACCCATAGGTCCGAACACAATAGCGCCAAACCTCTTTGCCAGCCTGATTTCGAAGAGCGTCACTCCCCCATCCTCCGTATAGAGGGGCATGGCTTAAAGCCGAAGAGATAACCGAGTGCCCACTGCGGCAGGGATTTGCCGTGCCGGGTGGTGGGAGGGGGCCGATGGTTACAAGCAGGGGATGGGGTTTCAGTGACTCTGCCTTCATAGCGGCCGGATTCGGAGAGGTATTACACAGTCACCGGGCGATGCAACAGTCGTCAGCTGTTGGACTTGGGTTAAAAGGGTGTTTATTCTTCCTATACTCACCAAGTCCTTTATTGTTTTTCTACTCTTCCTTCTCCTCTGTCATTTTTGGTGAAAAACCAGCGAATAATTGCTCAGGGAATGTTTCCCACGATTTAGCCACAGCAGGCATCCATGTTTTCATCAGCGTTTCTGGATCCATGGTTTTGATTTGGCTGGATATATTTTTTTGAAGTGCAGTCATCATCATGTTGTTAAGTTTCTCGACATTCGGTAAGCCAAAGAATTCGCGAGCTTCATCAGGTGGACATTCGATCTCAATCTTGAATTTCATGGTAATACCTTCCTTCTCGGATAGGGGTTAAGACCCATAGGCGGTCTGTGGAAAAAGCATACTCCTATGAATGACATCTGTCACATATTCACCATGGTTTCAATAGACTGGTAAGGCCGGCTGCCATTACAGGTCCTAAAGACCCAAGATTGCTGATGTGTCTTTGGTCAGGGCAAGTTCAGCCCGCCCTTGGACCAGTCTTAACGGCTACATTATGAACTGTATCTGAGGATATACTGAACGCCTAGGCTTAGGCTCATGGATCGCAATTCTGACCCACTGACGGTAACAGTTCCTGCCGGCCACATGTGGCACGGCCAGACACCTGCTTATGCTTGGTGCGTTGTTGCCCGGCGCCTGGATGATAGCTGGGAACCATCTGGAAGATGGTACCTGGCTGGGCATTACTGACAGATCGTGGTTTATCGCGGCGCTGGGTGTGCCTGTTATCCAGCAGATCGCAGTTGCGCTACTGTGGCGTGCACAGCTTTGTTATGGCCTGCTAACGCGCCTTTTTGAACACTGGCCGTGTTGGGATATGTGCGAGGGCACAAGATCGCAGTCGCCAACGCCAGACAACCAACTGCCCCCAGCAGTCGGTTTATTATTTCAGGAAGATGGGTAATAATTATGGGCGCCACTTTTCGAATCTGTGTTTTGCCGGGCGACGGCATTGGAACTGAGGTCACCACAGCAACTCTGGCCGTTTTGGATGCCGCTACCAGACACGCCGGAAACATTGATCTGGTTTACGAAAGTTGTGCAGCGGGCGCCGCCCTTTACCGTGAAACAGGAGTGGCCATGCCTGAGGAGTCGTGGCGGGTGGCCGAAGCGGCGGATGCCATTTTTCTTGGCGCAATGGGGCTGCCCGATGTGCGCTATGATGATGGCACTGAAATCACACCACAATTAGATCTGCGTTTTCGCTTCGATCTTTATGCCGGGGTCCGTCCGGTCTCAGCCAAACGGGGCGGCATGCGAGTACTTAACGATTCGCGTGCAGATAACATCGATTTTGTACTGGTGCGCGAGAGCACGGAGGGATTGTTTGCCTCGTGCGGCAAAGGAGAGGTCCTGGATGACCGGGAAGCGCGCGATACGATGGTGATCACCCGGGAGACGTCGGAGCAGTTATTCGAGTTCACTTTTGACTATGCGCGTCGGCGAAAATCGAGTCGTGAGCGCCCCAAGGTAACCCTGGTCGATAAGGCGAACATCTTCACTTCGATGGCGTTCTTTCGCAAGGTCTTCGATGAGGCAGCTGAAAAACATAGTGACATCGATGTCGAGCACGTCTATGTTGATGCGTGCGCATTGGACTTCGTTCGCCGTCCGTGGGAGTTTGATGTCGTGGTGACCGAGAATATGTTTGGCGATATTCTCTCTGATCTTGCGGCAGGCCTGGTAGGCGGTATGGGTTTCGCACCATCGGCAGATATAGGAGATCAGCGGGCTGTTTTTCAACCTGCACACGGCAGCGCTCCGGACATCGTCGGTTTGGGTACAGCCAATCCGACAGCAGCGATTCTTTCTGGTGCCATGATGTTGGAGTGGCTGGGGCGCCGCCACGGAGTCAGTCAGTGTCTGGATGCCGCCCGACTGATCGAACAAGCTGTTGAACAGGTTCTTGCCAAGAAGCGGATGAACGCTGTGGACATGATTGATACGTGGCGAACATCCGAGATGACCGAGATGGTGATCGGCGCGATAGGATAGTTGAAGTAAACGATTGCATTATATTGACCCAGAAAGCCAGCCAGCGGGTTTGCAAACAGAGGCAGAGTAATGACTGAAAACTTTTTTAATCTTGACGATCTTTCACAGGGCATTGCCCGAACTCTGGCCCAAGGCGTTTCGACCAGAATATTTCCCGGAGATCAAGCAATGTTGTCCGTGGTTCGACTCGAGCCTGGCAGTCAAAGCGACGAACATTCCCACCCGCAGGAACAATGGGGCGTGATTCTTGAAGGTAGTGGCGTGCGTATACAGGACGGCCAGGAGCATGCTGTTAGCGCTGGTGATTTCTGGCGCACGCCAGGCGAAATCGTCCATGCATTTCGGGCAGGGCCAGGCGGGGCCAAGGTGCTGGATGTCTTCAGTCCGCCGCGGGAGGAATACCGAGCAGCTGGATCTGGAGTTGGTTCAGAAGGTGCCTGATTCTCCTCTTCTGAATGTTAAAACGCGCAATCACAGATCTGGGCTGGGTATCACTCCAGGACCAGGTATTGGGACCGGTACGTTACGGACACTGGGTAGAAAATTATCAGCCCGTAAATTGCGCTAGGGCTTTGTGAACGATGGCATTCACCTGATTAGGAGTATCTGTCGATACCTGTTAGCTCAGTCGAGTAGCAACTCACAAAAGGACAGCACGATTCATGAATGGTTACCAATCCGATGCGGCTTCGGCCGGGTTCTATATGCCCGCAGAGTGGCAGCCCCATGAGCGTTGCTGGATGGCATGGCCTTGTCGTAGCGGTTTTGACAGCCCGGCAACACGGGAGAATTACGCGCAGGTCGCCAGAGCAATTGCACGCTTTGAGCCCGTGACGATGGTGGTACGCCCACAGGACCGGGCAGCGGCGCAATTAGCACTGGGTGCGCAGGTCGATTGTCTGGAATTACCCATAGATGATGGATGGTTTCGTGACAACGGTCCAAACTTTCTGATCAATGATGCTGGTGATCTGGCCGGAGCCTGCTTTGACTTTAATGCGTGGGGTGGTAACTATGCGCCGTTTGATGCCGACGCTGCGGCGGGTCCGAAGGTGGTCTCACATCTGGCTGCACAACTTTTCCGATCACCCATGATTGCCGAAGGAGGAGGTATTACCGTGGATGGTGAGGGCACCCTGATTACTACTGAAACCTGTTTTCTCAACCCCAATCGAAACCCGGGTTGGAGTAAAGGCGAGGTCGAAGCAGAGCTGTGCCGCATGTTGGGTGTGAGTAAAGTCATCTGGCTGCCTGGGGATCCGACCGAGAGCGAGACCAATGGCCACGTTGATGGCATCGCAGCGTTTGTCGGGCCTGGCCGGGTGTTGCTCGAAGCGGCTTTTGACGACGCGCATCCGCGCTATGATCTTCTGATGGAGAATCGTCGGGCACTTCAGGGGCAAAGCGATGCCCGTGGGCGACCGCTTGATGTGATTTTTATCGAAGATGCCTGGCAGTGCGAAAACGGCGAGCGTTTTTGTGCCTCGTACATTAACAGTTATCTCGCCAATGGGGCGGTGATTATGCCTTGTTATGATCTGCCCGCCGATCAGCGTGCCAAAGCTGTCTATGAACAATTGTTTCCACAACGCCAGGTGGTGCAGTTGCATATCGATAATATCGCGCCCGGCGGCGGCGGCATTCATTGCATTACCCAGCAACAGCCGGTTTCGGCCAATACTGGTATGGGCGTTTCCAGATGAGCAAGAATCAACTCCTATCTGAGCGACACTACGACATCCACGTATTTTGCTGCATCAACGAGCGCGAATCGGGCCACCCGCGTGATTCATGCAGTGCGCGGGGTGCCGGCGAGCTGCAGGCGTACATGAAAGTCCGTGGCAAGGTGCTGAAACTGGGTAAACGCGTTCGAATCAATAAAAGTGGCTGTCTCGACCGCTGTGAGTTGGGACCGGCCATGGTGATTTACCCTGAGGGAGTTTGGTATCACTACCAAAGCCGCGAGGATATCGACGAAATTCTTGAGCACCATGTGATAGGCGATAAGCCGGTTGAGCGGTTGATGCTGCCGCCGGGACAGAGCGCGCTGACGCCTGCTATGCCACAAACCCATTGACCGTTAAGGTTTGGCGCATGCGTCGTTTAGGCGACTAACTGTGTTAGGGTCGCGATTGTGCCAGTATCTGCGGAATATAGCTTTCCCAGCCAATAGTCATCAGGTGCACACCGGGACTGACCGAACGTAGTTCGCGGATAGTCTTTGCGGCAATCTCAACGCTCACCCGTGCAATCCGATTCTTGTCGTCACCCGCATCAGCAATTTGCTGGATCAAGGTATCTGGAATATCAACTCCGGGGATGCGTTCGTTCATATAGGTCGCCATCTTTACCGATTTGATCGGGATGATTCCGGCCAGCATCGGCCTGGGGGAGCGAGCTTTGTCAAGAAACGCCGCATATGCCTGGACATCGTAAACTGCCTGAGTCTGAAAGAACTGTGCCCCGGCATCGATCTTACGATGCAGATTGTCGATCTCCATATTAGGATCACTTGCGCCGGGATTTGCCACAGCGCCGGCGAAAAGCTGTGGTTTTCCACTCAGTTCATTGCCGTTCAGATCAGTTCCATTGTTCAGGGTATGTACCGCCCCCAGCAACTGGGAGGCAAAAAGATCGAATACCGGTTTGGCATCGGGGTGATCACCGTTCTTCGGCGGGTCGCCACCCATGAAAACCATATTCGAAATGCCAAGAGCCGCAGCACCGAGGATACTGGCCTGGATCGCAAGGCGGTTTTTGTCGCGTGCCGTCATCTGCACAATCGGTTCGATCCCGTGATCCAGTAGTAGATGACCTACCGCAACCGGATCCATGGCCATACAGGCGGCGTGGGATTCAGTCAGGTTAATGGCACAAACATGCGACTTAAGCAGAGCCGCCTTATCCAGAAGGGGTTCCAGATTTATCCCCTTGGGCGGCGTCAGTTCGCTGGTGATTACAAAATCGGATGATGTCAATGCCTGGGAAAGGCGGCTCATACTGATCATCTCCAATGAAAATGCGTGGTGGGCGAAAACTCAACCGGCGGAAGTCGCATCATAGAGCCTGAACCCCATCCGTCAACTATCTGATCCGACATTGAACTGTTTATGGCCGCCATAAAACATCGTTCTGATTGGGGCCACTGGTGACCTCGACAATCTCCGGTAAAATCGACCTCCACTGTAACGTTCCACCACAAGGCGTGTTTGCGTTGCGGTGGATTTTCCTGTGTGGCTCGGATTATGAAAAAGATTGACAAGATTCTGGTAGCGAACCGAAGCGAAATCGCGATTCGGGTTATGCGTGCTGCGGCCGAACTGGATATTGCCAGTGTGGCTATTTATTCCGAGGAAGATCGTTTTGCCCTGCACCGGTTCAAAGCGGCAGAGGCCTACCGTATAGGCAAGGACTGTTCACCGGTGCAGGCCTATTTACAGATCGACGAGATCGTACAGATCGCAGTACGCTCGGGTGCCGATGCAGTCCACCCCGGTTATGGGTTTCTCTCAGAGAGTCCCGACTTTGCCAGAGCCTGCATCTCGGCAGGGCTGGTGTTCATAGGGCCATCACCTGAGGTGATGCGTCGTCTGGGAAACAAGGTTCAGGCGCGCGCCCTGGCACAGGAGAACCACCTGCCGGTGATGCCGGCGACCGATGCTTTGCCCTCAGATTCAGCTGTCGTTCGGGCGCAGGCAAACGCCATCGGCTATCCACTGATGCTTAAGGCCTCGTGGGGTGGTGGGGGCCGCGGTATGCGGGTTATCGAAAGTGACGCCGAACTCGATGTCATTGTCGATATCGGAAGGCGCGAAGCGGATACTGCATTCGGCAATGACGAGGTCTACCTTGAAAAGCTGGTACGTCGGGCGCGGCATGTCGAAGTACAGGTCCTCGGAGATCAGCAGGGCAATCTGGTACACCTGTTTGAGCGAGATTGCACAGTACAGCGCCGTAACCAGAAAGTGGTCGAGCGTGCTCCGGCGTTTTTCCTGACAGATTCCGAGCGTGAAACGATTTGCGAGGCCGCACTGCGTTTGTGCCGGGGCGTCGGCTATTACAACGCTGGCACAGTGGAGTTTCTGCAGGATGCTGATTCCGGCGAGTTCTACTTTATCGAGGTGAATCCACGCATCCAGGTCGAACACACGGTCACGGAAGAGATCACTGGCATTGATATCGTAAAGGCTCAGATCCGAATCGCCCAGGGTTGTACGATCGGCGCTGACGAATCCGGGGTTCCACCACAGCAGAAGATTTTGCTGCGCGGCCATGCCATGCAGTGTCGTATTACCACGGAAGACCCGGAAAACAACTTTATTCCAGACTACGGAGAGGTCGATACCTACCGCAGCCCTTCGGGTTTTGGTATCCGCCTGGATGCCGGAACGGCCTACAGCGGCGCACGGGTGACTCGCCACTATGATTCGCTGTTGGTTAAGGTCACCAGCCGGGGCAATACACCGGAAGAGGTTATCCAGCGCATGCTTAGGGCTTTGCACGAGTTTCGGGTACGTGGCGTTAACACCAATATGCCTTTTTTGATCGGATTGCTTAGTAACGAAGATTTCCGCCGAGCCGATTACACCACGCGCTTTATTGATAACACGCCGGATCTGATGTCGTTTCCACGCCGGCGGGACCGCGTCACGCGCCTGTTGCGCTTTATTGGCGATATCACGGTTAACGGTAACCCGACGGTCAAGGGGCGGCGGGTGCCGCAATCACCGCGCGTACCGCGGGTACCGCCGGTTGGCGAACAGCCACTGCTACCGGGCAGTTGCGACCGATTGGCTGAACTGGGTCCGCAGGGGTTTGCGCGCTGGATGCTGGATCAGCCACAAGCCCTGATCACCGATACCACTTTCCGAGATGCCCATCAGTCGCTGCTGGCAACTCGCGTGCGCAGTTATGATCTGATCGCGGTGGCCGATGCCTATGCCCGGATGCTGCCACAGTTGCTTTCGGTTGAGTGCTGGGGCGGGGCGACCTTTGACGTCGCGATGCGCTTTCTCAACGAATGCCCATGGCAGCGTCTGGCTGCACTGCGTGAGCGCATGCCCAATATTCTCACCCAGATGCTGCTTCGCGCCTCAAACGCTGTGGGCTATACCAATTACCCGGATAACGTGGTGCAACATTTTGTCGCCCAGGCTGCTGCTGGTGGCGTGGATGTGTTTCGTATATTCGATTCTCTCAATTGGGTTGAGAATATGCGCGTGGCCATTGATGCTGCTGGAGAGACTGGCAAGTTGGTCGAGGGCGCGATCTGCTTTACCGGCAATCTCAGCGATCCGCAGTGCAGCAAATACAACCTGGACTATTACCTCAATCTTGCCCGCCAACTGGAAGCGGCCGGCTCACACATCCTGGGCCTTAAGGATATGGGTGGACTGTGTCGTCCGCAGGCTGCCCGCGACCTGATCGGCGCCCTCAAAAGCGAGGTATCCATTCCGATTCATTTTCACACCCACGATACCAGCGGGATCGCCGGCGCCAGCGTGTTGGCAGCGGTAGAAGCCGGAGTCGATGCGGTTGACTGCGCTATGGACGCCATGAGCGGGTTGACCTCGCAGCCCAATCTAGGGTCCATTGTCGAAGCCTTGCGTCACGGGCCACGCGATACCGGTCTCGATGCCGATGCTATCCGCGAATTGTCACGTTATTGGGAGGCCGTTCGGGAAAATTACACTGCTTTCGAGGGTGAGGAGCGCTCCGGTGCTTCAGAGGTCTATGTTCATGGCATGCCGGGTGGGCAGTACACTAACCTGCGTGAGCAGGCGCGCTCGCTGGGGTTGGCGGATCGCTGGTCCGAGGTGGCGCACGCTTATGCGCAGGTCAACGATCTTTTTGGCGACATCATCAAGGTAACGCCCACCTCAAAAGTGGTCGGCGATATGGCGTTAATGATGGTAACCAATGGCCTGACCCGACAGAACATCGAGGATCCGGACTATGCCGTTGCCTTTCCTGAATCCGTGGTGTCATTATTTCGCGGCGACATCGGTCAACCTTACGGTGGCTTCCCCGAGGCCTTGCAGAAGAAGATTCTCGGCGGTGAGGCGCCATTGACCAAACGCCCAGGCGAGATCTTGCCGCCGGCTGATCTTAATGTCATGCGCGAAGAAGGTGAACAGCAGATTGAGCGCCCATTGTCGGATGCGGAACTGGCGTCTTATCTGATGTACCCGCAGGTTTTCACCGATTATGCCCAGTCCCGTCGACAGTACGGCGACATGACCGTGGTGCCGACCCAGGTTTTCTTCTATGGAATGGAATCAGGCCAGGAGATCGACATTGAGTTGGAGACCGGCAATACGCAGATCATCCGGTTTCTGGGCTTGAGTGAGCATCATGACGATGGTCTGCGAACAGTATTTTTTGAAGTGAATGGTCAGCCACGGCAGATCAACGTGGCTGATCGCGCTTATGAAGTTAGCCGTCCGACCCAGCCTAAGGCTGACCCCGCTGACCCAGGCCAGGTGGGCGCACCGATGCCGGGCCTGATCGTGCAGATCAACGTGGCATCGGGCGACACGGTGCAGGCCGGCGAGGTGCTGATGATTATCGAAGCAATGAAGATGCAGACCAGCGTTCGCGCCGAGTGCGACAGTACGGTTGGCACGGTAAAGGTGGAGCCTGGCCAGCAGGTAGATGTCAAGGATCTGTTACTGGAGTTTGACTGAGCCTGCCAGTGTCGGGCGGCTTTACTATGCTTGCGTCCTCAACTGGCCACACCAATAGATCAGACGCTTGAAGGCCGACATTGTCATTATCGGCGGCGGAATTATCGGCTCCAGTATCGCCTATCACCTCCGGAAGTTGCCCGGTTCAGGTACGGTACTGGTGCTCGAACGCGACCCGACCTACACCAATGCCGCTACGCCGCTTGGCAACGGCGGGATACGTCGGCTTTTCAGCCTGCCGGAAAACATCCAGATGGCAGGCTATGGCCTTGTGTTTTACCGTGATTTCGCACGCCAGATGGCGCTCGCCGACCAAAGTGAGCGTGTGGATATCGGTTTCAGAAGGCAGGGGTATCTTTTCATCTCGGATCGCGGCGGGTCTGCACAGATGGAGACTAATTTCCGATTACAGGAGGAGATGGGTGTCGAGGTCGAACTGCTGCAGCCGGCCGTATTGCAACAGCGCTTCCCGTCACTATCCGTCAGTGGCATCGATCTTGCAGTGTTGTCGGATCATGACGGCTGGATAGATCCTTATGCGGCGTTGATTGGGTTTCGCCGCAAGGCAACTGAACTGGGTGCGCGCTACCTCAAGGCGCAAGTTACCGAACTGATGGCAAAGGGTCCGGCAGTGCGCAAGGCTATACTGGCGGATGGCAGCACTGTTGAAGGTGACGTGTTCGTTAATGCAGCCGGCGCCTGGTGCACGGAGCTTGCGGCAACTGTGGGCCTTGAACTACCGGTGGAACCGATGTCGCGGGAGAGCTATTTTTTCCGCTGCAGTCAGCCGATCGAAGCGCTGCCTTTCATCAAGACTGAATCTGATCTTGCTTTTCGTCCTGAGGGCGGGGGCTATGTTGGCGGGGTGCCGGACTGGGATGAGCCGCCAGGCTGGAATTTCAATGTATCGCCCAGCCGTTTTGAGGAAGTAGTGTGGCCGGCCCTGGCGGGACGGATTCCATCAATGCAGTCCGTCAGGCTTGAGCGCAGCTGGCGTGGACACTATGCTCGCAGCACTCTGGACTATTCGCCTATTCTGGGCGCGTGGACCGGAGGCCTTGAGAATTTTTTTCTCGCTAACGGCTTTTCAGGTCACGGCATCATGCATGCCCCTGCAGTGGGTCGGGGCCTGGCCGAACTCATAGTCCAGGGTCGTTATGCCAGTATTGATCTTGGTTGTTTCGGTTATGAACGCATCCGGGCAGGGCGGCCCTACCGGGAACAAGGCATCGTCTGATAACCCAAAGGCGGATCCTGTTGCCAGCGTTCACCTCTTGAGTTAGCGTGCAGTTTACCGAGGAACAACTGCCAAGTCTGAGGAGCCCCTATGCCCCGTATTTTTGTACTGTTAGTTGGTTTTGGTGCGAGTTGATGTATTGCTGGGAAAACAACAACCCCGAATAAGGAAAGACAGTTATGGGACCATTGAAAGGTTACCGCGTTGTTGAGATGGCGGGTCTCGGGCCTGTGCCATTTTGTGCCATGTTGCTATCGGATATGGGCGCAGATGTCGTTCGTATCGATCGCGAAGGTGGCAATAATCCGCTGGGGCTTAAGGTTGACGTTCTGAACCGCGGCCGGCGCTCGGTGGCGCTCGACCTTAAATCTTCGCAGGGCGTGGCGACCTGCCTGGGTCTTGTCGCCAAGGCTGACGCCCTGATCGAAGGCTACCGCCCCGGAGTCATGGAGCGCCTTGGTCTTGGCCCACAGGAATGCCAGGCGCGTAACCCACGTCTGGTCTATGGTCGCATGACTGGCTGGGGTCAGGAAGGTCCGTTGGCGGATGCGGCCGGGCACGATATCAACTACATTGCTCTAACTGGCGCCCTGTCCGCTATGGGTACCCGCGAGTCTGTGGTGCCGCCACTCAATCTGGTGGGAGATTTTGGCGGCGGGGCACTATATCTGGCGTTTGGAGTCGTTTGTGCCATGCTTGAGGGAAAATCGTCGGGCAAGGGGCAGGTGGTTGATGCCGCGATGGTTGATGGGGCCGCACACCTGATGACTATGATGTATGGCTTGAAGCATAACGGGCTATGGGTTGACCATCGTTCGTCCAATCTGCTGGACGGTGGTGCACATTTTTATGGTGCTTTTGAGTGTGCGGACGGTGAGTGGGTAGCGATCGGCTCCATTGAGCCGCAGTTCTATAAATTGTTGCTGCAGGGTGTGGGCATTGACCCCGATTCCTCTGATGCTTTGCAGGAGTCGGCCAACTGGCCAAAGATGCGTGAGCGCCTGCAGGCAGTATTTCTTCGGCAGCCCAGAGCGCACTGGTGTGCGCTTATGGAAGGCACCGATATCTGCTTTGCGCCGGTGCTCAGTATGAGCGAAGCTCCGGAGCATCCACACAATGTGGCCCGTGAGACTTTTGTTCGAGAGTTTGATGTTTTGCAGCCGGCACCGGCGCCACGGTTTGCGCGTACTCCGGGTGCAATCGCCGGCCCACCGCCGGCGCCAGGCGAACACACCGCCGAGGTGCTTAAGGAATGGGGAGTTGAATAAGAGCGCCGGCGATGCCGAGTATTAGAATAAGCTGGGAAATCTAAATTAAAGCAGCAGCGCGCAGGGGTTGGCCATTGGCTAATTCATGTAGCAGCAGAACTAAAGGAGTTATTCATGATCTCTTTCAAAGGTAAACGCGCCATCATCTCTGGTGGCAGTCGTGGTATTGGCCTGGCTATTGCCAAACGCCTTGCAGCCGATGGCGCCAGTATCGCTATTTTGGCCAAGACCACCGAACCACACCCGAAATTGCCTGGGACGATTTACACTGCGGCCGAGGAGATCGAGCAGGCCGGTGGTAAGGCGCTACCGATAGTCACCGATGTGCGCAGCGAAGATGAGGTCAAGGCCGCGGTCAACCAGGCCGTTGATGCTTTCGGAGGCTTGGATATCTGTATTAACAATGCCAGCGCCATCTCGCTGACCAAGACGGCCAAGACCGAGATGAAACGCTTTGATCTCATGTTTGCGGTTAACGTTCGCGCCACATTCATGTTGTCCAAAGAGTGTTTGCCTCATCTGGCTGAGGGGGACAACCCGCATATTCTCAGTATTTCACCTCCGCTGGATATGCAGACCAAGTGGTTTGCCCCTTCGGTGGCGTATACCATGTCCAAGTTCGGCATGAGCCAGTGTGTGCTGGGGATGGCCGGGGAGTTCAAGTCCAAGGGTGTTGGTGTGAACGCCCTGTGGCCTCATTCAGTAATTGCCACTGCCGCCATAAGCAACGTGGTTGCCGGCAGCATCGCTTTTCCACATTGCCGCAAGCCTACGATCATGGCTGACGCCGCGGCTGTGATTCTCTCGAAAGATAGCCAGGAATTTACTGGCAATTTCTGTGTGGATGATGTGCTGTTGGCCGCTGAAGGGGTTACCGACTTCAGCGTCTACCGGGTGGATCCGGGTAAATCGCTGTGGAGCGATTTCTTCGTACCTGATGACACCCCCGAGATCGAACCAGTGGTCATGGCAATGAACCCAGGCGCCTAGGCATGAGATTTTTGGTTGTAGCTTAGTGTCACTACTGATACGAAACGCCACCGTGATCACGGTGGATTCACAGCGCCGCGTGATGGAAGATGGCGCGGTGTTCGTTGAGGGTGACCGCATCGTTGATCTTGGTGCGACCGACATTCTTGCTGAAAAATACGCCGGTGCCGATACGGTCGTCGATGCCCGGGGTAAGGTAGTGCTACCCGGTTTTGTCAGCGCACACAATCACGTGGGGTATGCCGTCTTTCGCGGTCGGGCTGAAGATATCGGTTATGCACCCACGCACCGGTTGTATCTGCCGATGAGTGGCATCATTACCAGTGACGAGCGCCAGGTCATCGGCGCGCTGGCAGTAACAGAGCTGCTGCGTGGCGGGGTGACTACGATTCTTGAGATGGAAGAAGGCGCTGAGCTCTTTGCGCCTTTTATTGAAAAAAGCGGCATGCGTGCACTGATTGGCGTGATGGTGAATGATGTCAATCTTGAGGCTCTTGCACTGGGGCAGACTGTTTTTGACGAAACCGTTCGTGACAGCCAGCTGGAACAGGCAATGGGCCTGGCGAGCCGCTGGCATGGCCGTGCCGGTGACCGGATCCAGGCAGTCATGGCAGCAACGGGCCTTTCGACCTCCTCACCTGAGCTGCTGAAGGGGTTGCGAGTGGGTGCAGACGACATGAGCCTTCGCCTCTCTATTCATCTTGGCTTCGGTGAACGGGATCTCGTGCAAAACATCCATGGCATGGCGCAATTCGATTACGCGTTCGCTCACGGTATGTTGGGTCCCGATGTGGTCGCGGTACATTGCTTTGAGGTTGATGAGAACGAGGTCGATACCCTCGCCCAATCCGGCACGCACCTTGCCCATTGCCCGCACATGAACCAGTTTCGTGGCGAGGTGGCGCCCATTCAGGCTATGCGGGCCAAAGGCATGCACGTCGGCCTGGGGATTGATAATTATTTTTCGGATTATTTTGAGGTATTGCGTTCGTGTCTTGCGAGCGCGCGTATTCATGCCCATGATCCACAAGTGTTGTCAGCACATGAGGCTCTGGAATTGGGCACGATCCACGCCGCCCGGGTTCTGGGATTAGATCATGAGATCGGCTCGCTGGAAGTCGGCAAGAAAGCCGACCTGCAGGTGGTCGATATGCACCGCCTGGGCCTGACTCCCATGAATGATCCGGTTACAACGTTGGTTTATCACGGCCATGCCAAAGATGTAGAGATGGTCATGGTCAATGGTGAGGTCGTGGTTATCGGGGGTAGGGTGCAAACTGCTGACGAGAACGAGTTGCTTACCCGGGCGGGTATAGCTGCGGATGCAGCGTGGCAGCGTTTTGCGCAACGCTATGGAGATTTCGTTGCACCAGCACCGGTTTAATGTCTTATTCGGTTGACCGCTGATTGGGCCAATAGAATAAGAGTCGGTTAGTCAGCGTATTGTGACTGGTAGCACCTGACGGGTGCTCTTGGCCTTTTATTCTTGAGGTAATTTGTAGAAAGATTCGACCTAGTTGACCATGACCGAGCCGGCGGTTCCGATGAGGCTAGTTTCTACGTGCTACCCAAGCCTTGATCGTCAAATCTTCTCATCAACCAAACCCTCTACTGATGTGACGCACTGGACACGAGTTGTTGCTTAAATTTTATTTGACACTCAACTGGCTGTTTCAATAGATACGTCAGTATCGAAATCCCCGGCAATACCATCTTCCTGCGTGTGCCAGTTGGGGTATTTGTGCTGAAAGGTTTCAAGCATTTGTGTAATAGGCGGCTCCGCATATTCCCCGCGCTCGTTCAGGTATTCCATGTGACGACGACCTTCAAGATCTAAGGGGTGATAGATCGAGTCTTTCCGGCCATCAAAATCCAGTGGCCGCAGGCGAAACTTGTGACATAACTCAAGATTGAAAGCGGGGGTTGCTTTTACCCACCGGCCATCCAGGTAAATCGATGTGTAGCCGTGCCAGTAGAAAACATCGGTTTGCATATGCTCACGCATCTTTTGAGTCGAGAGGTGATTGCGCACGTCTGCGTAGCCCAGGCGTGCCGGAATACCGATAGAGCGACAGCATGCCGCCAGCAGTACGGCTTTGGATACGCACCAGCCATGGCCGAGTTCCAGGCTGCGTCTCGCGCTGAGGCCGTTGATGGATATATCCAGGTCATAGGGGTTGTACCGGACCTGATCGCGCACCGCGTAGTACAACAGTACGACCTGCTCCACAGCCCGCGTTTCCGTATCGATCGCCCGCCGGGCAAATCCCACCACCGCGTCATCATCACTTTGCACCGCAGGCCCGGGGTGCAAAAAAGGTTTCAGGTCTTCGCTCATTTTATGACGGAGTTCAGGGTTTGTTTTCCTGTTCAGGACAAAGTTCGTTTTGATCAGGCGGGTTATTTTATCTGCAAGCGCTAATGGGCGGACTGCTTCAGTTGTGTGATAACGGCATCGGCCAGTTCATGCGCGGCCAGCGATAACGTATCGACGCCCCGGGCGACCACATACAGAGTCGATGTTAATCGTTGTGAGATCGGCCGTGAAGTAACCCCACCGAGTGCGACCATAGTTCTTGCGGTATAAGGGTCGACAATCGCCGGTTTACCGGTCGTGCGCGCCAGCGATGCCACCGCGATATTCGAGTAAGCGGATAGACTGGCTTGCGGCCAGGACAGAAGTTTCATCCAGTTGCTTTCAGCAGATTGAAGTCTGGCAGTATCGTAGGCCACACATTCAGCCTCTTTTAGCGCCTTAAGATCGATTGGTCTGCTGGATTTTGCCAGAGGATGATCTTCAGGAAGCAGGCACACGTACTTCAGTCTTTTCTGGTAGAGCACATGCAGCGATTCAGGTTTGTGGTAAACATTCACAACCGCTATATCCAGTTGTCCCATGGCGACGGCATCTATCAGACCCGGTGAGTTGTTGACCCGCAGCGCAACCTTCAGGTCGGGCTTATTCGCATGGATGCCGGCGATCGCATGCGGCGTGATCTGATAGACAAGAACTGGAGTAACCCCGATCTGGACCTCGCCATGAATGCTGGTACGGATTGCACTGGCAGCCTCCTTGAGCCGGTCAGTGCCGGTGAAGAGGTTTTCTACCGCATCGCCAAAACGTCGCCCTTCTACCGTTGACGCCAGGCCACGGCCGCTACGGACAAAAAGGGCAAAGCCGACCGATCTTTCCAACTCCTTCACCAGTCGTGTGACGCTGGGCTGAGAGACGGCCAGCGCCTTGGCTGCACCAGTGACCGAACCGGTACGCAAAGTCGCACGAAATGCTTCCAGTTGTTTGAGATTCATGGTCATTTAATATATATCAAATATGAATAAATAGTATCCTAAATTCTATTTGTTAAATATTTAAAAGTGATTGATACTGCCTGGTCTAAAACACAGCTTTAGGATCTGACAAGCGCCTATGGCACGAATTACTTACCTCAACAGTTTTCCAGCCCCCAATGCATTGGATATTCTGGAACGCCATGGCGGGCACGAGATCATTCGCATCGATGGTGAAGACCCGATCGATCGCAGTTTTGAGGCATTGGCCCGGGCCCATGCCTACCAGTGCGTCGGCGCTCGTGATGAGGTGCCGCCTCTACTTCGTGTCGGCACTGATTTTTTGAATAAGGCACCCGAGTTGCTGGTGGTCTCTGCGAGCGGCTCTGGGGTAGATGTCTTTGACCTGGCGGCGTGTACCAAGGCGGGGGTTCTGGCAGTAAACCAGGCAGGCAGCAACGCACAGTCGGTTGCCGAGCATGTGATCAGCATGATGATTACGGTGCAAAGGCATATCGGTGTGGCGGATCGTGCGCTGCGTGACGGTTGGGCGGGATCGCGTTTGGAGTTTATGGGCAGCGATCTTTCTGGGAAGACGCTTGGCATCGTTGGTATCGGCAATATCGGAACAAGGCTTGCCCGGATCTCGGGCACAGGTTTTGGTTGCAAGGTACTTGCCTACGACCCGTACCTTACGGCGCAGGAGATCAGTCAACGCGCTGCGCAGTCGGTAAGTTTTGACGAGTTGCTGCAAAGCGCCGATATCGTCTCTGTGCATACTCCTTTGACGACGCAGACGCACAATCTTTTTGACAGTGATGCGTTTACTCATATGAAAAAAGGCGCGATATTTGTGAATGCGGCGCGCGGTTCTATCCATGATGAGGATGCGTTAGCCGATGCTCTTGCTTCGGGGCACCTGGGAGGTGCAGGACTCGATGTCTGGGATAGCGAGCCGCCGCCGAAGGAACATCGACTGCTGGACCTGCCCAATGTGGTTGCGACACCACACATAGCGGGGTACACCTCGGACAGTCTGGCCAATATGGCCGAGTATGGAGCTACCCAGTTATTGCAGATTTTCGCAGGTGAGTCACCACCGCGGCCGGTCAACCCTGAAGTATTGCCGCGGTTCCAGAGTAGGTTTGCACAGATTCTAGGGGAGCCCAGCAAGACTTAAGCGACAATGCCGACATGAACAAGTGATCCAAAAAACTATGACAGGCTCGTTTTTCAGCGTTGATGATTTCCGCACCGGGGCACGCCGACGGATGCCGCGAATAATCTTCGATGCGCTTGATGGCGCGGCTGGCAATGAAACAGCAAGCCGACGTAACAGAGCGGCATTTGAAGATGTTTGTCTGCAGGGACGGGTACTGGTCAACGTAGAGGATCGCGCTATGCAGACATCGTTTCTGGATCGTGAATGGCAAGTGCCGTTTGGTATTGCCCCGATGGGGATGTGCGATCTCTTCTGGCCGGGAGCCGATAAAGCCATGGCCAAACTGGCCCGTGACAACGGCTTGCCGCTGGGGGTCTCGACTATGTCCTCGGCCACGCTTGAGCAACTGTTCGATCTTGCGGCAGGGAATGCCTGGTTTCAGCTATATGCTGGCGAGTCAGACGAACTGACTCATAAACTGGTTGACCGTGCCGTGAGCGCTGGCTACCAGGCGTTGATACTGACTGCGGATGTGCCTGCCCTCGCACCACGCCAGCGCGATCTGCGTAATGGTTTCAAGGTGCCATTTCGGATCGGGCCCAAGCAGGCTCTGGATTTCGCCTGCCATTTGCAGTGGACTTTAGCCACCTTAAAAAACGGTCGACCAAAGCCCCGCAACGTCAACTCGCAGCCCAAGGCTGCGACAGCCGAGGGTAGTATCGGACAGTTTCGCCGCGAAGCCGGGCGCGGGCGCTTTGACTGGAATTTTCTTCGTCAACTGCGTACCCAATGGCCACACAAACTGATATTGAAGGGAGTGATGTGCGCGCAGGATGCAAAGAACGCGGTCGATGCGGGGGCGGATGCCGTCTATGTTTCCAACCACGGCGGGCGCCAGCTCGACAGCGCGCCGGCAGCCATTGCGATGTTACCTTCGATTCGTGATGCGCTGGACTGCGATGTGCCCGTCGTTTTCGACAGCGGTGTGCGCAGCGGTGAGGACATTGCCCGCACGCTCGCCAGTGGCGCTGGCTTCGTGATGCTGGGCCGGCCTTTCCTGTATGCCCTGGGGGCCGGGGGCGCAGGAGGTCTTTCCCAGTTGCTGAATCTGTTAACAAATGAGTTGAGCACTGTCATGGCACAACTGGGCTGCACGCATCCGGCGCAACTGAATTCTACCGTTCGGGCCTCGGTCCGATGACACGATGGGTCTTGGGCCATGGTTAAGGAAGTACAAGATATGAGCAAAAGCGAACAGATCCGTGGCGGGACCTTGCTTGCCCGGGCCTTGCATGCCAAAGGTATCCGTCAGGTCTTTACCTTAAGTGGGGGGTTTTGTAATCCTGCGTTGGAGGGTCTGGCCCAGCGCGGCATCAGTATCATTAACTGCCCACATGAGCAGATTGCGGGGCACCTGGCAGACGGCCATACCCGCATTACCCGTAAGCCCACGGTGTGCCTTGTTGGCCCGGAAGGTTTTGCCAACGCCGTGCCGGCCATGATGGAAGCCTGGGGCGAGCGCTCGCCGGTGATCTTTATCACCGGATCCAGCACCTTGAAGCGCCAGGGCAGCGGCGGTTTCAAGGAGATCGACGATGTGGCGATTGCAGCCCCACTGACCAAGTACAGCGCCAGCATCACCGATGGTAAGCGTATCCGTGAGTTTGTGGATCGCGCCTACAAGATTGCACTCAGCGGTTATCCCGGCCCGGTACACCTCAGCGTGCCGGTCGACATCATGTTCTCATCCTTTGCTGCCGATGGCCAGCTGGATGAGCGGCCATTTGACCATAACCCACGGTCCGCACCGCGCGCCTGGCCGTGCCCAGATGACCTTCAGGAGGTGATCGATCTGCTACTGGCCAGCGAGCGCCCGCTGCTGATCGGTGGCCACGGGGTCTGGTGGTCGGGTGCAGAGCGCAAACTGGAGCAGGTAGGTATCTCACTGGCGATTCCGGTGTACAACATTCCCTATCATCAGAAACTGCTGCCCGAAGCCAGCAAGGCCTACATGGGCCTGGCCGATGTGCACCAGTATGGCCCAGCCAAGGCTGCCCTTGAAGAAGCCGATGTCGCCATCATGATCGGTGGTCGACTGGATAACCAGATGAATTTTGGCAATGCACCGCTGTTCCCCCCTTCGTGCAAGCTCATCTGCGTCAACGGCTCTGCCGAGGAGACCGAACTCAACCGCGCGGCTGACAAAGTTCTGTTGAGTGACCCTGGCGCGTTCCTGAGTGCACTGCTTGACCTTAAAGAGAAAGGGCGTTGGCAACGGGGTGACGATTGGATTAAGGCCCAACGTACCCGCCGTGGTGAATGGGTGGTACAGACTCTGGCGGGTATGGATAACGACCTGACACCGGGGCAGGGTGTACATCCTTTGCAACTGGCGCTGGATGTACAACGTGCCATGGGTCCTAAAGACTGGCTGGTGATTGACGGCGGCAATACTCATTTCTGGTCGGAGATCGCGATCAATATCGCTGGCTGGCGCGGGCAGGAATTGGGCGGGATTTTGCATCCCGGGGCATTCAGCATGCTCGGGGTCGGGGTGTCTTTTGCAGTGGCCGCTAAACTGACTCACCCTGATGTCCATGCCGTTGTGATCAGTGGTGACGGGGCTTTTCTCTCAGGTGGGCTCAGTATCGAGGCGGCCTTCCAGGAGAACGCACCGATCACAGTGGTGATTGATAATAACGGTGGGTTGACCACCATCTCCCAGCAACAAGAGCGCCTCTTTGGGCATGACTGTCACGTGGCGACCGATTTTCGGGATATCCCTTTTCACAGTATGTTCGAGGGGCTCGGGGGCTATGGCGAGCTGGTGGAAGACCCAGCCGAGATTACGCCTGCCGTTAACCGTGCGATGGCCAGCGGTCGCACGGCCTGCGTAAATGTGCGTAGCCGCGGTGTCATCAGCCCTATCGTGGCCGCAGTGACCAGCAAAAGGGATAAAGCCTCAATAGAATAGCGCCGCGGTGCAACGCGGACTTCTTGAACCTAATAAGCGAGTTATTGACCTATGCCGATTATCTCTTCCCACATACTGGACTCTGCAAGAGGGTGTGATGCCGTGGGCATCCAGGTGAGATGCCAGCGCCTTGCGCCAGCGGTGGAACCCCAGATGGTGGCTGAGGCCCGGGCGGGCGATGACGGGCGAGTTGCTATCGAGGTGGATACCGCTGCTGATGTACCCGGCACACGCTACGAGGTGGTTTTTTTCAGCGGGGAATATTTTGCAGCTGGAAAGCACAGCGATGAAATATCTTCTCTGATCAATGAGGTTGTGGTACGTCTTGATTTATCGACTGTGTCGCAGCGTTGCCATGTGCCGATGATGATTGCACCGCATAACCATTCGGTGTGGTGGTCCCGCTAGCGCGGGGTCCCGGGCATGTCGTCAGGCCTGGTGGTTTCGCGGCGCAACCGGCGCACACCCTATACCGACTGTGTCGAGGCGCTCGGTGTCAGTGGTTACTCGATCGTTAATCACACCTTGTTGCCCAAATCGTTCGAAAGAACTGTCGAGGAGGATTACTGGCACCTCAAAGAGCATCTGCAGTTGTGGGATGTCGGGTGTCAGCGACAGGTTGAGTTGCGTGGCCCGGACGCGGCCCGTCTGGCGCAATGGATGACGCCGCGCGATCTTCGCACGATGCAGGCGGGACAGTGTTATTACGCGCCCCTGACCGATGAGCATGCGGGCTTGGTGAATGACCCCGTGCTGATCAAGCGCGCCTCTGATTGGTTCTGGTTTTCTATTGCAGATTCAGATGTCTTGCTTTGGGCTAAGGGTCTGGCACTGGGTATGGATCTTGATGTGCACGTGTCAGAGCCCGATGTCTGGCCCCTCGCGGTGCAGGGGCCGCGTGCGGAAGATCTCGTTGCGAGTGTGTTTGGTAACGAGATCCGCAGTATCCGCTATTTTGAATTTCGACAGTGCGCCTTCGCCGGGCGCAACCTTGTTGTTGCCCGCTCGGGTTACAGCAAACAGGGAGGCTTTGAGATTTACCTCGATGACAGCACTTTGGGCAGCGCACTTTGGGATACTTTGTGGCAAGCAGGTGTTGACATGCAGATTGCCCCGGGCTCCCCTAACCTGATCGAGCGTATCGAGGGTGGTTTACTCTCTTATGGAAATGAGATGACTCGTCAGAACAATCCATTGGAGATCAACCTGGATCGTTTTTGTCATCTGGCGGGTGAAGTTGATTACATTGGTCGTACCGCGCTCGAAGTTATTGCGAGGCAGGGACCGTCCCGGCGTATGCGAGGAGTGTTGGTAGATGGACCTCCGTGCCCACCGTGTGCAAAGCCCTGGCCAGTCACCGTGGGTGAGACGCAAGTCGGGCAGATCACCAGTGCAATCTGGTCGCCCTTATTTAAAAAGAACGTGGCACTGTCTCTGATACAAAAAAACCACTGGGATCCGGGCACGCAGGTCACAGTTCACCTGCCCCAAGGCGATCAGATGAACAGTACGATTGTGAAACTGCCTTTTGATCCGCCTCGTTAGCACTCATGTCATCAGCAACATATGCGGTCTAACCTATTGTTCTATCACGTGTACTACTTTTGCTCTCGTTTACTACTTTGCTATTGATGTAGATACCCATATTGATACCCACCTTCGACCTCACTTGAAACTAAATCTTGTATGAGTCAGTGTAATTTTAGTTCAAATGGTCCGGGTAGATTTTTAGGTTGGAAAGCTAGTGGTATCCGCCGCGAATACATGCCGCTAAGCGGATAAAACAAATCTGCCAGGAAAGGTGGAGTTACAGAGGGCCAAGGCTCAAGGTAAGAAGTTAGGCCGCCCTGCAGTTCCACCAGTAGAGATACGTAGAATACGGAAACTACGCGAGGAAGGCTTGTCGTACAGGAAGATCGCTAAACGAGTCGATCTGTCGGTCTGTACCGTACACAGGTTGTGTGTCTAGACGCCGATGCGCTGTACGCATCTAAGGGCAGAGGATTTAGTTAAGAGATTGGGTTGAAGGTTATAAGCTTGAGGGCGTCAGTCAGGCGTACTATCAGCCTTAAATGCGCATAGCGCATGATTATGTGATCCTCATCACAAACCTAATGCGATTACCTGGCGACAGGTGATCACTGTCACATACCTGCACCAAGTCGTTCACTAGCATGGCCACACTTCAGTTAATCAATCTAACTTTATTTACAAAGAGGTCATAGCAATGAAACACGTAACGAAGAAAATGTTAAACCTGGCCACGGCAGTGGCCATGGCGATGGCAATTGGCGCACCTACGCAGGTGTTCGCCGCTGAACTCGTAGCCACAAAGAGCAAAGAATTGGCCGGGCGTACCTACACCTTCCAGAAATGGATGGATGCCAAGGGTAACGCAACGGCGGTGATTCTCGATGAGAAGGGAAACACTGTGTCCGCACGTGATTTACCGCCGATTACGCGGAACATCATGCAGCCGCAGTTAGCACAGCTCCTGCGGACCCAAGATAGCCGTGGTCGGGTGATCAAGGTCAACGTAGCCTTGAATATTCCATTCACAGCTCCCACCGAAACCGCTCAGGCCGGCACGGTGGAAATTAGCGAGAAGGGTAAGACGCAGCAGCTTTGGATCAATGGCCGCAGGATCAGTGAGCAAAGGTACGCTCGCGTGCAGGCCGCTGAACAACAAACTCGGGGCAAACAGGCTGCCGTGCAAGTGGAAGAACGGCGGCGGTTCCTGGAAGCATTTGCCAAGCGCCACAGCATCGACTTGCCAAAAGAGGCGCTTGGATCGCTCACCCAGACCCTAACACTCGAGCTCAAAGCCAAACAGATCGAAGAACTGGCTCACAGTGGCGACTCCTCTATCCTCGGGATCGAACTCTTTGAAGAAAGCCAAGACGATCTGAGTTCGGCGATGGCCGCGTCAGGTATTGACCCCTGGGCGCTGGACCCTGCCTTCCCCACCACCAAGGGCGATGGCATCGGGATCTACCAGACCGAGGAGGGCTGTGCAAACGAGGCCCGATTCGACGACTATACCCGGCTCGGTGGCAATGAGACTGATCACTCCCGTAACGTTGGCGGCATTATCAAGGGAGTTGCACCCGAAGCGTATCTCTATTGCCGCAGCGGTGCCGTCCTCCCGAACTGGGTGGATCTTTACGCACTGTGGATACCGGATTGGCTGTTGAATCTCGCAGGCATCAGTAGTCAAGTAGATGTCCCGATCCAGGTCGTTACCCGCTCCAACGGCGCCGGCGGCGGGGATAACTACACAACCACGGACCGAGATTGGGACGACTTCATCTACACCCACATGATTCCCACATTCAAATCCGCGGGAAACGCCGGGAACGGCACTGGTGACGTTACTTCCCCTGGCAAGGGTCTCAACATCGTTACGGTGGGAAACTACGATGACGCTACGAACACGATCGCCCCGAAATCGTCGTTCGTAGATCCCACCACCGGCAACGTCAAGCCTGAGATCTCGGCCCCGGGAACGAACGTGACCGCGGGTGGCTTTACGAAAAGCGGTACAAGCATGGCGACGCCACATGCAGCGGCTTTCACGGCCGATTCGTTGTCCAGTTACAGCTGGCTGCAGTACAAGCCGCACCTGGCCAAGGCCAAGCAATTGGCAGGGGCAACCGATGAGATCGCCGGTGGCTACAATAAAGTTGGCGTCGGCGGCATCGACTTCCTAAGCAGTCACTACGACGGCTGGAACTTCTGGTGGCACGGCAATAACGGGGACTTCAGTTCTTGGGATGCGGCTGACGGAGTAGCCGACAACTATATTACCCAGCAGGTCTTTATCCCGAATACCTACGACGGTGTCCGGATCGCGATGACCTGGCTGACGCGCGGCACCTACACCTTTGACCACAAGGGCGACGCCCACGCGATCGGCATGGACCTCGACCTGACTGTCTACGACCCTTCCGGTTCTTATGTCGGTAGCTCTTCGTCGTGGGACAACGCATGGGAGGTAGTAGATTTCACCCCGACCACCGCCGGGTACTACACTTTCAAGATCAAACGGTTCTCCAACAATGACACGGTCAACAACATGCGAGTGGGTGTGGCCGTGAACTTCTACAACGACTAAGGGCGCAAGCCCCTCACCCTGTGACCTGCTTCCCTCCGCAGGTTGCTCTCCCGCCCGGGGCTCTTCGCCCCGGGCGGTTCCCGTTGGGCCTGGCTAACACTGCCGGGGTTGGTAATGCAATCCACAAAGACACCAAGTGCTGCTGCGCTATACGCATCTAAGGGCAGAGGATTTGGTGGAGAGGTTGGGATGTATGATGGGGTTAACAACCCTTTTGCTTCCTAAAACCCCCACTTATCATCTCCAGTTCAAAGTCAGTCAAGTCACCACCTTGTCCAAGGAAGTCTGCGTGTTCGTAGACTTCTTCTGACGTGATGGTGTAGCCATGGTTTTGGCCAGGGTTGAGATGTTATCCCCGAGTCCTGATCCGTTGGTCGCGGCGCACGGTGGCGCGTGAGACCTCCATGTGCTCCATCAACTGGCGCAAGCTCACACCCCGGTGCGAGCGCAGCAAGCGGTCAATAGTGTAGAAACGTTCAGTGCGATCCATGGCTGGGCAGCAGCGGGTTCAACCAGTGTCCAGCGAGTCGCTGCGGGGCATGGTGCTGTAGTCGGTCATGGTATCCCTGGTGGCGGTGTCGGCCAGACTGCTGCCGGCGGCAAGGCAGTACTGTATACGCGCCGGCCCGGACACCTTCAGCTTAGAGTGCCTACTCATCATCTCCAAGATTAATACCATAATCTTTTAATAGTTCAAAATAATTACAGACGTTTTTTTCGGCTCGTAGAGTTGGAGCATAGGGCAATCTTTGATGACAAACAGAAACAGTTGCACCCTCAGGGTATAAATTCTCTGTCCCTGTTTATTGTCACCCGTTTGCACCCTCCCTGAGCACCAAAATGATTCGTTATGTTGCCCAAAAAGGAACAATGACCAACTTCAGTGCACAGCAGCCCAAATCTATCGGATCAACCAGCATGCAAATCACAGTAAAAACAGGACGATACATGCATTTTTATTTCTTGGCATACATGTTGCTTAACTATAACAGCGAGTACGGCAAAAAGTACTCAATCAAGGGTGATTACCAACAGGAAGCAACATGAAAGAAAAACTTATTCTTATCGGTAATGGGATGGCCGGTGTGCGCACCTTGGAAGAACTCCTGAAAATCGCACCGGACCTGTATGACATTACTGTTTTTGGTGCCGAACCTTACGGCAACTACAATCGGATTATGTTGTCACCCGTGCTTGCGGGAGAGAAGACCATTGATGAGATTATGCTCAATGATGACCAATGGTACGTGGACAACAACATCACCTTACACAAGGGCAGGAAGATCACCCAGATCAACCGTTTGGCAAAGAAAGTCGTTGCCGCGGACGGCATCGAAGCCGCTTATGATCGGTTGCTGATTGCCACCGGCTCTAATCCTTTCATTATTCCTGTATCGGGCCACGACCTTGAGGGTGTCATCGGTTTCAGGGACATCAAGGATGTTGGCGTCATGCTGGACATCTCGAAACAGTATCGTCACGCCGTGGTCATCGGTGGCGGCCTGCTGGGGCTTGAAGCCGCAAACGGGCTCATGCAGCAGGGGATAAAGGTAACTGTTCTGCATTTAGTCAATACACTGATGGAACGCCAACTCGACAGTGTCGCCGGCAAGATGCTCTGCACCTCACTGGAAGAACGCGGCCTTGAAATACTTATGAAGGCTTCTACCAAAGAAATTATCGGTAAAAAACGCGTTCAGGGTGTAATCCTTGAAGACGGTCGTGAAGTTACTGCTGATCTCGTGGTCATGGCGGTCGGTGTTCGCCCGAATATCGAACTGGCACAGAAAGCCGGTATTTTTTGTGAGCGTGGCATTGTCGTCAGCGACACCATGCAGACTTACGACCCGAGTGTTTATGCAGTAGGTGAATGCGCGCAACACCGTAAACAGATCTATGGCCTGGTCGCGCCACTGTTTGAAATGGGTAAGGTCTGTGCCAACCATCTTGGGCAACATGGGTTTTCCCGTTACCAGGGATCCATGACTTCAACCAAGCTTAAGGTCACCGGTATCGATCTTTTCTCTGCCGGCGATTTTACCGGGAATGAAGACAGCGAGGAGCTGATCTTTCAGGATGCCGCCAATGGTGTCTACCGAAAGCTTGTAGTCGAAGACAACAAGGTTAAGGGCGCAGTCATGTACGGTGACACCATTGATGGTCCCTGGTACTTCGATCTCATGCGTGACGGTACTGACATCACTGACTTCCGCGACAAGATCCTGTTCGGCCAGGCGCACCTCGGTGACTCCGGCCATGGTGATGAAAACCGTATTACCATGATTTCGGATACTGCCGAGATTTGTGGCTGTAACGGTATCTGCAAAGGCGATATCGTCAAGGCCATTACCGATAAAAAACTCTTCACCCTTGACGATGTGCGTGCGCATACCAAAGCATCCAGCTCATGCGGTTCCTGTACCGGCCTGGTTGAAAGCCTGTTGGCGCATACGGTAGGCGGCAATTATTCGGTTGCACCACACCAGAAACCGATGTGCGCCTGCATCGAGCATACCCACGACGAAGTGCGCACGGTGATCAAGGATTATGAACTGAAAACAATACGCGCCATCATAGATTTCGTGGAATGGAATACTCCGGATGGTTGCTCCAAATGTCGTCCTGCATTGAACTATTATCTCGTTTGCCAGTGGCCGCAAGAATACAACGATGATTACCAGTCACGTTTCATTAACGAACGTGCCCACGCAAACATACAAAAAGACGGTACTTACTCGGTTATCCCACGCATGTGGGGAGGCAACACCACACCGGCAGAATTACGTACGATTGCCGATATTGCTGATGAATACGATGTAAAAACTGTGCACGTAACCGGCGGGCAGCGGATTGGCCTCTATGGCCTGAAAAAATACCAACTGCCGCAGATCTGGCACAGGCTTAACAAGGCCGGCATGGTTTCAGGCCACGCCTATGGCAAAGCCCTGCGGACAGTCAAGACTTGTGTGGGCAAGGATTGGTGTCGTTTCGGTACACAGGACTCAACCCGGCTGGGTATTGATCTTGAAAAGGCCAGCTGGGGTTCATGGATGCCGCACAAGTTCAAGATGGCGGCATCGGGTTGCCCGCGTAACTGCGCCGAAGCCACCATCAAGGATTTCGGTGTGGTCTGTGTTGATTCTGGTTACGAGTTGCATGTCGGGGGTAACGGAGGGGTGAAAGTGCGCGCCACCGATTTCCTTTGCCACGTCAGTACGCCGGAAGAAGTCATCGAGTATGCCTCCGCATTTATCCAGCTCTACCGGGAAAATGCCCACTATCTCGAACGTACCGCACCCTGGCTCGAACGCGTCGGCCTGACATACGTCAAGCAACGCATACTCGAAGATGAACAGGGAAGATTAATGCTTGCAGAGCATTTCAGAGTATCGCAGCAATTCGCACAACAGGATCCATGGGAAGAGCGTGTACAGGGCAAGGATGGCCATGAATTTACACTACTGAAGCAGGTGGGTTGAGGAGCATTTTTATGAGTTCAGTATCAACAGCTGAAATAACCGAAAACTGGATTGAGATTGGGAGAGTGGATGACATTCCCCGCCTCGGTGCAC
>Ga0208406_1000159_pt1 | contig 28014 bp, 29 predicted proteins | sample ETNtaG_15_FD_185769 | JGI IMG/M metagenome (GOLD analysis project Ga0208406, IMG submission 185769) | Marine microbial and viral communities from oxygen minimum zone, Eastern Pacific Ocean - ETNP201302PF89A (SPAdes) (version 2) | ecosystem: Environmental > Aquatic > Marine > Oceanic ...
ATTCCACCCGATGATGCGGACGATTGGCGGAATGTGGAAGATAAACTCAAATACCTTGAGAAATAAATTAAAGGTTGGATTCTAGTCTTGCCTTCAAAGCCCCTGCTTGTATATAACCAATAATTATCTCTCCTTTATCAGAGATTATTGTTGGAGTACCCTGAACTTGTAATAGTTGGCCGATATTATAGTGTTTTTCTACCGGAGTATTGGAACAAACTCTTGCTGTTAGCTTTTGACCTTTTTTTGCCTTGGTCATAGCCCTGTGTCGATCTTGGCTGCACCAAACTTGTTCTGCCTTCTTCCAACTTTCTTTACCGGGACCAGTTCTTGGAAAAAAAAGATAACGGATACGAATACCCTGTTCCATAACCTGATCAATTTCATTATGGAATTTCCTGCAAAAGCCACAATCAATATCGGTAAAAACAGTAACGGTGTGTTGAAATTCTTCTGGTGAAAAAATGACCATTTGTTGCTCATCAAGAGCGCCGAATAATGAGGCGATAACCCGTTCTTTATACTCTTCGAATTCATTGGTTTGAGAAGCTTCAGAATCTTTGATATCGATCCCATCCTGGGACAGTAGAACGTTACTGAATAACAGAATACAAGTTATAACTGTTTTTATAAGAATCTCTTTCATAACCTCTAGTTTACAAAAAAATCAGCCCCGAGGATGATGTTTTTCATGAAGATCTTTGAGTCTTTGTTGCGCAATATGTGTATAGATCTGGGTGGTTGATAAATCACTGTGTCCCAGCAACATTTGTACCACTCTTAAATCTGCATCATGATTGATTAAATGTGTCGCAAAAGCGTGTCTCAAAGTATGTGGAGACAAATCCGATGTTAAACCAGATTTTTTTGCGTATTTCTTAATTAATTGCCAAAAAGCTTGTCTAGAAATACATTCAGAGGTATTCGTTGGAAAAAGATAGTCTGTTCTTCGCTCTCCAAGAATTTCATGAATGGGACCTTTGAGATAGCGTTTGAGCCATCTTTCTGCAAAATCCCCAAATGGCACCAACCGTTCTTTATTACCTTTTCCCACAACTCTTACAAATCCTTGATTGAGATTTATTTGAGTCTGTTTCAGTTGAACTAATTCTGAAACCCTAAGTCCTGTAGCATAGAGAAGCTCAAGCATGGTTCTATCCCTACATCCCAAAGGTTTCTTAGCTATGGGTGCTTTAATGAGTTTTACCACATCTTCTTCAGAGATTATTTTGGGCAATGGCCTGCCTATTTTTGGCATTGAAATTTTTAAGGTTGGGTTGTGAACAATTATTTCTTGTTGAGCAAGATAGTTGTAAAACCGCCTGTATGTAGACAACTGTCTTGCCGAGGATCGTGAACTTGAACCCGATTTGGCTCGCTCCGATATAAAATCCAATAAATCAGCCCTTGAGATCTTCTGAAGTGATAATTTTTTATTCTTTGCCCATTGCTCAAGGGTTAATAAGTCGGATCGATACGCAGACAAAGTATTTTTTGCTAAGCCTCCTTCCATCCATATAGCATCAATAAATATATCTATATCGGAATGATTAGAGGTAGATTTAGAAGTTGAATGTGTCATCGTTTATCGTTGATTGTGTATCATAGCCTATAAGAATAAGACGTTTTATTATAAAAAATCCAAAAAAATTACAATGAAAACACTATTGGGATATCTTTTTGGGGCTTGGGCTTGGTTTATTTTTTCAGTCATTACTATTCTCATGGTCTTGAGCTTCCCGTTCACACGTACAGTAAAAACCAGACGGTGGATTGCTCACAAAGGAATGAATTTGGTACTAAAAATACTGGGATATAAAATCAAAGCTCATGGATTAGACAATCTGATTGGCTCACCCGCTATCCTTGTAGCGAATCATGCCAGCTACATCGACCCAATGGTTTTGGCTGCAGTGTTGCCACCTAACTATGCTTTCGTGGCGAAAAAAGAATTGAAGTACATTCCTTTCACTGGTTATGTTTTAAGTCAGCTCGGGACGCATTTGGTAGACCGCTTTAATGCAAGAAAGGGTGCCCAAGATATGAGACGAATTATGACGAGTTCGCAAATGTCAGATTCAATTATTTTTTTTCCTGAGGGAACGTTTCATGCAGAAAGAGGCTTAAGCAAATTCAAACTGGGTGCATTTGTCACTGCAATAAAAAATAACGTACCCGTTATTCCTGTTGCGATTAGTGGAACACGTGAACTTCTTCGATCAGAAACTTGGTTGCCAAAAAAAGTATCGCTTAAGATTTCTGTATTTCCACCAATTAAATGTGAGGATGGAGTTGATCAGTCCAAAGAAATCGCGAAACAATGTCGTGAACTGATTTTGAGTAAAATTAATGAACCCGATTTGAAGAATAAATCGTTTCCTTAGTTTAGCTACCTAGCCTGTCACTGACATATTCGATCCAGGCCTCGGCATTTTTCTTATTCCTCTCTGCTCCGACTTCTAAAACCTTTTTGAATGAGTCTATCGCCTGTTGGTATTCTTCCAATTCGGTATAAGCCATTCCCAAAAGAATGTAAATATCCCCAGGTTTATCTATTGTCCCTGTCTCCAGTGCCTGTTTCGCTGCTGTTCTAACGCCCTCCCAATCTCCTTTTTCATTCAAAAGCATTGCTTTTTGAATGTATAAATCTCCTTGATTAGTCATGGGAGCCAAGATATCAATGACTTTAATGGCTTCATCAAATTCTCTTGCAGCTGTCCACGAACCTAATAAAAGCTTTAAATTAGCCTCATTTTTTTCCAAAGAACCATTATCGATATTCTCCTGAACAATGACTGCAGCTTGGTATGGAATTTCTAGAAAGAGATTCAATCGGGCTAAATTTTCTAGTGATTTTTCCTTGCTAATTGCATTATTTTTATATCCCAAAGTCAATGCTGAAAGTGCATCTGGATCTCTTTGAATTTCCATGTAAACTCCGGCCATGGTTTCCCAATATTTCTCTTTTTCTGGCCAATTTGTAGCCATCTTTTTAAGCACTTCAATCGCTTCATCAAATTGCTTATTTGTGAATAAAATTGCCAGTTCCAATTGAAACCAGTTTTCGTGTGGCTTTACTGATTTCGTATTCGCAATGTGAATATAGGGAAGAGCAGTTAATGGAGTGCCTTTTTGAAAATACGCAATGCCAGTCATGATATATCCTTCAGGCACTGGATCTACCTCATGCTGAAACCACTGCATCAAGGTTTCGATGGTTAAATCCCAATTTTCCTCTGCACCATACAAACTAGCTAAATTAAATAGTGTGCTTTGATGTTGAAACGTCGATAGGGAATCCAATTGTATGCATTTTTTGAAAACCTCAATGGCTTTATCAATGTTGTTCTGTTGAACGTAAATAAAACCCATAAATTGATAGACATAGGCCCTTTCGAACTTGGATAGATTCCAACTGTGCATAGCCTGTAATATATTCATGGCCTGCTCAAGTTCGCCATTGCCAAAATGGTCGGAAACTGCTTCAAACTTTTTACCAACGTTTGAGGACCAAGCACCACCAAATTGACCAGAAGTTTTATTTGCTCTTTCAATGACAACTCTTTCTTCTTTCAATGGATGGTAAGCAGGCAGAGGTTCTCCCAAAACAACTGGGGCGATAATAAGGTGAATCAGGATACTCAGGTACCCCAGAGTTAGAGCCATTGACTTTCTATTTTCAGAAAAGATTTTTATCATCGAATTAATCTATGTTTGAGAGTAAAAAATCCAATCTTTGGATAGCTTTTCTTTCAACCGCCACCCCATTAATAATTCTGGGCTTAAATTTCCATTTTAAGACCGCCCGGATAACATTCCTATCAAACAACCTTCTTGGATTAGATTCAATAACAAATGCTTCTTTAACTGAACCGTCTGCAGCAATCGTCACCTCAACCACTACATAACCTTCTATGCCTGCGACAAGGGCTTCTCTGGGCCATTGAGGCTCTATTCTAACGATAGGCATAACATCTCCCTCGGCAGCAGGATTATCCGCCCAATTGCCCAAAAATGGACCTCCACCGGAAATGCTTGGTAAATCTATATTGGGTATTTCAATTTTGATTTTGTTAAAAATTGGTTTCGCCTGTTTTTGGAGAGTCAGCTTAGGAGGTGGAGGCGGTTCTTTTGGTGGTACGGGTTTTTTGGGTTTGCGCCTGTCTTTTAAAGATAAAGTCTCGTCCTCTTGGATTCTAATAAAATCCATAATCTGACCTTCGGATAAAGATTTTGTGTTTTGATCGCCGGAATCAATTAATGATTGCATCAGAAAAAAAAGTCCAATTGATATGAAAAAACCACATAGCAATGAAGTCAGGTATCTCTGCTGTGATGTCGTATTCAAAACAATCTCACTCATAGTTATAGCTATTTTTCCTTAGCTGACAAAGAGATCTTAGAGATGCCGCTAAGTCTAATTTGATCCATGATGTCCAATACCAAACCGGTCGAAGCCAACTCATCTGCTACAATCACGACACTACTCTCTGGATTTTCCGCATGTGCCAACTCCATCATAATTTTTACAGCTTCTAGCTCAATGGGTGCTTTGTTCATCCAAATGCGGTCGTTGGGAGCAACCGCAATAAGAATATTACCCAGCTCAGCCCGCTTTGCTGTCTCAGCTTCCGGACGGTTTGGGTCAATCCCGGTTTCCTTAATAAATGAAGTGGTTACGATAAAGAATATCAACATGATGAAAACTATATCCATCATGGGAGTGATATTAATCTCACTTTCCTCTTCCTCTCTCCTTTTATGTCTGAATTTCATTATTTCTGTGCTGCTAATGAAACATTTTTTGCGCCTGCTAAGCGTGATTGATCAATAACCCTGACCAGAAAACCAGCATCGGCTTCTCGATCAGCTACAACTACCACGGAAGCCTTGGGCTTAAGTGCTAAATTTGCTTCAACATTGACCCGGATTGCAGCCACATCAACCATTCTCTCTTGGACAAAAACCTGACCTTCTTTTGAGATTCTAATCGAAATAACCTCCGATCGTTTTTCTTCTTTAATTGGAGTTTTGCTGGGGCGATTAACATCCAATGAAATTTCTTTAACAAAGGATGTCGTAACTATAAAAAAAATCAACATGATGAAAACAATATCAAGCATGGGTGTGATATTGATTTCACTTTCATCTTTTTTTCTTTTATATTTTCTCTTCATCGTGACTCTTCTCTAATTAAAAGATCTGCTAATTTGTTGACTTGATCATCTGCTGTTCTTTTCAAAAGATTTGCGATGTATAAACCTGATAATGCAGCAACTAAACCAGCCATTGTCGGAATTGTTGCTTGAGAAACGCCACTAGCCATTAATCTAGCATTACCGGTTCCGAAAAATGTCATAACATCGAAAACACCGATCATGCCAACGACGGTTCCTAACAAACCCAGAAGAGGCAAGATTTGCATCATTGTTTCTATTGTTAAAATGAATCTGTGTGTCTCGACTGATACTTGTGAGATTAATTCATTTCTTATCATGTTCGATGACCAAGTTCTATTGCTTTTTTTCAATTGCCATTCATGACTGATGTCATTGATTCTTTGGGGCAAAACGTAGTGAAAGAACCAGAATCTTTCTACAATGAGCGTCCACATGATAATGGTGACAAACAGAATACCCCAAAGCACTGGGCCACCTGCTTCAAAAAAACTTCGTATGGCAATAAAAATATTACTGAAAACGGTTGCAAGAATTATGACTACAACACTGAGGATTACTGTTCTTTCATGACCTTTAAAGGCCCCACGAATTGTGATCAAAAAGTTGCTCAAAACACTCATCAATATTTATGATTTTATTTTCTCGGCATGTCTGGCAATAAGACCCGCGCTTTGCTCCTCTAGAATTTCAATCAAAGTACCGCTCCAGCTGGTCAGAATGCTATGCAGGAAAACCAAAGGTATTGCAACGATCAATCCCAACATTGTAGTAACCAGTGCTTGTGAAATTCCCCCAGCCATCAATTTTGGATCGCCAGTGCCAAATAACGTCAGTGCCTGGAAAGTCACTATCATTCCAACAACGGTTCCGAGCAAACCTAATAAAGGTGCGATGGCAGCAAAAACCTTTACAATACTGTGATATTTCTCCAATTGGGGCACTTCACGTAAAATGGCCTCATCAATCTTGAGCTCCAACGATTCTGGATCTATTGTTTCATTGTCATCATAGACAGAAAGAATCCTTCCTAAAGGATTGTCTGTGGAGATCTTATCGGTAACCAATTGCAGATTAATGGCCCGTCCCTCTCCACGAAGAATACGCAAACGCCACACCGACAAGACCGCTCCAAGCAGGCCTATAAAAATAATAAAATAACCAACCAATCCGCCTTGTCTGATCCTTTCCCAAAGACCAGGAGCCTGAATTAATAAACCCAGAATTTGCCCTCTGCTAGGGTCAACAGCCATGGTGGTATATCCTTTTTCCAAATCAAATAAATCGCCCGCCATGGATCGATATCGTTTGGCAGGTTGTCTGGCTAATACTTGCAAGCTAGTTGTATCAGGAATAAATTTAAGAAAAAAGTCTTCGGTAATTGCATTAAACACTCCAACTCGAACAATTTCTGCATCGGCAGTTGATCCACCAGGCAACACCACTTGTTTTTGAAATCGATCTACCCTTCCTGCTTGAGTCATCTCCTCAAGCATGACTACGGTTAGCTTGCTCATTTGCTCAATCGAGGGCACTCCTGTTGATTCTACCAATCCAATAATTGCACTTTCTCTGTTTGGGTATTGTAATGAAACTATTGAGTTTCTTACCGTTGCAATTATTTCTCCGGCCACTTGCCTCATAACACCAAATAATTCACCAAAATTACCGAGTCTGATTCTCAATGTTTCACCAATATCTTCCAGAATCTTCTCATTTGCTTCAAATTCATTCTGAAGCCTAACGCTTCTCTGTTCCTCCCGATCCAATCGCGCCATTGCCCGATCTAGAAGTGCTTGTTGTTGATCTCTTGCATCCAAGAACTTTTGTTCTCTTCGATCGTTAATGGCTCCAGTTTGTCGACCATCTAAACGAACGCTATCGAGTAATTGTTCCATAGTTTGAATGGTTTTCAGCTTCTCACTCAAGACAGAATCAGTGGCTTCATCGCCTGTTGGGTCTTCTTGGGCATACGATTGTGCACCGATGATTAACAGTAAGACCAAAGAGAAAATAAGCCTGTTTGTTATGCCGTTCATTTCACTACTCCCGGTGCTTCAATCGGTAATTCCAGCAAGTTGGGTGTCACTTGCTTTCTAGCTACTCTAAGCCCTTGAGTCACATAATTACGATACTTCCTAGGTAATTCTTCCCACAAATGAGTTTCTTTATTCCAAAAACCGGTTTCATTCTGATCGGGTGTTTGATAGGTCAAGGAAGTTCTTCCAATTCTAAGAAAATCAACCTGGTGATTCTCTCCATCAATATCCAAAAATCCTGTATACGCTTCAATGTCTCGACTAAAACTAGTTTCAATCTGATAGGCATCCATAATCTGCCGATATTTTTCAGAGACCGTAATATTTGATTGGTCCATTATGATCCTGAGTCGAGTAACTCTAGCTTTTCTTTCTTCCAAGAGGAAAGGAACATCTAAATCGATGAATTTATCTAAGGTTTCGATACTGTCGAGCATCAGTGGAATAATACCGCGTTCAATCATTGCGAATTTTTCCAATTGCCCATTTATATCGATTATTTGAGCCTCTTGATCGTCAATGAGGCGTTCGACATAATCATTGTATGCGGTCAATCGGTCAATCTGCTGCAAAACCAAGCGATACTCACCAAGTAATTCCTGTGTTTCAACAGAAAGGTCGCTAACAGTTGTTTGTGAATTTTTAGAGACTAAATCTGAGGTTGTTTGAGCGATCAGAGTGTCCTCAAGGATCACTATGGGGTCCGGTAAAATAAATTCTGCCTCAGGAATCTCTTGAGCAAAATTCGAATGAGATAAGAGCAATGCACCAAGCATGAGAAATATAGTTGCCGCAACTCGAAATCTAATAATACTTAACATGGTCTGAATCTCTATCAATTTTGTTAAGTCATTATAAGTAATAATTCAAAAGAAGATATCAGATAAAGTATTGCCTATGGAAGTCGCTTCGAAGGAATAAGAGACAGAATCAGCATGACGATTAAGAAAATAACCACATACGGGGTCCCAATCATCCCTGGAGTGTTACCTGTAAAATACTGCTCGCCAAGAGGATAAAGATTACCTACTACCAAGGGTCTCAGAGACCATTCAAGCAACCAAAATAAGAACATCAGGGGAATGAAACTACGGTATCGGAATAAAACGATAATGTTGATCAGACAAAACAGCAATTGCTGCAGTCCCCATAGGGAGAAGAACAGATAGATTACTGGGTTGGGATCAGGAGCACCTTCAAAAACAATGAAATGTGCAATAGAATGCATTCCGTACTCTGCAAAAAATAAATGTATACAACTCCTCCAAGTCATTAGGCAAGTAAATAAAATCAATCCATACAAAGCAATTTTATGACCTTGATAATTATTATTTGCCTCACTGGGTAGAATTTTTTCCATCATTCCCATCTCATTACTCCTTAGGTGCTACATGTCCGAGTAATTCGGCCCGCCTCCCCCTTCTGGGCATTTCCATACTATATTTTGGCTTGGATCCTTAATATCGCAAGTTTTACAATGGATACAATTTTGAGCATTAATCTGAAATTTCATTTCCCCGTCACTGGATGCAATAACTTCATAAACTCCTGCCGGACAATACAATTGGGCAGGTTCACCAAACTTCGGAAGATTGGTCTCTATTGGAATATTCGGATCAATCAAATAAAGATGGCAAGGCTGATCCTCTTCGTGAGCCACTCCCGATAAATAAATAGAAGTGGTTCGATCAAATGTAATCACACCATCAGGTTTGGGATAATCAATGGGTTTTGATTCTGTCAAAAGCCTTGATTTGGAATGGTCCGGTTCCCGAACACGAAGTGTAATGGGCAGTCGACCTCTGAAAATATTTTGATCCAGCCAGATAAATATAGATCCTAAATATAAACCGAATCTTTTTTGAGCAGGTGAAAAATTTCTGGCCCGATAAAGTTCCTGATAAACCCATGACTGCTGAACAGATTTTTCAAACCCTTTCAATACATTTTCTTGGACATCTGAAGAAAAAGAATCAACGATGGATTCAGCCGCCAACATTCCGGATTTCATAGCAGTATGAGTGCCCTTGATTTTTGCTCCATTGAGAAACCCTGCATCACAACCAACCAATAATCCACCTGGAAAAACTAACTTGGGAAGCGACTGAAGGCCTCCTTTGTTGACTGCTCTGGCTCCATAGGAAATACGCTCCCCTCCTTCCAAAAGATTTTTAATTTTTGGATGTAATTTCCATTTTTGAAACTCACCATACGGACTGAGGTTTGGATTTTGATAATCCAGAGACACGATTAAACCCAGATAAAGTAGTTGATCTTGTGCATGGTAGACAAAACCCCCGCCTTCAATTGAGGAGTCAAGTGGCCAGCCTGCAGTATGCAACACCGAACCCAGCTGGTGCTTCTCAGGAGCAATACTCCAAACTTCCTTAAATCCTATTCCATAGTGCTGGGGATCTGAATTAGCATCCAGTTCAAATCGTTTAATCAATTGCTTACCTAAATTGCCTCGACAACCCTCAGAAAATATTGTGTATTTTGCTCGAAGCTCATATCCTGGTTCATAACCCTCTTTTTGTTGCTCATCCTTGGACAACCCCATATCTCCAGAAATCACGCCTACTATGGTGCCTTCTTCCTCGATCAGTTCAACAGCTGGAAATCCTGGAAAAATATTTACGCCCATCGATTCTGCTTTTGCTGCCAGCCACCGACAAAGTGAGCCCACGCTGGTGATATAATTTCCATGATTGTTCATAGCCACTGGTATTAAGAAATGAGGAACATTAACGCTTGATTCTTCGTTGGTGAAGATAGACATTTGGTCTTTTGTAACTGCAGTATGTTTGAATGAATCATTACTTTTCCAGTCCGGTAATAATTCATCCAGTGCGCATGTCTCGATTACAGCACCTGAAATAATATGTGCACCAACATCGGACCCCTTCTCTAGCACACAAACATTCAAATCAAGGCTTTTCTCCTGTGACAATTGCATCAGTTTAATAGACGCACTCAAGCCTGCCGGTCCTGCACCGACTATCACGACATCAAATTCCATCGATTCACGTTTTACAGTCATAACAAAAGGTAGTTTTTTTAAAGTCTTATTCTATCAATATTTTTCAAGCGATTTTGCAACCAAGTGTTTTTTTATTACCAAGAGAATGTAAAATTACCCTAGAGGTATTACTGTTTGAGAAAAATATAGCGAGGTAATTGAATGCCTGGAAAATTAGTTCTTTGTCGTCACGGTCAAAGTGAGTGGAATCTAGAAAATAGATTCACCGGATGGGAAGATGTGGATCTAAGTCCCCAAGGCGAACAAGAAGCAAGAGAGGCAGGACGTGTTCTTAAAAATGAAAATTTACCTTTTGATATTGCTTATACATCGGTTCTGAAAAGAGCAACTAGAACTCTGTGGATTATGCTTGAAGAAATGGATCTCACGTGGCTACCCATTGTCAATGCATGGGAACTCAATGAACGACATTATGGTGCACTGCAAGGGCTGAATAAATCGGAAGTAGCAAGTGAATACGGTGAAGACCAAGTTCAGATTTGGCGAAGAAGCTACGATACACCTCCACCATTACTTGATGCCGATGATGAAAGACACTTAAAATTTGAAGATCAATATGCAACCCACAACGACTTACCACTAGGGGAGAGTCTCAAGGATACTCTTTCTAGAGTCAGACCTTACTGGCAAACAGCAATAATGCCCTCTCTACTCGGAAATCAAAACGTACTGATCGTAGCACATGGCAATAGCTTAAGGGCATTGGTGAAAATGATTGAACAAATCTCAGATGAAGACATCACTCAATTCAATATACCAACGGGGATACCTCTTGTTTATGAATTTAATGAAAACCTTAGTCCTATCAAACAAGGCTTTATTGGTGACGAAGAAATTATTAAAAAAGCCTCGGAAGCCATCACAAAACAAGGCTTGGCACAATAATAGAAAATGCTCTACACCCTTGATAACGCTATCCCCAATTGCGAAAAAGCCAGCTTTATCGCTTCCAACGCATCAGTGATCGGCAAAGTAAATATGGAAGAAGATGTCAGTATTTGGTTCAACGCAGTTATTCGAGGGGACAACGAACCAATTAATATAGGCAAAGGAAGCAATATTCAGGATGGCTCCGTTCTGCACACTGATATAGGTGCCCCTTTATCGATTGGTGAAATGGTAACTGTTGGACATAAGGTAATGCTGCATGGTTGCACGATTAATAATCAATGCATCATTGGAATGAATAGCACCATACTCAATTACGCCGTCATCGGAGAAAACTCCATCGTCGGTGCAAATTCCTTAATTACCGAGAACAAAACATTTCCAGGAAATTCCCTCATCATGGGGTCTCCAGCGGCTGTAGTGCGTGAACTCACCGAAGAGGACTTACAAACGATTATGGAATTTGCCAACCATTACATTGACAACGGAAAACGTTATGCAAAAAACTTAGTCACTTCTTGATGCGCATTAAACCTTCTTGGGCCATAGAAGCGATTAAAATCCCACCTTGTGAAAAAATATAACCGGTGGCAAACCCCCTAGCACCTGATGATCTTGGGCTATCGTAGGCAAACAACATCCATTCATTAACCAAACAGGTTTTATGAAACCACATGGCATGATCTAGACTGGCCATCTGGAAACGATTTTGCATAAAATTGGTACCATGAGGTAGGATTGCTGTGGTCAACAGGTTGTAATCAGAAATATAAGCCAACAAAGCCTGATGCAGTTGAAAGTCTTTAGGTATACTTCCTTTGACTCTGATCCAAGCATGTTTAATGGGTTCCTTAGTTTTGTTATTCAGAAAATATGGCAACTCCACTGGCCGGACTTCAAAAGGTCTTTGACGAGTCAACATTCTTTGCATTCTAGGTGGCAATTTCTCAACCCATTCGGGTTTAATTAAATCACGTAAATCTTCTAATTCTTCTGGTTGAGGCACTTTCGGCATTGTCGTTTGATGCTCAAGTCCTTCTTCAGGTTTTTGAAAAGAAGCGGTCATATTGAATATTTGCTCACCGTGTTGCACGGCTATGACTCTTCTATTAGAGAAACTGCCACCATCTCTTGCTCTATCCACTTCATAGACAATTGGAGCTTCAAAGTCCCCTCGCCTTAAAAAATAAGCATGCAAGGAATGTACATCACGGTTTTCAACCGTTCGACTGGCCGCAATGAGAGCTTGGCCTAATACTTGTCCACCAAAGACTTGTGGACTGCCAATGTCTTGACTTTCTCCTCTAAAAATATTTTTTTCAATGCTCTCAAGATCAAGAAGTTCGATCAATCTCTCGATTGAGGCATGCAGGGTATTGTCTTTATTCATGACTATTTAAAATAAAAAAATGATACCGTTTCTATAATACAAGCAGGTTTAGTCTCTCCTTCAATTTCAACGGTTGTTTGACCGATCACTTGGGAAGCATCTGAGCGTTTTCTGATCTGCTTCACAGTTGATCTGGCTCTAATTTTGCAGCCAACTGGAACCATGTTCATAAAACGCACCTTATTGACCCCATAATTGATTGCTCTCTCAAGATTGGTGAAATTTAAAAAATCTGCCGTCATCGTAGGAGTAAGGGACAATACTAAATAACCGTGTGCAATGGTTTTACCACCAGGAAGATCTCTTTTAGCACGTTCCACATCAACATGAATCCACTGAAAATCACCGGTTAAGTCTGCAAAGCGATCAATTTGTTGTTGGGTCACTTCAAACCAATCAGATACCCCCACCTCAAGACCTTCAAGGGCTTTAAAATCTTCAAAAGATGAAATCTCATGTCCCATAAATAATCCTAGTCAAGTGTCAAATTACCGATGGTATTCATAAACTCTATTCGGGTCGCTTCACTTTTTCTAAATCCACCCAACATGGTACTGGTTACCATATCAACATTGTTTTTTCGAATACCCCTTGTGGTCATGCAGGCATGTCGGGCAACTATGACCACTCCAACACCTTTGGGTTTCAAAACATCGTTGATACAATTGGCTATCTGGGCCGTCATTTTTTCCTGAACCTGGAAACGCCGAGCATAAGCATCCACCACTCTGGCTAATTTACTGATCCCAACGACTTTGTTATCCGGTAAATAAGCAACATAAGCTTTGCCGGAAATCAATGCAATATGGTGTTCGCAATGAGACTCAAAATCAATCCCCCTAAGAGTGACCATCTCGTCATAACCTCCAACCTCTCTAAATGTCCGAGTCAAATACTCGTAGGGATCTTCCTGGTAACCACTAAACCAATCCTGGTAAGCATTAGTAACTCGCTCTGGTGTTTTTTCCATGCCTTCTCTATTCGGGTCATCCCCTGCCCATTCGATCAACGTCCGAACGGCTTGTTCTACCTCCTTCCGAGTTGGCTTTTTGTGGTTCTCTGTCATAGTGTTCCCTTGATAAGATTTCCCTTCGTTCCTCAGGCATTAAGCAAATTATCTATGTTTGCGACCAATGATCGCATAGTCACCATTCAATTTCACTCAAATCCTCACCTTGAATAATTCTTATTCTCCAGTGCAGATGGATTTTTTGCTTCAATCATTTTCACCTTGGATTGCCGCAAGAGATCTCTAGCGCTATTGCTTGGCAACCAACTGGAATCGCTGGCAACCCTCATCAGCACATTGGGTTCATAAATTGCACATAACGGCTCTGGTAGGGAATCGTCTGGATTGCTAAAAACAGTCGCGTCGTACGCATCGTCTCTGGCGTTAATCAACTGCATAAGTGTTTCAGAATTTAAAAAAGGCATGTCGCAAGCAATAACTAACCAAGCACAATCAGGATGGGTCTTGTGTGCAGATAAGATTCCAGCCATTGGACCCGAGCAATTCTGTGCATCAATGATGAGTCTGTACTTTGACCGAACGGGATCGTTCATCTGGCTTGCTTTAACGGATACATATACCGAAGACAGCTGTGCTTGCAAAAGATCGTATGACTGTTCCAGCTGTGTTCTTGATCCTGAACGCATCAAAGCCTTGTCTTGACCCATCCGTTTGCTTTGTCCCCCGGTAAGTATCAGTCCTTGCAATGGTGTCATCATGGATGGTCTGGCTGATGGCTAGCCAACGGTACGTTTGCCTCCTGATTTTTTCCGAAGCCGTATGTCCGTAATCTCAATTTCGTGAGACATGGATTTACACATATCATAAACTGTCAGTGCCGCCACGGTTGCTCCAGTCAAAGCTTCCATTTCGACCCCTGTTTTATGGTCTATGGTAACTTCGCAGCGTATAGCTAAATTCCCAGAATCATCAGAATCGATTGAAATCTTGCAGGAATCCAGTCCCAGTGGATGGCAAAATGGAATCAACTCATGAGTTTTTTTAGCCGCCATGGTACCAGCAACAATGGCTGTGTCGATCACCGGACCTTTTTTGGTTAGAATATCCCCATCTTTAAACTCCCTTTGAACTGAATCGGGCAACTTGACTACAGCAGAAGCAATAGCAATTCTCTTGGTTATCTTTTTGTCGGAAATATCAACCATATTGGGATGGTTATTTTTGTCAATGTGACTCAGCACTACATCATCTTATTTATTTCTTTGTTGTGAATAATTATAACTTGTTTGTTTTTTTAAAATCATGATTTCTAAGCAAATTAAGACTCGAAAAATATTATTCATTATTTAATTCTCCGGTGTATTCAAATATCTCAGTTTTTAGTAGCAGTTAATTTCTATATAATAAAATCTCCAATAAAAATACATCAGCAATACAACCGATTGCTGAAGCAATCGTTTGTGAGAGGGGATAAATGAAAGTACATGGTGGAAAGCTGGCAGCACAAGCTCTTAAACAGGCTGGCGTGGAGTGTATCTTTACCCTCTGTGGTGGCCATGTGATGGCTATTTACGATGGCTGTCTGGATGAAGGTATCAAGGTAATTGATGTACGACATGAACAGGCTGCTGTGCACGCTGCAGATGCCTGGAGTCGATTAAATCCCAATAAGATTGGTTGTGCAGTACTCACAGCCGGTCCGGGTGTTACAGACGGCGTAACCGGTGTTGCAAATGCATGGCGTGCCAATAGCCCCATCCTGGTAATTGGTGGCCAGGGTCCCTTTAGCAATTTAAGACAAGGATCACTGCAGGAAATGGACCATGTAGCGGTCATGAAACCAATCACTAAATGGGCTGATACCTGCTATGACACACGACGCATTCCTGAGTACATTGAAATGGGCATTCGTCATGCAGTATCAGGTAATCCAGGTCCAGCCTTCTTAGAGATACCGATGGACGTGCTGATGGGCATGGTTGAAAAAGATAACATTCGCTTTCCAACCATGCGTTCAAAGGCACCGCTCATGATACCGAATAAAACGGATGTGCAGGAAGTGGTCGAATTACTCAAAGTTGCCAAGAAACCGGTGATGATGGCTGGTACCAGTGTCAAGTGGTCCAACGCATCTGCTACCATTCAGAAATTTATCGAAAAGACCCACATTCCTACCTTTGTCAACGGTATGGGACGAGGAACTGTAAAGCCAGGTACTCCGGAGCTCTTGAATCGTGTACGCCGAGAATCTCTAAAACAATGTGACTTGTTTATATGCGCTGGTGTGTTGTTGGACTTTCGTCTTAATTATGGACATACCATAGCGGCAGATGCCAAAATTATTCAACTCGATGTTGAGAATGAACTTATTGGAACCAACCGTTCTGCCGATGCTTCCGTCGTCGGCAACCTGAATGCCAGTTTCGACATGATGATCCAGCTTCTGGAGGACACTGGCGACAGTTTAGATTATTCTAGCTGGCGGGATCAATTGATCGAACGGGAAGGACAATTAGAAGCTGAATTCTCCTCGCAACTCAATTCTGATGAGATACCGATTGATCCCTTGCGGTTGTGTCGTGAAATTCGTGATTTCGTGGCAGAAAAAGACATCATTCTGATTGGTGACGGGGGAGATATCGTTGCCCAAGCTGCTAAAGTACTACCGGCACCAGCTGAAAACAGCTGGATGGATCCGGGTCCTCTAGGAACCTTGGGGGTAGGCATGCCATTTGCCCTAGCAGCACAGATTACAAGACCGGATAAACGAGTATTAATCATTTACGGTGATGGCTCATTTGGTCTCAACGGCTTTGAATATGATACAGCGCTGCGATTCGATCTGCCCATTGTAGGCATCGTTGGCGTTGATGGTGCTTGGGGACAAATGGCTAGGCCACAAGCAGCTGTCTATGGCACTAAACGAGTAATCGCCACCACGCTTGACTTTACCCGCTACGATAAAATTGTCGAAGCGATGGGTGGTCATGGTGAGTTCTGTGAACGACCGGAAGAGATCGGTCCAGCCTTGGAGCGAGCTTTTGCATCTGGCAAAGCGGCACTAGTCAATGTAGTCATGCGCCAGGATATAGACACGGGCATGAAAGGCAGCACCTACGCTTAAAGTTAATCGGAACTGCGAACTAAGTTCAATTTCGAACAGATTTTCCTTTTCTATATCAGTTTCTAGAAGTTAAATTTTGCTGTTAGCATATACTCAGCAGGCGGTTCTGTGGTCCTAATGTTTGTTCCAGCACCAGCAATACCCGAGACAAAATATTCTTCATCAGTTATATTTTTACCCCTAAGTGATATTTGCCAACGCCCATCTAGAGGCCTTACGCCAACATAAGCGTTAACCAAACTATAGCCTGGGATTAGTAAAGCATTTGTTGCTTCTGAGAAATAATCATCAGTTTTAAACAGATTAGCTCCTAGAAAAACTTCAAGATCATTATAGAAGGGGTGTTGGACGTTCCACGCATAATCAAAACCAGCATTGAATGAGTAATCAGGAGTCGAAGGAAGAGTATCAGCACCTGTTGCATATACTGGGGAATTGGCTGCTACCTTTCCATAATCGCTATCCATCAATCCCAACGTTGCGAAAAGACTTAAATTTTCCGATGCTGCCCAAGTCATCTCCAACTCAATACCGTCCACATCAACTTCACCAACGTTGCCTTGAGGATATGCATTTCCTGTAATAATAGTTTGCTGTATGTCTTCATACTTTGCTACAAAGGTAGAGGCGTTGACTCGCAGCGTATTGTCAAGCAAGTCACTTTTTATACCAATTTCATAATTCCAAACGGTTTGTGGATCGTATATATTGCCTGCACAATTCATATTGGCTATACAAAGAGTTTGAAACCCCCCTGCTTGAAACCCACTGGCAACAATGGCATAAACCATTACGTTCTCTTTCCACTGATACTCCAAACTAAACTTAGGTGTTGTTTCAGTAAAGCTTTCATCAAGGGCAACAGTTAGCGGACCGACACACATAAAAAAGCTTATACATTGATTGGTGTACTCTTTATCATCTTCTGTGTAACGCGCTCCCGCGGTAAGAGACAAGTTGTCTGACATTTGATAAGTGAACTGAGTAAAAAATGCAACGCTATCCGTTTTAAACGTTGTGTGCTCGGTAAAGAATGGGTCGCCACCCATCCCACCACTAAAGGATTGACTACCCTCTTCTTCCATGTAGTACAGACCAACTATCCAATCCAGTTGATCATCCTTTGCTTTACCAGAGAGTTGAAACTCCTGGCTAAATTGATCTGATTCGCCATTGCTGGTAAGTGTAAAACCCTGTATACCAGTTAGAACAAAACCTGGTGCAGCCTGGAAAGCACCTCCATTAAGATCAAAGCTAAAATGATCATCCAGATCTGTAATGGCTGTAATTGACTTTAGTGTAGCCCCAGTATCTAAATCAACTGTGACGTGAAGTGTTCCTCCAGAATGATCCGAATCCCCTGTGGATTGATGCGCTGAACAGGCACAGTAGAAACCCGCCAAAGGTTCTCCAGTTGGAAGTGTTGGTGGGTCAAAATCTGGTCCATATGGGACTGCATTGAATCCATCATTCTTACCCCCTGAACTGAACACACTGGCAACAATATCTACCCTGTCGTTTTCATACCAGTGAAGCTTGCCTCTAAAGGCATGCCTATCGTATTCGCCTGGATGCCCTCCCGTAGTGTTATCAAAATAACCCTCACCACGGTCACCATAAGCCAAAGCTATAGAACCTGAGAGACTTCCTTCCTCAATGGGTCCACCAAGAGATGCAGTAATGAGAGATGTTTCGTAATTACCATAGCCTATTGATAAATTTTTCCAAGCCTCATCTCCTGGTGTTCTTGAAATAATCTTTACTGCACCAGAAATAGTATTTCTCCCATAAAGTGTGGCCTGTGGTCCTCTTAGAACCTCCACACGTTCAATATCAGTCAACTGGGTGTTGATTGCTGCCATTCTTCCTCTATAAATATCGTCCTCATAGAAACCAACTGGAGTTTCGGATGTCATCATGCCACCATTTTGAACACTAACGCCACGCATGTGTACCTGAACAGCATCACCACCTGCAGTTAGAGTATAGGCAAGAAGATTTGGGACATGAAAGGCTATATCTTTAGTAACATCTATTTGCTTTTTTTCCATCGCGTCACTCGAGAATGCACTAATGGAAAGAGGAACATCTTGTATGCCTTCAGATCGTCGTTCTGCCGTAACAATAATTTCCTCTATTTGTGCCCAAGCAGGTGCAATTAAAAATATAGAAATCAGCAAAGTTAATTGAATTAATTTACAATTATTTCTCTTAAGTATTTTCATACAAAACTCCATTAATATTGAAAGAATTTCTAAAGAGGATGTCCCTTTAGATACAGGCTGTATAATAGTATGTGAAATAATTATGTAATTGATCTATATCAAATATGAAGAACCTGACAGATAAGTCGCTCTATTACTAGATTTCTTATTTCCTTATATAATTTTTTTATTATCTAGCCTGCGAACAGCAACAATTGATGACTTTGGGGGTTGGTTAGGTTTTTTGGAAGGCCAATTAGAGCCAATTGGAACTTTTCGAATCTGGGTGAACTCTCTGCCATCTGTTGTTTTCATAGTATACCGTCTTTGTTCAGAAGCCATATCTCGACGTATGCCATTAATCACTCCAGGATGCTGCGGGGTGAGAAACAGTGTTTTTTGATCGGTGCTAAATTGCAAACCGCACAATTCAGACTCAATCGGTCCAATAGCAAAAGGCAGAGATTGGCCTAGATAAGGCCCTGAAGTGGGTATAAACCATGCACTGTTGTTGCTGTAAATACCTCGGGTTGTGCTGTTGGAGACACCATCACGGTCGGTGATCGATTCGTTTAGTATTTCTGATGAGATATCCGTCACCATCCACAGGTTACCTTTGTCATCGATTTCAAGATTGTCTGGACTTGCCCAACCTGCGCCGCCATCCGACGGCTCACCGCCCATCGCCAGTATTTCCCACTTGAAGGTCAAAGATTCGGGCGCAGCATTGTTGTCATCCTCAATTTTGACGATAATACCGGGGCGATAAGGGTCGTTTTGATTGTCGGTAAGATTTGTATTTTCCTCGAAGTCATCCCAAGCAAAAATCTCTCTGTCAGGACTGTCAGAAGAACCTCCAGTAATCGCCGTAAAAGCAAAATACAAAACGCCTTTGTTGTCATCAAACTCACAGTCTTCAGGCCGAGGACAGCCCGTTGCCCCTACCGCATTAGCGGCATAGTGGGCATCAATTAATATAGCCCCTTGCAGCTCGATTTCGTCATCACCCTGATACAAGTCACCCAACTTTTTAAAACCGATGTCCCGATAAATTGAGTTGACATCATCATCCTTTGTGTATGCTTTTATACCGCCTTGCATTCTATCTGGATTTGGGAGACTGACCGTGCCGCCGATAGACTTGCTCGGCAAAACTGGATCAAGGGCTGTATCTGGGATCAGAGGTATCCAATAGCCGGTTCCATCGTTGGAAAATTTAGCAGCATGCAGTACCCCTTCTTCCAGCAGTCCTGAATTACTTTTCGATTTCGGATCGGAGACCTTAGCCTTGCTGATCATTTTATAAATATGCCCACCCTTGCTGTCATCACCAGCGTAGACTGCAAGTGGCCTGTTTTTCTTGCAATTAAGGGCAAATGCTTCATGGTGGTATCGACCCAGCATGGTGTGTTTGGTGCCATAATCGTCCTTGTTTTCTGGATCAACCTCAACTCCCCAACCGTATTTATTTCCTGCCAACTCAAAAATATTGCCTAGACCACTGAAGGTTGTTGTGACAAAGGGTATTGTTGTCGGTGGAAACGAACTGCCATCAGCCTTGACCGGACCGTACACGTGAGCATCATGCCACTCCTCTGCACTGATCACCGTCCCCCAAGGAGTGGTTGTACCAGAACAATTCCAATAGCTGCCTATACATTTATCTGCCAAACCGTCATCGAATCCAATTTTGTTATGCTTTCTAAAAACAGCGCTGGCTGGACCGGTGGATTTGGATAACTTGGCTGGATCGTTAAGCGCTTGGGTCACTGAAATTCTCCTGTCTCGGTCCGAAAATGTTCTGATCCAATCGCCATTGTTGTTCCTCTCAACTGAGATGACGGATATACCCATATCGGCAGCACCTTCTAAGGCAATGGACTTAATCATCGCTTTTCTGGGATCCCCTTCATCCATTGCTGGAAAATCCCAGATTACATTGTCCTCGATTTCATCAAAAACACCATCAAGCAAACTATAGCCCATTACCATGGGAAAGGTTTCCACATAGGTTTCCACACTGTCAAAATCCATGTTTTCATGATTGACAACCAAATATGCCCGATCCTTTCCAGTTTCCACAAATCCGATGTGGTCATTGTTGAAACCATATCTGGAATCACCCACAGGATCGCCCCAAGAGGCAATCACATTGTAGGTAAAACCTTCTGGCAGGACCAAATCGTCCTGGACTTCATATTCAGAGTAGAATTCAATTTGTTGGTCAGGAGTCAGGCCATCCGAAATCATAGGGACTGCCATCGATATGGGCTTCCAAGATAATTCTTTAGTGATTCGCTTAAGTAATTCTTTCGCATTGCCAGAAAAAGAGTTTGTAAAACCATAACCTGAGGTTAAAAGCGCTGAACTTAATCCAAAAAATTGGATGAATTTTCTTCGATCAAAAATTGTTACTAGTCTATTGGTAGTCTTTGCCATCTGAGTGTTTGCAGATTATTACTAATTTTAATTCTCTCCGTCTTTAAGATAATTATAGTTTAGAGAATAGCTTAGTATAAGACATTCGTTGATGTTTGAATGTTAATTTTTAGAGACAACTTCCTTAAAGGGTTTCAAGATGGTGATTCGGGAATAGTCGCTCAATCATTCTCAATATTTATATTGAAGATCTAGAAACATTCTCTGATAGTCGGTTGTCATATTTTTATCGTTATCAAACCAAGTAAACTCAAAACCAAATTTCTTTGAGAATGCATAACCTAAGCTGATAACATGGCCTTTATGCCCTGCCCCGCCACCACCAAAATCAGAATTGTTTAGAGCACCAAAAATTGCATTCTTCTCCACATCCTTATAAAGATAAGTCATTTTCCATGCATCAGTGAGTGAGACTTTAAAGCCAATTTGATAGCCTTTATCCTCACTACTTGCGTCATTATTGGTCACCCAGTCAACAAAAAAAACTGTTGGTGTTTTTCGAGAACCAATGTTGGTGCTAATCTCAGCAGTGAGATTGTTTAATATATAATCGTTGAGATAATTTTGAGTTGCATCAGTTGGGTTACCAAAAATCTTCCCATTCCATGTTACCTCTGAAGCAGGTCTTCCACGAATGTCATCGAAACTGTATCGTGCCAATGCAATTTTATATTTGGCTCCTGCTGATGTTTTATTGGCAATCCCAACTTGAAAGCCTGCTATGGAAATATCATCGGCCGATGCATGCTCATCCATAGAGAAAACTCCAAGTGAGCCAAATATCATTCCTTTTTTAAACTGAAGAGCCAAACCCTCTGGATTATAATCTCCATCGAAAATCAATTCGCTCTTGTTGGCTTTAAAGTATGGATTTTCTATTTTACCTCCCCAGATACTGGCGCTATCGGAGATAGAGTAATCAAAATAAAATTGGTCCGGGCCAATATCTTTAAATGAAAAATCATGACCCAGGTCTTGATTTGCTCCAGTAGGATTCTCCTCAGCGGTTGCAAATCTCAGATTAATCTTTAATCTTTCATTGACTCTAGCGATTGCAGCAAGACGACCTCTGATTCTGTTTTTTCTGCTGGATGAGTCTTGGCTGTCGTCGTCAATAAACTCGTAGCGGTAACGAAAATCGCCCCTAAATTCAATAGGATTCTCGTTTGCATTGGCTGTTACTAAAGAGAACCAGGTCAACAAGACAAAAAGGGTCAATATACTTTTAATCATTCACTCTCCCTTTACTGGTCTGATCCCTTATTTGTTTTCAAGACTCCTCAAGATTTAAACTATGTAAAGAAGCCTTTTAGGGCATAAAAGAATAAAATTGATAAACCTGCTCCCACCGGCAGAGTCACAATCCAAGATAAAATAATTTTACCCACAACTCTTAGATTGATCGCCCCTATACCCTTGGCAAGACCAACGCCAATCACAGCACCCACCAGTGTATGGGTAGTCGATACGGGTATCCCAGTACCAGAGGCAATGACAACGGTTCCGGCAGCCGCTAACTCTGCAGCAAAACCATGACTGGGCGTCAGTTCGGTAATCGCTCTTCCTACGGTCATCATCACCCTAAAACCCAGCATTGCAAGACCTATAACAATTCCGCAAGCTCCGATCAGCAACACCCAAGGCGGTAAAGTTGATTCGGCGGCTATCATCCCTCCACTTTGAACCACAGAAATAATCGCTGCTAATGGACCTATGGCATTGGCTACATCATTTGAGCCGTGGGCAAAGGCCATTGAACAAGCTGTAAAAACCATTAAGATGGAAAAAATTCTCTCTACACTATCAAACATAGTTCCATTTTTTTCCCTTACTGTATTGTCTACTCTCTGTAATAGAAGCGTGCCAAAAAGAGTAATGATTAAAGCGAAAACTAAAGACCAGGCAATACTCTGTGAAGCAGTAAAATTAATTATCCCTACGTGCTTCAATCCTTTTAGAAAAGTAACCATGGCAATTAAAAAGGCTGATAGAAACATATAAAAAGGAACATACCTCTTAGCGCTCATGAATGGATTTTTCCTTTGTAAAATTAATTTCTTAACACTGGTAAAAAGCAAAAATGATATGACTCCTGCCACCACAGGAGACACCACCCAACTGGCAGCTATGGAAGTGACTTTAGGCCATTGTATCGTATCGACTCCAATACCAACTGCTGCAAAACCCACAATTGCTCCAACTATTGAATGTGTTGTTGAAACAGGCCAGCCAAAATACGACGCCACTAGTAACCAGATTCCAGCTGCTAGTAAAGAACCCAACATGCCAAAAACAAGCAGTTCGGGTGATCCCTCCATGATTGCCGTATCGATAATTCCTTTCCTAATTGTTGATGTAACCTCTCCTCCAGCAAGATAAGCACCAGCAAATTCGAAAATACAAGCTACCATAACAGCTTGCCCTACTGTCAATGCTCGCGCACCAACAGAAGTACCCATGGCATTTGCAACATCATTTGCACCAATGCCCCAAGCCATGAAGAATCCAAAAACACAAGCTATAATCACTAAGGTTTGTCCATGCTCTGCTATAACTTCAAACATCGTTTGTCCTTATTTTTATTTAGCTACTAATCGGATTAAAATATGACCCAATGACTGTGATATGTCGGCAAGGATCCCTATTTTATTTATGATGTCATAGAGAAAAATGACATCGACAGGTGGCAAATCTTTTTCAATTTTAAATAATTCGTTTCTTAATGAAATTTCCAACTCATCATTCTCTTGTTCCAGTTGTTCTATCTGAGCAACCAGATCATATAATTCACTCGCATTTTTTCCGCCGAATCCACTTCTTTGCATTTCATTAACTTTCTTTATTGCATCACAAGCTTGATGAGTGGCCCTTATTGCAGAATTTACACAATCGGTGAATTGTTTAGACATTTGTTCTGGAATCACCATCTTTCTGCCAATCATTACCCCAGAAATATCCTTAGACGCATTGGGGATACCATCCATTGTAAAAACCAGATCAAGAACGTCTTGCCTAGAGACGCTCATTAATAATGATTTTGGAAGATGGTTGCGAATATTATTCTTTATTTCATCTGCTTGATGCTCAAGTTCTACAATAGTTTCTCTGTATTTGCGAGCAGTTCTCCAATCGGATTCAACTGCGGATTTGATAAAACTTTCTAATGCTTCGCTGGCTAGGTTATCTATCTCCATGTGTTTTTGAAGTCCCACAAAAGGGGACTCAGCAAACATTCCCAAAAAAGAATCATTTAACATAAATTACCTCTCTTTTTCATTTTTGAAATTCCTGATTGTCAGTATGGCAATAATGTTGCTTTTTTCAATAATATTAATTTACTGTGCAGTTTCATTAATCAGATAGGCAATTAAATCTGTTCTATCTAAAGATTTGTTCATCCCAGAAAAAACCATTTTGTTTCCTGGCACTAGTTCGTAGGGTGCTTCCAGCCAACGATCCAGATTGTCTTGATCCCAGACTAGGTTTGAACTAACTAAAGATGGAGAATACGTAAAATCTTCTTGTGTTCCTGCTCGTTGATTAAAGATTCCAAAAAGATTAGGTCCTACTTTGTGACTTTCATTCTGCTTTAGGGAATGACAAGCTCTGCATTGAAGATAAAGTTTCCTGCCCCTATCTAGATTGCCTTTAATGTTTTCCGCCTTAATCGTTTGCATATCTTGGGAGGTATTGTTGATTACTCGTTCGTCTTGTGTTGTGTTGTCGTCTTGCATACAACCAACACAGAAAATAAAAAGAAATACTATTAGTTTATTCGTACACAACCGGGCCACTGTCATTCTCTAAATCAAAAGATGACAAATCTGGGTGTTCACTCATCATCCTATTGTAATATTCTTTAGGAAGCTGCTCGATTGAATCAAGTTTCACACCTGAGGCATGCCAAAGAGTATGACCTTCTACCTCATCCATATCCATCCAAGGCAGCCATGGCATCAGCACGGTTGCACTGAATAGACTAGGAAGAGATTTAACATTTTGATCCAGAAATTGGTTGAGTGGTGCAAACATTGTCATTCGTTGCATCCTCGGTGAGGATAATCCAGGCGGGTAGTTGGTTTTATTATGCAACCAGACTGTTTTTGGACCAAATGTCCAATCCAAAACCAGGGGTTGATCAGGCATTTGATCAATAAAAGCCTTGGGCCTGACTCCCATAGTCGACATATTCAATCCCCTACCGGGACTCGCTCTTCTAATATTGGGCTGTACTTTATTAATTTTGCCAGTAAATGGATTTTTGTATTCTCTAATCATTTTCCCAGTTTCAATGTCTCTGAAAAAAGTCAGCATATTGCCAAGTATTTCATAAGAGCCATCTTCTTGAGGCAGAATCCGATAGCTCTCCATGCCTTCAATATTCACCATTGGAATCGGTTGCTCTGAACCTTTCTGATAATACAAAGTTCCGTTGTAATGCCAAGGCGTTTGATCAACTGTATCCAGACTTGACTGCATACGGATTAAATTGGTCAAATTATTTAATGGCAAAGAAAGATCTGGGGCTGCTACTGGAGGTGTGCCTCGTACTATTGCGGAGGACTGTTCTGATGCAAGTATCGTAACTGCTCCCAATCCTAGTAAGAATTCTCTTCTTAAAATTCCAACCGTCATGTTTTTCCTCTATCTAACGATTTATCTTGTATGTGTTCAATCACCTTATTTGCCAGAAATTTTGCCAAGCTTTCATAATCCTTGGTTACCTGCCACATCGACCAGGTCCCGGTGTACTGATTTTGAACCGGTTCCAGATCACTGGGCGCTCCAGCATCAGCATCATAACCCAGATGTCCAAAATGCGATACATCAAAAACCAAAGAAGGATCCAAATCATCACGCCTCTCATCTAGAGGTGTCTGTCTGGGAGGTGGATATGGTTGACCATTTGGACAACCGCCCATCTCAAAACAACACGGCTCGAGTTGCCCATTATTAAGAGTCACTTTACACATTTTTCGGGCCCAAATTCCCCAATAATCAGCAAATGGGTGTCCGATTTCTGGATAGGTTTCAAAATCGAGATTCTCAAAGCCGAGCCAACTCTTAAAACCAATCTCTTTTGCTATTTGATTAGGCACCTCGACTAAATTTAACACCGAGTCTTCGATAATTTGTGGAAAAACAACGACAATGTGATTCACCCCATTGGTTTTGAGTTGCTCTAGAGCTTCCCAATACCGATACCTCCATTCGCCTTCCGGCATTTGATTATTGGTATCGTGTAAGGTAATAAATCCTAAATTTTCCCCTCGCATTTCTCTACTGCGTTCCAACTGTGAAAAGGCAGGCGGTCCAACTCGAACCTCAGTGTTGGTAACCATGTCGCCAAACCAACCACCAACAATATTATCTGGGTTCATGGTTGGATATTTTTCCAGCAGTAATTGCTTAATATTTCTATTCAATAACAGCGTGTCATTGATTTTTGGATCGAATACCTGATCCATAGATCGAATACCATGATTAACCATCAATACTCCTGTATTTTTTACAGGTACCTTGGTATTAAAACTGGCTTCAATCCCCCCCACCTGAAATTGTGCTAATCTCAAATCACTGATCACAGGATTGGAGAAATTGTCATAGTTTAGAATTGGGTTTTTTTCTGGAGTGCCACTTGATCTTGTCCAGCCTTGGGGTTCGGTTGGATAGGACTTTAGCATTAAGTCTCTTGGGTCATTGACCCATTCCAATACTACTTCTGTTTGCTGTTCTTGGTTGTGGTTGCTTACAATGCTTTTGGTAGCGGTGTAAATATCAAAAGTTTTTGAAAAGCGTGCTCCTGCTGTAGTTAAGTCAATCACAATAATACGGTTCGCACCCGTTTTCAGCATACGCTCCACCGGTCCATCAACATTATAACGACTGGGGTTGCAACCTTGCCAAGATGGATCGCCATCACCGCAATAGGTTAGCTTAGAACCATTTTTGACTCCTGGATTGTATAACATTCTTGGGAATACAAATTCGTCTGGATTGGTGCTCAGCCAGGTCATTTTATCAACAATGAAATCAACCCCGAGATCGATTTCATAGTCATTCATGATTGCAGTAAGTTGTTGTGTTATCTTGCGCTTAGATTCCGGATAAGGATCCACTCCACCAATACGGTTGTATTCAAATTTATATTTGCCCAGTTCTTTAGGCGCATTGCCAAATTTAGTTAACTGAGGCCAAACTTCTCGATTCCAAATGATGCGTTGATACACTGGGCTGTTTGGATCATAGGAAAATATTTGCATGGTAGCTTCCCAAGTCTGCTTTTCTCCAAAAGTCTCAAAACCACCATGGGATACAAACAAGACACCAATGCGTTCGCCTTCAAAAGAGTCTGGCTGTAGCTGATCGCTATAGTTTGCAGCAACAGACCTATTTCCCAATAGCACTAGAATCAGAAAAATGATCTGTATTCTTTTTCTAAGCATAACCTTCTTAGAAGAAACTAGAGCCCCAAGGCTCCAGGATTCATAAGATTTTTTGGATCCAAGGACTTCTTTAAATCTTGCAATGCTGATGCTGCCTCGGCTTGGCGACCTTTCTGGTAGGGGTAGCTTTTACCCACCTGAAAATGGACCGCACCCAGATCAAGAAAAATCTCCTGGATTTTACTTCTGATTTCAGCCACCAGGGCACGTCCTTCTGGGTTTGCTTGGTAAGTTGGCAACATATCTAGATATTCTTGAGGTAAATATTTACTGTGGTATAAGGATCGATCATCATGC
>Ga0208406_1000161_pt1 | contig 27846 bp, 27 predicted proteins | sample ETNtaG_15_FD_185769 | JGI IMG/M metagenome (GOLD analysis project Ga0208406, IMG submission 185769) | Marine microbial and viral communities from oxygen minimum zone, Eastern Pacific Ocean - ETNP201302PF89A (SPAdes) (version 2) | ecosystem: Environmental > Aquatic > Marine > Oceanic ...
TAAAAATAGGTTTGAGGAAGAATTAATTAGAAAAGAGAAGCAACTTGATGAGCAGAAGCAGAAGATTGATGATTTAGATTCTCAAAAAGATTGGTTAGATTGGGTTGCTAAATTCGGTGATGATATCGAAACAAAGATATCAACAGATGCTTCAAAGCAAGAATATCTTAATGGATTGTTAGGCAAAATCGTTGTTCACTCAGTATCGGGCAAGGATCGAGACGGTGAAACGAAGCAGATTGGACATAAATTAGAATTGCAGTTTAAGATAGCAATTGTAGATGATAAGTTCGAGTGGACTGACAAAACGGCAAGTCGATGGGAATCTAAGGTTTCTGGCGGTAAAAAGAAATTCACTTCTAACAGTCTCGAACTAGAGAATAAGCGGGGTAATTTCAGCAAAGATGCTCAAAAAAAAATGAATTCTGATATTCACGGGTCAAAAACACTCAGTGACCGTAGAATAGTTTGGTATGGGGTAAGGTTTACACTCTTTCCTGAGACAAGATTTCATTTTTTACCCAAAGAATGTTGATGTCGCCAGATCAAAACAGGGCTCCTGAAAAGCTGAAAGCTCCCAGCACCCTGCCGCCGAGTCCGTTCAACATCATGGCCAAACCTATTGGGCCGCGCTGCAATATCGACTGCACCTATTGTTATTACCTCGAAAAGGAAAAACAGTTTCCCACAGAAAAGAAATTCCGCATGGCGGACGAAGTGCTCGAAAGCTTTGTCCGCCAGCTGATCGAAGCTTCACTGGAAGCGGGCATGCCTGAGGCGGCTTTTGCCTGGCAGGGCGGCGAGCCAACCATGCTGGGTGTGGACTATTTTCGAAAGATCATAAAGCTGCAAAAGAAATACGCACCGGCCGGGCTGAAAGTCACCAATGCGCTGCAAACCAATGGCATTCTGCTCGATGAAGAATGGGGCGCCTTTTTACACGACAACGAATTTCTGGTCGGGATCAGTATCGATGGGCCAAAAAAGGTCCATGACCAGTACCGGATCGACCGGGCGGGGCGTCCGACATTCGAAGCCGTGATGCGTGGGCTTGAGGTCCTCCAGCGTAACGGCGTCGAGCACAACGCGCTGAATACAGTACACCGTGCCAGTGCCGGCAAGGGCAAGGTGGTTTACCGTTTTCTCAAGCGGCTCGGCATCGAATTCGTGCAGTTTATCCCGATCGCCGAGCGCAACGGCGCCTCTGGTTTGGCAGGCCCGCCACAGGTCAACATCCATCCTGCCACAAGCATCACTGACTGGAGTGTCAGTCCGCACGCCTATGGCAAGTTTCTGTGTGAGGTGTTTGACATCTGGTTCAAGGGCGATATCGGCAAGATTTTCATTCAGCATTTCGACGCCATGCTAGCGAAGTGGCTGAATATGCCGGGCGGATTATGCCTCTTTGCCGAAGCTTGCGGTGACGGGCTGGCGATGGAACATGATGGCAGCCTTTATTCCTGCGACCACTATGTCTATCCGCAATATCGGCTGGGCAGGATCACAGAAATTCCCCTGCGCGAGATGCTCTGGAGCGAACGCCAGAAGAGGTTCGGGCTGGAAAAGGCGGACCCACTGACGGCACAGTGTCGCGCCTGCTCGTACCGCTTTGCCTGTAACGGCGGCTGCCCGAAACACCGTTTTGCCAGGGCGCACGACGGTGAGCCAGGGCAAAATTATTTCTGTCAAAGCTACACCATGTTTTTGCGTGACGCGGGAGATCGCCTGAACGATATGGCCCGCCTCATTGCCGCCGGGCGACCCGCCGCCGATGTAGCGCAAACGCAACTTGTAAAAAGCAGAAATGCCCGCCAAAATCACGCCGGGCAGTGAAACGTAATGTATCTGGAAGGTCTCCTGGCGCAGAAGAGGGTTCGCCGTTGGGTGGCTTCTCAATAACCCGTGGCATAGGATAGCGAAAGTCGCCTTGTTTAAGACGAAAAGCTGACATATGGATCCATAGCCAGACCAAATCGCTGACGCCAACCCTTCACCACATCAGGTGGTCAGGGTCCAGACAAAACAGAAGAGTTCGATAGAGAAATAGATCAATGGATGTCTCTGAAATATTTGATGCCCTCAATCAAGCCCAGCGAGAGGCGGTGGGCGCACCCCCGGGCCCGGTATTGGTGCTGGCAGGGGCCGGGAGCGGGAAGACCCGCGTGCTGACCTATCGCATTGCCTATCTGGTCCAGAGTCTTGGCATCTCTCCGCTGTCGCTGCTCGCTGTTACTTTTACCAACAAAGCGGCCCGGGAGATGCGTGGCCGTGTTGAAACTCTGCTAGGTTTTCCAGTAGGGGGGATGTGGATTGGGACCTTTCATGGCCTTGCCAATCGCTTGTTGCGTAGCCACTTTGAGGAGGCAGGGCTCCCAAAGGCTTTTGAAATTCTGGATTCTGATGATCAGTTGCGGATTGTTCGCCGTGCACTTAAAGAGCTGGGAATTGATGAAGCCTACTGGCCACCACGACAGGTGCAGTGGTATATCAATGGACACAAAGAGGAGGGTCGGCGGGCACCTCAAGTCGCTGACAGCGCAGACCAGCAGTCAATCACCCTGAAACGGCTCTATACCCATTATGAGGCTCTCTGCCAGCGGTTGGGGCTGGTCGATTTTTCCGAGCTACTGCTTCGGACCTATGAGCTGTTTAAAAACAATGAGGTCATTCGACGCCACTACCAGGAGCGCTTCAGGCATGTCTTGGTAGACGAATTCCAGGACACCAATGCGATCCAATATCGCTGGCTCAGGCTGGTTTCAGCCCACCATGACATCATGGCCGTGGGTGATGATGACCAGTCCATTTATGGCTGGCGTGGTGCCAAGGTGGAGAATATTCTCAACTTTGAAAAGGACTACCCTGGAACACGGACTGTTCGACTTGAGCAGAATTACCGATCAACCCAACATATTCTGGGGACGGCCAATGCGGTCATCGCCAACAACCAGGGGCGACTCGGCAAATCACTCTGGACTGAGGCCGGCAAGGGTGATCCGGTTCGTCTCTACGCCGCCTACAGTGACCGAGATGAGGCCTATTTTGTCATCCAGCAGATCAAAGGGTGGATTGATAAAGGGAATGAGCGCCAGTCCACGGCCATTTTGTACCGTTCCAATGCCCAGTCACGGGTGTTTGAGGAGCGGCTTTTTGATGAGGGGATTCCCTATCGTGTCTATGGAGGGCTACGCTTCTTCGAGCGCGCTGAGATCAAAGATGCGCTGGCTTATCTCCGCCTTGTCTCCAATCGGGACTCAGACCCTGCTTTTGAGCGAGTTGTTAATCAGCCTCCCCGAGGCATAGGGCCCAAGACGGTAGAGATCATTCGAATCAAGGCTCGGTCGTCGGGGGGGTCGATGTGGCATTCAGCCACACAACTGGTTAATGAGGGAGGGCTTGCACCACGGGCGGCAAATGCAGTCACCCACTTTCTTGATCTGATCAACGCGATGGCCAAAGGTGTAGCCGATAAGGCCCTTGGTGAGCAGGTTGAAGCTCTGGTCAAAGAGAGCCGTCTGGTTGAACACTATAGGAAAGAGAAGGGAGAGCGTGGTGAAGCCCGGGTTGAGAACCTGGAGGAACTCTCCAATGCCGCAGGAGGGTTTACTCTCGATGAATCCGAAGAGGGGGCGGATCCGCTCTTCGAGTTTCTTGCCCATGCCGCCCTTGAGGCGGGCGAAGGGCAGGCAGATGAGTGGGAAGATTGTGTACAGCTGATGAGTCTTCACTCGGCCAAAGGATTGGAGTTTCCCCTGGTCTTTTTGACCGGGATGGAGGAGGGGTTATTTCCTCACCAGCGCTCCCTGGAAGAGCCTGGGCGGCTGGAGGAAGAGCGTCGTCTCTGTTATGTCGGGATGACTCGGGCAATGGAACAACTCTACCTAAGCTGGGCTGAGGTCAGGCGCCTTCATGGGCGGGAGAATTACACTCGCCCCTCTCGCTTTCTTGAAGAGCTCCCGGAAGAGAGTATTGATGAATTGCGTCCAACACAAAAAACACTCGGAGCATTTGGATCACAACCCAAAGCCGTTTCTGAGCCGGTTGCTGGAGTGGCTCTGGGAGCTCGGGTGCGGCACTCAAAGTTTGGAGAGGGGGTGGTTCTAAGCCTGGAAGGCCAGGGTGATCATGCCAGGCTGCAGGTCAATTTTGAGAGTGCCGGGAGTAAATGGCTGGTTGCAAGTTATGCGGGTCTAGAGCTGTTGTAGCCCCATAGACCGCTTTTCCCGAATAGGCTTGTCGACAGTGATCCCTTCAGTTTGAAGCGGCCGTTTGCAGCATTAGCTCACGGGCTGACGAATGATCGTCTTCCAACGCTCTGGGGCCGCACGGCGGGTGTCGCTCAAGTAGATCTCGTGGTGTTTGCCATTGAGCTCGTGGCCCGATTCCCGGATGAAGTCATGCAGCCCCTCAATAGTCGGACCCTCTTCCGAAAAGGGGCCGATGTGAGTGATCTGTGCGGCAAGTCCTTCGGTATAGGAGTGAAAGCGCACCTTTGAGAGTGCCTCCGGGTTCTTCTTTGCAGCAACCTCATCCGTCATCTCTTCGACCAGGGCCTGGTCGATCAGGTCGGGCTGCATAATCATCACAGTCCACATCCACCTCTTCTTATCTCCTGTGATAAAGACCGAATAGTCATCAGCCCACCACAGCCCCTCCAGCGGCATGACCCCATAATCGATCTCACCCCCACCTTTTTTGACCCGGAACTTTAGGGCATAAGCGAGAGCAAAGAGCGCTTCAACCGCAGCACTGAACCCAGGTGATTCCGGGCTCCCCTTGCCATCGACCATAAGGAAGTTCATATCAGGGACTGCGATGAGTTCTGGTTTTTTTGGTGAAGCCTTGTAGAGGGGGCCGAGCTCTCTTTTATAGTCTATCTTCTTCATCCCTCTCACCACGATTGGTCACGAGGCTGAGTTCCTCAATATCACGATCCCGCATCCCAAGCAGGTAGAGAATGCCATCGAGCCCTACACTGCCAAGCGAGTAGCGGGCCTGTTGCTGGACCAACGGCTTGGCCCTAAAGGCAATTCCGAGGCCGGCAATGGAGAGCATAGGCAGGTCGTTGGCACCATCACCCACGGCAATGACCTGCTCAAGGCAGAGATTCTCCCGCAGCGCAATCTCCTTCAGAAGGGTGGCTTTGCGGTTCTCATCGACAACACGGCCGACAACACGGCCGGTAAGTCGGCCCTCCACGATCTCAAGTTCATTGGCATAGATATAGTCCACCCCAAGCCGGGATTTGAGGTGTTCGGCGAAATAGGTAAATCCACCAGAGAGAATGGCGGTTCGGTAGCCATACTGCCTCAGTGTTGAGATCAGCCGCTCAGTCCCTTCGGAAATCACCATCGCTTCGGCAATGGCCGGAAGCCGCTCGGCTTCAAGACCCTTGAGCAGGGCGACACGCTGATGAAAGCTCGCTTCGAAATCGATTGCTCCCTGCATCGCCGCCTCTGTGATCTCAGCCACCTTCTGGCCGACACCCGCGGCCTCAGCAAGATCATTAATCACTTCATTCTGAATCAGGGTGGAATCCATATCAAAGCAGACCAATCGTCGGAGGCGTCGATAGGCATCATCTTTCTGGATGGCAATATCGATATCCATCTCCTGAGACGCATGAAGGTATTCCCCATGCATCGCAGCCAAGTCATCGACCTCTCCCTGAACTGAAAGCTCAATGGCACTCAGTTTGGCGGCTTCTTTTGTCCCCAGGGGAATTCGCCCCGAGAGGCGGGTAATTTTATCGATGTTGAGGTTTGAGGCTGAAGCGTGATCAGCAATCCAGGAGAAGTGCTGGGCGGTTATTTTTTGGCCCAAGAGGGTGATGATGTGTCTGGACTGCCCCTGGTTATTGACCCACTCTCTATAGTGATTTTCAGTGATAGGTCTGAAGCGAATATTGAGATTCAATTCATGGGCAGCAAACATTAGGTCTCGATAGAGCAAACCCGAGGCTTTGCCGGGGGGGACCTCAACCAGCAAACCCCAAGAGAGGTAGTCGTGAATCACCGCCTGGCCGATATCAAGCACATCAGCCTTATAGCGCGCCAGCACCGTGGTCAGTGCTGCCGTGATTCCAGGACGATCCTGACCATTGACGTTGATCAGGGTAAGTTCTCTCCGGCTGCTGTCAGTTCGATCTACCATTGTTACCGATGTATTGCTCAGTGCTGTTGTTTAAAGTCAGCCATGAAGTCAACTAGCGCGATGACACTCTTCATGGGCAGGGCATTATAGAGGCTGGCTCGGCAACCGCCTACACTTCTGTGACCTTTAAGGTTATAAAGGCCGGCAGCAGTGGCTTCAGTGATAAAGTTTTTTTCCTGCTCTTCACTGCCAAGACGGAAGACGACATTGGTCTGTGAGCGGCAAGAGGGATCTACGGGGCTGTTGTAGAAGCCTTCACTGTTGTCGATCGACGAGTAGAGCATGTTTGACTTTTCTGCAGCAGCGGACGCCATGGCGGCCAGTCCTCCCTTTTGCTTCATCCATGAGAGTGTTTTCCCCATCATCCAGATAGCGAAGACGGGCGGGGTATTAAACAGAGAGTCCTTGGCATCGTGGATGTCATAGCGAAGGTAGCGCGCCATATTGCGGTTGTTGTTCTCCAGAAGCGTGCGCCGCAAAATCACCACGCCCAAACCTGAAGGCCCCAGGTTTTTTTGGGCACCCCCATAGACAAGATCAAACTGCTCCCAGGGGAGAGGGCGGGACATGAAATCAGATGAGATATCCGCAATCAGTGGTACATCAGCCTTTGGGTAATGGGGGTAATGGATCCCTCCAATGGTCTCATTGGAGGTAATGTGTAGATAGCGGGTATTGCCCTCCAGTTCAATCTCACTGGATTCGGGCATCCGGCGATAGTTATCCTCACTGCCATCCCAGGCGGTATAGATCTCACCATAGTGGGCGGCATCGGTAATGGCCCCTTTTGCCCAACTGCCGGAGTTGACATAAGCTCCTCTCTCTCCAGGCTTTAGCAAGTTCATGGGCACCATTCCAAACTGAAGAGAAGCGCCACCCTGAATAAAGAGGATGGAAAAATCATCGGGGACCTGAAAAAGGGATCTGGTGAGCGCCAGGGCTTCCATATGAACCTGATCATACTCTTTGCTTCTATGGCTCATCTCTATAAGCGACATTCCAGTATCATGGTAGTCGACAAATTCGCTCTTGGCCGCCTCAAGGGTTTCAAGGGGCAGGGTACAGGGGCCGGCGCAGAAGTTATGGGCTCTTTCTCTCATCGTGTTTACTCCAATAATCAAGGGATACTACAAGTGTTTATTTAAGTGCTGATGGGGTTAACCGGGGATCGCCGGAGGGGCGGAAAGCACCTGAACGGCCCGGATAATCAAAAAAGGGAACTTTGTAACATCAGCCCAGCAGTCCACTGACCACCTCATTCCAGGCCTTGGCAAGATTACTCCGATTGTACCCTCCTCCACCAAGGGCAAGTACTCTCCCATTGCACATTTTATCGGCAATATCACACAAACGGTGAGCAGCATGACCATGGGCGGCGGGGGAAAAATTCAGATGGGTGATGGGATCCCCTTGGATGCTGTCAGCACCAGCCTGAAAGATGATGAATTCTGGCTCAAAACCCTCAATATATGACGCTACTCTCTCCCAAGCGGAGTAGAAGTCACTGTCCCCGGCCCCAGGGGGGAGTGGGATATTGAGCTTTGTGCCCAGCGCGGCCCCTGACCCCGTCTCTTCTGCCGCACCCGTGCCCGGATAGAGAAAGCGGCCATCTTCATGAATATCGGCGAAGGCCAGGTCTGGATCCTGTTCAAAGGCATAGAAGACCCCATCACCGTGGTGGGCATCGATATCAACGTAGGCGATGCGTCTGAGTTGGTATACCTCGCGGAGGGTTTCAATCAGTACGCCAATATCATTAAAGACACAGAATCCCGCGGCTGAATCTCGTCTTGCATGGTGAAGCCCGGCAATTGGAACAAAGACACGCGTGGTCAGCCCCTCAAGCATCAGTTCACACCCCTTAAGGACGCTCCCAACAACGGTCGAGGCGACCTCAAAGACACCTTTGAAGGCCGGTGTATCTCCGCCATCAATATAACCATGACCTGACCGGGAGAGGGTCTGAACACGGTCGAGGTACTCGGTGGTGTGAAAACGCGCCAGTGCGTCGGCATCGGCAGTTACCGGATCGGCCAGGGTGACACGCTGATCCAGGTTCTGGTTTTGAGTCTCTCTCCAGAAGGCCTCCATGCGGTCCGGCCCGAAGGGGTGTCCCTCGCCAAAGCCATAAGCACCCAGGTCACCACCTATGAATAGCGTTGTCTTCATGGTTCTTTATCTGTCCTCCAATTCACACCGCCAAGAGCCAACCGGAAGATTTCCTTTGGCCGAGAGAATCCATTGAGCGCCCGGGAAAAGTTGGATTGTGGGCTGATTGCGAAAACGGGCATATCCCTTGTTGCGGCCCCAAAGGGCAGGATAGGCACTCTCTTCCGGGCAATCAGATTCAGGGTAGAGAGTACACCAGGAAAAGCGCACCTGTGCGACTCGATGGACTTGACGCCTGAAAGGGAAATTGTGACAGCCGGGCTCTCGAGAACCCGGGGTGAGCAGCAGTCGGCGCTCTTGAGTTGGGGTCAGCTGTTCATAGAATCGAACCTCAGGTGCGGGCGCCGCCCACGACGGAGACCCCATCAAACCGATCGATAACAGAGCTGGCCAGCACTTCATCTTGTCAGGGCGAGACTGTTTTTGAGGAGTTCCAGCAACAGTGATTCACTCTGTTGATGGTGAGTGACGATGGTCTGAAACTCTTCAGGGTTCTTGTTTTTCAGGATCTCTCCTGTTTGGGGAAAGTGGGTGCTGAGCAGACGTGAGATCCAGAAGCGCAGTGCTCCGAAGCGCAAGGCGGCGGGCCAGGCGGGGATCTCGCAATCAGAGAGAGGGCGAATCTGGTGATAGCCCTTAAGAAGAGCCTCTGCCCGTGGTTTCTCTGGAGTACCCCGAGAGGTTAAGCACCAGTCATTGAACGCAATGGCAAGGTCAATCAGCAGGGCGCCATGACAGGCATAGTTGAAGTCAACCACCCCGCTGAGGGCATTGTTATCGAAAAGGACATTATCTCTGAACAGGTCAGCATGAATGATCCCAACAGGAAGTCCATCCAGTGGGCGGCTCAAGAGCATGTTCACCTCCTGAGCCAAGAGGTCTGCTACCTGGCTAGAGATTCTGGGCTTTAGGGTTTCAAAGCCCTCTCTCATCCACTCAAGCCCAAGAGTGTTGTGACGTTGTGGGCCATAGCCAAGGCCTGCAAGGTGTAATTTACCAAGGGTAGACCCCACAGCCGCACAGTGGTCCGGGGCGGGTTCCATAATGCTGGCGCCTGGCAGGCGGTTTACCAGTACTGCTGGACGGCCAGCGAGAATATTAATTACCGCACCATCGTGGTGGGGCTGGGGGACGGCACAGGGCAGCCCTTGTTGTGAGAGGAAGGAGGTTAGCCCAAGAATATAGGGCAGCTCGTTATCGGGGGTGTGCTCAAACAGTGTGAGTACATAGTCACCACGATGGGTGGTCACGAAGTAGTTGGTATTGTCTATTCCCTCTGAGGTCCCGGCAAAAGAGACCAGCTCTCCGACATCAGTGGTTGCCAGATAGGTCTCAAGTTGTTTCCTGCTTACTGAAGTAAAGACAGACATGATCGATCAATGGGCTAGAGGTCAAGTTGCAGGGCATCTTCCGTAGAGGACGCGGTGTCCACACAGCATGTGACAATGGTTGCAGCAACCTCATCGGGATCATCCAGTATCTTGAAGATATCAAGGTCTTCAGGGCTTATAGCGCCCTCTGCCAGCATGGTCTCTTTCATCCACTCAATCAGTCCCTGCCAGTATTCGGTGCCCACCAAAATAACCGGTATGCGTCGTCCTTTTCCGGTCTGGATTAGGGTTAGAATTTCAGCCAGTTCATCAAGGGTGCCAAATCCTCCAGGCATAATGACGTAGGCCGAGGCATACTTCACAAACATCACCTTGCGCGCAAAGAAGTGTTGAAAACGCAGGCTTAGATCCTGAAAGGGGTTGGATGCCTGCTCCTTCGGCAGGTAGATGTTCAACCCCACACTTGTTGAAGCCCCGGCCTGTCCCCCGCGATTGGCCGCCTCCATAATCCCAGGCCCGCCTCCGCTGACAATGGAGAAGCCAGCATCTGAAAGCTGACGGGAGATCTCCACCGTCATCGGGTACCACCTGCTTTTTTCATTCAGGCGTGACGAGCCGAAGACGCTGACCGAAGGGCGGACATTGGCCATAAGTTCAAAGCCGCGGACAAACTCTGCCATTATTTGGAAGATTCGCCATGATTCACGAGAGAGCATCGCCTCAGTCGTCGGTTCAAACTGGTCTTTTTTTGGAGGTTCGGTAGGATTCATAGTGACAAAAACTGTTATCCAGATGGTATTGGCCGTAGAGTCGAGGTGTTCTCAAGGCGCGCCACATTAACACATGAGCCCGACTTCTGTCGCAGAATCAGGGTAAAAGGAAAATTATGGCCACAGGCAAGCATCTCTATCTGGTAGATGGCTCTTCACATCTCTACAGGGCCTATCACGCCATGCCCAGCCTGACCAACTCACAGGGCCAGCCGACAGGGGCAACTTATGGGGTAGTTAATATGTTGCGCAAGCTGATCAATGAGCATCAGCCTGCCCATCTTGCGATTGTCTTTGATGCCAAAGGAAAAACCTTCCGCAATGACCTCTATTCCGAATACAAGGCCAACCGTCCTCCGATGCCCGGTGACCTGGTGGCTCAGATTGAGGATATTCACCAGATGGTAGAGGCCATGGGCCTGCCTCTGCTGGTCATCCCGGGGGTTGAGGCGGACGACGTCATTGGAACTCTCTCAACCCAGGCGGCTGACCAGGGTTTTCGGGTTTCGATCATTAGCGGCGACAAGGACTTTGCCCAGCTGGTTTCGAGCCGGATAGAGCTGGTCGATACCATGAAAGGAGTCAGTTATGGCAAAAAGGGGGTCAGGGAGAAGTTTGGAGTCAACCCTGAGCAGATCATCGACTACCTCGCTCTGATGGGGGATAGCGCTGATAATGTTCCTGGGGTGCCAAAGGTGGGCCCAAAGACAGCAGCCAAGTGGTTGGAGCAATACCACTCTCTTGACAGGATAATGGATGCCGCTGACGAGGTGGGCGGAAAGGTCGGCCAGAATCTGCGAGATAGTCTTGGGACCCTGCCACTGTCAAAAGAGCTGGTGACCATTCGATGCGATGTCGGATTGGATGTTGAACCAATCGGGCTGAAGAGATTGCCCGAAGACAGCGAATCACTTAAGGCCCTCTTCAGTCGGCTTGACTTCAGACCATGGCTTGAGGAACTGGGAGGCTCGGATCGCAAGGATAAGGGTGAGCCGGTTGAAGCGGACTATGAAACCATCCTCGATCTTGAGGCCTTCAACACGTGGCTTAAGGCCCTTTCAGAAGCGACCCTTTTTGCTTTTGATACCGAGACCACGGAACTTAATGCCATCAATGCCGAGATCGTTGGCCTCTCTTTTGCCATTGAGGCCGGAAAAGCCGCCTATCTCCCTCTTGCACACAGCTATCTCGGTGCCCCAAAACAGCTCGATCGAAAAGAGGTCCTTGAGCGATTAAAACCACTGCTTGAGGATCCTGAGAGGGGCAAGGTCGGCCAGAACCTGAAATACGACCGTCAGGTTCTGCTCAACTACGGAATTGATCTAAAGGGGGTTCGATTCGATACCATGCTTGAGTCCTATCTGCTTGATAGCACAGCGACTCGCCATGACATGGACTCTCTGGCCCTTAAACATCTGGGCAGGAAAACCATCAAATTTGAGGAGGTGGCGGGCAAAGGCAAAAACCAGATCTCCTTTGACCAGGTACACCTCGAAGAGGCGACACCCTATGCGGCAGAAGATGCCGATATTACCCTGCAGCTCCACCACCATCTTTGGCCGAAACTCGAAGCTGAGCCCTCTTTGGAGAGGTTGTTTCATCAGATTGAGCTCCCCCTGTTTGAAGTTCTTGCTCGAATCGAACGCAATGGGGTCACCATCGATGCCTTGATGCTTAAGCGACAGAGTGAAGAGTTGGCGAAAGGATTAAATGAGGTGGAGAGCAAGGCTTATGAACTTGCTGGAGGCCCTTTCAACCTGGGCTCGCCAAAACAGCTTGGAGAGATACTCTTTGACCGGCTGGAAATTCCAATTCTGCGTAAAACCCCAAAAGGAAAGCCCTCAACCGCAGAGGATGTTCTTGAAGAGCTGGCACAGAGCCATGAACTGCCGCGCCAGGTTCTGAGGCATCGTAGTCTGAGCAAACTTAAGAGCACCTATACCGACAAGCTTCCCCTGCTGGTTAATCCGCTGACAGGGCGCGTCCATACCTCACTCCATCAGGCGGTTGCCGCCACAGGTCGTCTCTCATCCTCGGATCCTAACCTGCAGAATATTCCCATACGTACACCTGAGGGGAGGAGGATTCGTGAAGCCTTTGTCCCCGGGTCAGGAGCGCTGATTCTCAGTGCGGACTACTCCCAGATAGAGCTTAGGATTATGGCTCACCTCTCACAAGACCCAGGGTTGCTGAGGGCATTTAACCAAGGGAAGGACGTTCATCGGGCGACCGCTGCAGAGGTTTTTGACGCCCCCCTTGAAGCAGTGAGTGAGGAGCAGCGGCGTAGTGCGAAAGCGATCAATTTCGGGTTGATCTATGGCATGAGTGCTTTTGGGCTTGCCCGGCAACTTAATATTCCGCGCCATGAGGCCCACTCCTATATCGAGCTCTATTTTGAACGCTATCCCGGGGTTAGGGCATATATGGAGAGGACAAAAGAGGAGGCGCGTGAGAAGGGGTTTGTAGAAACGCTGTTTGGCAGAAGGCTCTATCTCCCGGAGATAAGGGCGAGTAATGCAGCTCGCCGCCAGTATGCGGAACGCACAGCCATCAATGCTCCCATGCAGGGGACGGCAGCAGACCTGATCAAACTGGCAATGCTGGCAGTAGACCGATGGATAGGGGAGTCAGCCCCATCAGCAAAGATGATCCTACAGGTTCATGATGAACTCATTCTGGAGGTTGCCGAAGAGGACGCCGAGAGGGCAAGCCATGAGGTGGTGGCGCTGATGGAGGGGATCGCCAGACTCAAGGTGCCTCTGACTGTCGATGTCGGCATGGGCCTCAACTGGCTGGCGGCACACAGCTGATTCACCAACAAAGAGTGTCGATATGCAAACCACAAAACCTGATCATGGGCCCGGTCGATCCTATCCCCTAACTTTTCACTTTGAGAGCACACCTCTTATCGACTCGAGGCTCCATTTCTGTCAGGCTTATGACAGTCTAGACTGACCTTTTAGATGGTGCCACTCAACCCCCGGAATAGGCCGATTCCTATGAAAGTAGCAGCCAGATGCAGTGCAATCTTTATACTCGCACTTACCTTCTGTATCGACACTCTGGCGGCTGACTCGCGATTTGGTTCGCTAACGCATATACGCGATCCCGACATGCGCGGGCAGGATGGTCAATGGGTCAGGCCTCACCCGGGTCCGTTCATCTGGGGCAGTATAGAGACCGTGCAAGGTGAATTTACCTGGCAATTTAGTGACAAGGTTGTTAGTTCTGCGCAGGATCATAAACAAAAAATGCTGGCAACCATCTGGCCCTTCGCCAACTGGGAACAGCAGTCTTGCAATCGCCGTAAAACTCAAAGCCCATTTGGCCGGCGATTTCCCCGGTTCTTAAGCAAGCCCTGCTCTATCGATGCCTACAAAGAATTTCTTATCAAGCTGATCGATCGCTATGATGGCGACAACAATAACGATATGCCGGGCTTAACGAGCCCTATACGCTACTGGGAAATCATGAACGAACCTGAGTTCGAGTTGTTTTTCCGCGGCAGCCAGCAGGAATTTGTTGATATATTTATTAGCTCATCCAAGCTCATCAGAAAGCAGCAGCCCAACGCCAAGATCGTGATGGCGGGTGCTGCCGGGATGATGCGTGACTCGTGGCGCTTCTGGGACGAGGTTCTACCGCAGATAAAAAATTATTTCGATATAGCCACCGTGCACCACATTGCCCCACCCGACGGGGGGTGTGACCGTGATCTGTGGGTGGGGGAGTTCGCGGAGCTGCTGAAAAAACACCGGATTAACAAGCCTATCTGGGTAACCGAGGCCCAGCCGACAAGAAGCTGCGGGGTTGTGAGATCTTACATTGCGGCTTTTGCCGAGGGTGCCGAGGTCATCTTTGATGTGGGTGTTCGGGCTCCAGGACAAAAAATGAGTAAAAAAGATCGCCAAAGCCTCCAGCAGCTTGGGCACGAGTATGATCACTTCTCTTCAGTCAGCCTGGTATCTCCCCACACAGCAAGGTTTTTGTTCGACGATGGTAGTGAAAAAATCCTGGAACTAAATGGCGCAAATTAAGAGTCCGTTAGACCAGACCAGCAGCGTTATTAACCACACCTAATTTGCAGTATCTGGGCAGGCTGATCAACACGGTCTGCGGAGGTTGATCTCCGGCCCTGCCTCCATTATGGTGGTCAGATGTATTGTCTTGAGGTATTCTTCACACATTGATTTTGCTGAACTCCCGTTACCCATGAAAGTTTATCTCGTTCAACATGGCGTCAACAGCCCGGAAGATGAAGATCCACAACAAGGGTTGACCAGCCAGGCGGCGGTTGATGTTGAAAAAATGGCGAGATTTATTGGCCAAATGAATCAACAATATGAAGCTGTTTTTCATAGCGATAAAAAAAGAGCCCGGCAGACGGCCCAGATACTGGGCAAGCACCTTAAACATGCGCTGGGTGTTCACGAAACGGATTGTTTAGGGCCGATGGACGATGTCGATGTCTGGCTGAACAGGATATTATGCTCGGATGGAGACCCGGTGCTCGTCGGACATTTGCCTTTTTTAGACAAGCTAGCCTCCAGGCTTGTGGCTACGGATGAAAATATGCAGATTGTCTCTTTTCAAAATGGTGGCATGGTCTGTCTTGAAGATAACAACGACAATGAAAACTTCGCGGTTAAATGGGCCATTACACCCGATATGCTTACTTAGGAAATTAATCTAATGCTTAAATTATTTGGATTTAAAAAGCCGCATGAACCTTCACAAGCCAGGCGCCTGTTTTTTAAAGGCATGGCGACGGCCGGCGTCGCTATCGCTTCAATCACGGGTCTTGGTGCGGCAATGCGTGGCGGCAAAACCGATAGGGATTACCAGGCTGCTTACGATCGGGATGTCGTGCCAGGCGATAAAATTTTGCAACAGAATGGTTTTGAGGAAATAGCTCAGCAGGAAAAGGATGAAATGGTGCAAATGTTTATTGATGATTATGAAAACAAAAAAACAGGGATATCTTGACAGCCAAGCACCAGAAAAAATTTAAGGTGCTGTCCCTGGCTCGACCCAGCGGTATACCCGGCAACGTGAGAGTGTTTCATCTTGGTGTAAAGCTCTCGGTAATAATCTAATTTTTTGGAACAGAATATTGTGAAGATCAAAAAAACAGAGCAAAAGATTACCAGAAGAGACTTTCTGCGCGGTTCGTCATCACTGGGCGTGGCATCCATTGCCGCGACGGCAGGACTCATGGCAAATACCGACGATGCGCACGCAAAGACCACATGGGCAGAATGGTTCCAGGGTAATTATCGGTTAATGACTGATGAAGAAAAGAAGGAAGCCGCACAAAGACTGGAAACCCGATATAGCGAAGAATTTGGTAAGCAAGTCACGGTAGATACGACAGAAGCAACGGATGGCGTGCTTTTTGGATATGCCTTAAATATTCAAAAATGTATCGGTTGTCGACGCTGTGTCAAAGCCTGTGTTCGGGAAAACAATCAATCGCGACATAATTCTGAAATCGAATGGATTCGGGTTATTCGTATGGAAAAAGGGAGCTTTGATGCCGGCAAAATGGACCAGGGTTACCCCGAGGATTACGGTATACAGGTTGGTGGCAACTCATATCGCCCCGCCGGCGTTGTACTTGAGGGACAGCACTATTATGAACCCGACAAGGTGCCTGAAGAGGATGCCTTTTATTTCCCGATCCAATGCATGCAGTGTGAAAAACCGCCTTGTGTAAAAGTCTGTCCGGTCAGAACAACCTATCGCGAGCCGGATGGCATCGTGGTCATTGATTACAACTGGTGTATCGGTTGCAGGATGTGCATCGGCGCATGTCCTTACTGGGCAAGACGCTTTAACTGGGGAGAACCCAATCTTCCCAAGGAAGAAATGAACCCCGAAACACATTATCTTGGCAACAGACCGCGTATGAAGGGCGTTGTTGAAAAATGCACCTTCTGTATTCAGCGCACCAGAAAGGGACGATATACCGCCTGTATCGAGGTTTGCCCGGTCGGCGCGAGGAAATTTGGCAACTTGCTTGACCCTGAAAGTGAAGTCAGAAAAGTACTGGATAGAAAGCGGGTATTTAGACTGAAAGCGGAGTTGAATACTTACCCCAAGTTTTTCTATTTTGTCGATTAAACAGGACATATCACATGAAATCATTTGCTTATTTACTCACTGACGTCGTCAAGTATGGTTTTAAAGGTGGTGCCAAATACATGGCATGGCTCGGTTTTCTCGGCATTTTTCTGATTTTTTGGGTCTATGGAAACTATCAACAATTATCCCAGGGAATGATTGTTACCGGTTTAACAGACCAGGTCAGCTGGGGTTTATATCTGGCCAACTTTATTTTTCTGGTGGGGTTTGCCGCCGCGGCGGTAACGGTGGTGTTCCCCGCCTATGTCTATAAACACGAAGCCATGCATAAAGTGGCTGTGCTGGGCGAAATGATGGCCATAGCGGCGGTAATAATGTGCATGCTATTTGTTTTGAACCACATGGGACGGGTTGACCGTTTATGGCATATGATTCCCTATATTGGGATCTATAACTGGCCTCACTCGTTGTTGACCTGGGACGTGCTGGTATTATTGGGCTATCTCATATTAAATGCTATTTGCGGATTCTATTATCTGCACCAGAAATACACCGGAAAGCCTGTTAATAAATCATGGTATATCCCGCTGGTATTTCTTGCCATTGTCTGGGCATTCAGTATCCACACGGTTACGGCGTTCCTTATCAATACCATGCCGGCAAGGCCGATGTGGTTTCACGGCATGATGCCTATAAAATTCATTTCCACGGCATTTGCCGCCGGTCCCTGCGTTATCATAATTGTGTTTCTGTTAATTCGTAAACACATGAAATTTGAAATTGAAGATTCCGCTCTCAACCTGCTGTCACTGACTATTACGGTTTGCCTGGGAATCGCGCTGTTTTTAACCATGTCGGAAATGGTAACCGAGTTTTATCATCCGACCGAACATACATTCGGTTTGCGCTACCTCGTCTTTGGATATCAGGGGCTTGGCAAGCTGGTACTGTTTTTTTGGATATCCATCACGATATTAGTGGTTTGTTTTGGGATGTTATTATCACCTACTATCAGGCATAACATGAATATACTGCCCTATATCTGTGTCGCTGTATTTATAGGCATATGGCTGGAGAAAGGGATGGGGCTTTTACTTCCCGGATTCTCGCCATCACCCATTGGTGAAATGACAGAGTACTATCCAAGCTTTATCGAAATTGCCAATTCACTGGGCAACTGGGCACTGGGTTTTATTATTCTCAGCGTGCTGGTCAAGGGAGCGGTCGGGGTTCTTATGGGCGATATCAATTATGAAAAACACCAGGCCGGACAAAGGGGCTGATATGAAACATAGATTGCCAAAGTCCATTTTGACAGCTCTTTGCCTTTGTCTATGGGCGAGCACCGGTTATGCGAGCAACGAAGACGAAACAGTTTGTTTCGAAAGTCGCAAAGGCAGCTCTGAAGTGATCCAGCGCGAAATTCGTCCGGGTTGGCCAAATGTCAAATGCTCGCCAAGAACGGCCGGTGTGTTGTGGTGGGGTGATCCTTTTGACGGCACCATCCCCATGGGTGATATGCCGATAGAAGCGGAATACTCACATGCTGAAGCCGTGGTCAAACCACGGGATAAGCAAATTGACAAAAACGGGCTTTTAACCATTTGTACTACGGCATGTCACGATGGTAAATACGTCCCCGTGCCGACAAGCCAGGAAGCTCGTCCACTGAAGATGCATCTGGACATAGTGCCTGATGCCATGGACTTGCAGCATGGCCGTGGCGCAATCTGGTGTTTGAATTGCCACAGCGCCGAAAAGCGTGACAAGCTCATCGATCACTTCGGAAATGAAATCGACTTTAATCAACCGCAAATACTTTGCGGAAAATGTCATGGCCAGGTTTATCGAGACTGGCGTGAAGGCATACACGGTAAAAGAATCGGTATGTGGGAAACCGGCGCCAAAAAGAGATGGTGGACTTGTACCGAGTGCCATAATCCACATGATGTTCAGCAGGGAACCCGGAATTCGGGCTTCGCGCAGTTACGACCGGAAGCCGCCCCGGCCGTGCCCAAAAACATGAAAAATGTGGATCACGAAAAGCATGTCGAACATGGTGACACAGCCTGGTGGAGGGACGTGCTGAAGGTAATATTTGGCGGCGATGAACACGACGGTACTGCCGGCCATTAGACAAATAACAAGTTACACACTGATGGAAGAGCCGGCAACGCAACAAGAACTGCGTGAATCAATGAATCTGCACCTGCGCCAGAAGGCGCAGGAAATCATCGACAAATATGGAAGCGCCATCACCCTTTCAGTGCTGCAAGATATTCTGCAAGACCGGAAATTCGTGCGCTACCCGGTCAATATTATTTTTGATTCAACTCGAATCGAGGCCGGTTTATTCATTAAAACCGAGATGACGGTATCTGACCAGGGCCATCAGGCCGATGAAGATAGTGAATATGTTAAACCGGTTGAACGTAGCTACGATTTCATAGTGCACGAATATTTTGAAGGGCAGCCGGATAAACTATTGCCTCTCATTCTCTATCATTTGCCGACCGTCAATTATGGTGATATTGCGACTTATGAAGATGCAGAGGTATTTGCTTCAGCCCTGATGAAAATGGAACAGGATGATTATTACCAATTGGTATGTGATTTAGCCGATGCTATTCCGGACTAGAGAGGTTCTTCCAGCTCGTAGTCATCCAGACCAATCATATTTCTGATATCGGTTCTTAGCCGTACATCGATACCTATTCCACGCCAGCCCGGATCTCCAGGGTGTTTGGCAGCCATGGCAACGGGTTGTTGCCGGGCATTGCGGATAACGACACAAGCCGTGGCCGGATCCTGCGTTTGAATTTGCTGAATAATCTCTCTTCCGTAATAGTCCTGATAATCGAAGTCGTCTTTATCGTCCTTGTCCCAGTTTTCACTTTGCTCATCGTCCAGGGTAATCACCGTCATGGTTAACCCCTCCATTTCCTTCATGAAATGGATTAAATCATCGAGGGTTTCCTGTCTGCCGTCACTTTCCTGTGTTTCATCGGTAAACTTTAACTTGTATTCAGCCATTAGCGGTATTACTGGCTTTGTTTGGATAGCCAGCCTGCAATTGTTGCCATTTCACTATCAGAGACATTGCCCATGACATTCTTCATCGCCAAGGTGTGGCTGTTATTTCTGGCGCCAGTCTTGATATCTTTCATTTGAACCAGTAAATACATTTCGGATTGGCCTCCAATTCTAGGGTAGGCATCCATTACCGGCTGGTTTCCATTGGCGCCGTGACATGTAATGCAATTTTTTTCAACATACAAGTCAGCGCCGCCTGCAAGTACGAGGCCGCTGGCGCTCGAGGTGATTAATGCCGCTAATGCAATTTTGGTTGCTATGTTCATTAGTTGGCTCCGGTGTTTGTCGAAAGGTACTCGGCTAGTTTTTGAATATCCTCTTCACTCAAGGAAAGAGCCATTCCCACCATTAATGCCGCCATGCCATTGCTGCGTTTATTGTTTTTATAATCTGTCAGCTGGTTAACCGTGTATTCTATATTCTGCATTCCAATTTTTGGATAATTGGGGGCTATAGGTGCATTACCTTCCGCCCCATGGCATCCAATGCAACCACGCGATACATAGAGTGCGGCACCATCATCAGAAAATGCGGGTAAGCTACAGCTCAGGCCAGCGGCAAAACAAGTTGCCATTGCAATATTTTTCATAGATTCACCATGTCGATCCCTGGCAATAAATGTAATCAGAGAAGTTTAATGGGTATCGCCATCTAAAGAAAGCCGATGATCTGGCCACTTGCCGTTAACACCAGAAACAAACTCAGGTCGTTGGCCTGCATTCGCTTAATCGAGAGCTCGATACAGGCTAACGGAGATTCCCCATGGTGTGTCTGGTTTTCCGCCATACCGCTTTGCAGGTAACCGTCATATCAGTGATGTTGAGTCATTCCGGGCCTTTGCCACGTCGCGCCTGAGCCGTTGTTTGATACCATATGAGGAGTTCTTCGGCGGCTGGGTGGTATTGGTACTTGAAAATAGCCGCCAATTGGGGCAAGCTTCATCGGTGGACTCAAAAGCGAAGAGAGAAGGGAGTTCAATGGCTATTAGGGATGACGGAGTTTCGGGTCCACTGATAGTGCAATCTCTCACATCTGCTAAAAGCAAATCCCTATTCCTTTTCCACTAGGTACATCGAGTGAAATTACGGTATCCCCTAACCACACGAGGACTTTCCAACATGACAGACAAACGAAACCCAGATTACACGCCATCGATGGCAGAAGCGATTCCGCTGGGACTCCAGCACGTATTGGCAATGTTCGTCAGCAACTTCACCCCTGCAGTCATCATCGGCGGCGCAGCAGGATTTGCGTTTGGAAGTTCAGATGCCATCTTTCTCATCCAGATGTCCATGTTATTTGCTGGCATCGCGACATTGTTTCAAACAATAGGCTTTGGCCCGGTAGGTGCACGATTGCCGGTGATGCAGGGCACCAGTTTCGCGTTTATCCCGGTCATGATGACAATCGTCAAGACCGCCAGTATGGGCGCCTTGTTCGGCAGCATTGTCATTGCAGGCATTTTCCACACACTCCTCGGAACCATTGTTGGCCGTATTCGGAATTGGTTTCCACCTCTGGTCACAGGTCTAGTTATTGTCATTATCGGCCTGATGCTGATCCCAGTTGGAATTGAATATGCTGCGGGCGGCGCGGGAGACTTCAACAGGGGCAAACCTGATTGGGGTTCAGCAAGCCATTGGATTCAAGCCTTGATAGTTATTGTTGTCGCTCTTGGAGTGAAGTTTTACAGCAAGGGCATCCTCTCAAGTGCTGCGATCCTAGTGGGCCTGATCGTTGGCTATGTTGTCAGCATCCCCATGGGAGATGTAAATTTCTCCGGGATCGCCAATGCTGCTTGGTTCGCCCTGCCAAAACCCCTGAGTTATGGCTTTGAGTTCAACATCACTGCCATTATTGCAATGTGCTTGATGTGCATCATAAGTGCCATTGAAACCGTTGGAGATATTTCCGGCGTCACCAAAGGTGGTGCAGGTCGGGAAGCAACGGACAAGGAATTGAGTGGCGGCACATTCGCTGATGGCCTCGGCACGGCTGTTGCGGGAGTATTCGGCGGCCTGCCAAACACATCGTTCAGTCAGAATGTTGGGCTGATTTCATTGACTGGCGTAATGAGTCGATCGGTCGTCACCCTCGGTGCAATTTTCCTGGTCATCTGCGGACTAGTCCCGAAGGTGGGCGCAATCGTATCGTCGATGCCCATCTCGGTGCTGGGCGGTGGCGTAATTCTGATGTTTGGAATGGTCATCAGTGCGGGTATCAATATGCTGAGCGATGTCCAATGGAACGGGCGCAATATGTTTATCCTGGCCATCTCATTGTCTGTGGGCCTGGGCCTTAAAATGGTGCCCGAGTCTCTACAACACATTGGCGGCGACTCCTTGCCGATGCTATTAACCTCTGGTCTGTTGCCCGCTGCCCTTATCGCAGTGGTACTGAACCTGATCCTTCCCAAGGAAGAGGAAGCTTGACCCAGCGCTGGCGTTTGTAAGAGTAAGGGGTGTCCTCGATTTCGGTCGGGGACACTCCTTTTTTCGTTTCGTTGGCCCGATTCACAGAGTGTAATTTGACTCTCCTACCGTCCTGATAGCCAGCGCCGTACTCTATTTTGTGCAGTATCAACCCCATGCTTTTTTAAGGTTGAAAAGAGCTGTACCGAAGCCCCCTCCATCCACTCGACAGAACGCTGTACCTTGATAAGTGAACTGCCCGCCTGGCTCTTGCTCAGTTTGTCGGACTTGGTAAGAAGAATATGGACAGGCATTGCACACTGGTTAGACCAATAGAGCATCTGTTGATCCAGTTCGGTAAGGGGGCGGCGGACATCCATCAATAAAATCAACCCTTTAAGAGACTCACGTTCACTCAAATAGTGTTCAACGGTCCGCGTCCAGTGGTGCTTGACGGCTTTGGGGACCTTGGCAAAGCCGTACCCAGGCAGGTCTACCAGTCGATGGGTGGGTGAAAGCTCAAAAAAGACAATTTGCTGGGTGCGCCCTGGGGTTTTACTGGTCCTTGCCATCCCTTTGCGGTTGGTTATTGCATTAATGGCGCTCGATTTGCCTACATTGGATCTACCGGCAAAGGCTATTTCAGAGCCTATGTCCGGCACCCAATCTCCAGGAGAATTGGCCGCCCTCAGGAACTGAATCTCTCTTAAGTCGATATCCATATTAGTAATAGACAGCAGGAAAAAATTATTTTTCTCAAATAATGTAATAGACAGGCTAAATCGCTTAATCAGTTCAGGCAGATAACGTAGATTTGTCGCCCGGCTTAGTAATGACTTTTGCGGTGGTGTAGAATTGGCCTGAGGGTTACATTGTACCTCCTGCAGTATCAATGTATTCAAATACCATTGAATTAAGGAGCCTCAGGCTCTTTTTTGTTTGCCGGACGGTGATTCGATGTCAAAGTGGGATGAGCGTTATGCCGGAGGAGGGTACCTATTTGGTACTGAACCCAATGGTTTTCTGGCTTCACAGGCCCACCATATTCCACTTGGCCCAGTCCTCTGTATAGCTGAAGGGGAGGGTCGAAATGCAGCCTGGCTTGCGGGTCGGGGCCATCAAGTCACGGCTATGGATGCTTCAGCTGTTGGGATGAAAAAGGCCAGGAGGCTGGCCACCGCCAAAGGGGTCAATATTACGACCGAGGTCACAGATCTTGATGGCTTTGATTTTGGGAGGGAGTGCTGGTGCGGTATCGTCTTAACGTTTGGCCATCTTCTGCCCGAACTGAGGAGAGAGGTGAGCAGGGGTATCGTCCGCGGGTTGAAACCGGGTGGGGTGGTGATAATAGAGGTCTACACCCCTGATCAGCTTGAGTTCAAGACGGGTGGACCCTCCAGCCCGGACCTCCTTGTCAGGGCAGAAGTCCTTGGAGAGGATTATAAGGAACTTGAGTTGCTCCATCTGGCCGAGACTGAACGTGAAGTCATTGAAGGAACACTCCATGTTGGACGCGCCCATGTTGCTCAGTTGGTTGGGTTGAAAGCGTGAACCTGAAGCTCCCGGCGGGCACCGATGACCGGACCAAACCGGTTGGGATTTATGACTAGTATAGGGCTTCACTGCCCCACCTGATTGTTACCCTCTGGGCGATGGTACGAGCGTGGCCGGGCAGCGCTCCGGGCTACCCAGCAACGGTGCGATTTATCCGCTAGGAGGCCAGTCGTTCAAAGACCCGTTCTGCCGCAGCGACTGTTTTATCAATATCTTCCTGGCTATGCGCCGCCGAGACAAATCCTGCCTCATAAGAGGAAGGGGCAAGGTAGATCCCCTCACCCAGCATCTCATGAAAGAAGGTGTTAAAACGCCTACCATCACAATTTACCACCTGGTCGAAGCCAGTAATTTTCTCCTGGTCGGTAAAAAAGAACCCAAACATCCCTCCCACCTGGTTTGTCGAGAGGGGGATGCCATGACGTTGAGCAGCCCTTTTCAGACCGCTAGTAAGTTGGGCTACCTTACTGCCCAGGTTTTCAAAAAAGTTATCAGCCTCTATCCCTTTGAGCGTTGCCATGCCGGCAGCCATCGCCACGGGGTTTCCAGACAGAGTGCCCGCCTGATAGACGGGCCCTTCGGGTGCGAGGTGGTCCATAATCTCTGCCCTTCCTCCGAAGGCACCTACCGGCATACCTCCCCCGATTACTTTGCCAAGGCTGGTCAGGTCCGGGGTTACACCAAAGAGCCCCTGGGCGGATTGAGGGCCGACCCGAAAACCGGTCATCACCTCGTCAAAAATCAGTAGCGCGTCCGCATCATCACACAATGTTCTTAAACCCTGGAGAAAGCCATCGATGGGGGGAATGCAGTTCATATTTCCAGCGACCGGCTCAACAATAATAGCCGCTATCTCTGACCCAATCTGATTAAACAGCGGGCCAACACTTTCCAGGTCATTGAATGTTGCAGTAAGGGTGTTCTCAGCCATGGAGGCGGGAACCCCGGGCGATGTAGGCACACCAAAAGTCAGTGCACCAGAACCCGCTTTTACCAACAGGCCATCAGCATGTCCGTGGTAACACCCTTCAAACTTGACAATCTTGTCACGGCCGGTAAATCCTCGCGCGAGACGCAGAGCGCTCATGGTGGCTTCAGTCCCCGAGTTAACCATGCGTACCTTCTCTATGGAGGGCAGGATTGAACAGATCAATTCAGCCATCTCGGTCTCTGCTACGGTAGGCGCCCCAAAACTGAGTCCCCATTTGGCCGCTTCAACAACAGCCGCCAATACATCAGGGTGGGCATGACCGAGGATCATCGGACCCCATGACCCGACGTAGTCGATATAGCTCTTTCCAGATTCATCCCAGAGGTAGGCACCCTTGGCACGATTGATGAAAACCGGGGTACCTCCCACCGACTTGAAAGCACGAACCGGTGAATTAACGCCTCCGGGAATGACGGTTTTGGCATTGTCGAAGAGTGTTTTTGAGTCAGTGCCCATGGGAAAATGTCCTTAAGTTGATCTTTGATATCTATTGTTGATTGAGTGACGGTAAGGGTAACGCCTCACCCAAGAAGGGCGCAAAATACCACTTTGGAGGGCGGCCTCCTTTATCCACATGCTTGATGTTGATGATAGCCTTCTTGTCCCGCCTCTCTGGGCGGAAGGGTGGGCAGCAGAGCTCACTGTTGTTGATGCCATGAGACCCGTTTGTTTTGGATAGATAACTCATCTACTATGTTATTGCTGCCAATGAAATAACGCCACGTTATGAAATATTCATCATATATTATCAATAAATTCATCTTGTATGGGCTTGCCATGCTTGCGCTTGGTGCTTTTTTTGTGCTCAATTTTTATGTGCCTTTTTATGCAGATGATTACTGTAGAACCAAAGAAAGCTTTGATCTTTATCAGATTACATCTGATGCGACTAGTGATTATTTTAATTGGACTGGTCGATGGCCAGTGATGTTTTTAAACCGGGTGTTTTTCTCTTTTGGGGCGGCTGGAATATGGCTATTGGGGTTGTTTAATTCACTCGTGCTTTTTTATATCACTCGGCAATTAATTTTTTATGCCGGAGTGAGTCAGAAATTTTTTGCTCAGATTATCTTTGTTTCCATTTTCATATTTCTCTGGTGGTTCGTGCCGGATGTTTTTGGTGAGGTGGTGCTGTGGAAAACCGGACAAATTCAGTATTTCTGGATCTTTGCCATTTTCCTCTTTTGTATACGATCTACCATTGAGCAGGCAATATTTAAGATTAAAAACAAAGATGGATATTTATTTTATTTGAGAATACTGGCTTGTTTTGCTGGCGGCATGTGGTTGGAGCATGTCTCTGCCGCCATCGTAGTTTGTTGGTTTTTGTTGTTGTTTTTTGAGTGGTTAAATAATCGCAACACGGTCAATCGTTCCAGCTGGATATTACTTTCAGTTTGGATCGTTGGAGCTGCTATTTTAATTTTTGCGCCAGGAAACTATGTCAGAGGGGAGGTTCTCGGTGAGCATTTTTCTCTGACGGAGAAACTAACAGGGATAACTTCTGCGTTTATCGATAAACTGGATAAAAAAGTATTATTTATCTACCTGATGTTCTTGGTAGCTCCAGCTTTATTGGGATTAAAAATAGATCGGCAGAAATTGAAACTATCGGCCTTTTTCTTTTTTATATCCATCACTATCGCCATTGCTTTGCTCGGTGCGCCAAACATGATGTTTTTTGGTCGTATTTCTGCACCCAGTGAGATGTTCATTATCTTGTCTTGTATGTGCCTCTTTCCTGTGAATCTGTTTGAAATGGAAAATTTGTCTCGAACAAACCACTTTGTTCGAATTGGTTTGGGCATATTGGCAACGGCTTTTATAATACTATTAAGTGTAGATTACAAAAACACCTTAAGCATATACATGAATGTTAGCCAACAATCACAGACAAGAGCGACAATTATTAAAGAAGCAATCGCGAATGAAGTTGAAGTTGTTGAGTTACCACCTTTATATTTTCATGCCCAACAATCTGTCCAGAACTATCTTAAGGCACTTAAGGCCCATAACCAACTTAAGAAACTTAAGGCACACAAAGACCATTTGCTTGCTGAGGTCCAAAAGGCGGCTAAAGCCGGCAATCAAGAGGATGTCGACCAGATCGAAGAAAAAATCAGGAATATAGTTGATCCAAGAATTAGGAAGGAACAGAAGAAGGTTGCCCATTGGAACAAAAAAGCACTAAATACGGCAAACGGAGATGTCAATACTGGACGTCTTTTTGCGAGAGACATAACAGGTGATCCTGCAAAGTGGCAGAATACGTGTTTTTCGAGTGCAAATCATATCTCACGTGTAAAACTAAAAAGATAAATTGGATTTACATAGCACTAAAAAGGGCATCGTAATTCCTTTCTACAATGAAGCTTGTAGATTTGATCAGATGCATGTACTTGATCATGCTGAGCTGATCGACTGCTGGGTCTTTGTTGATGATGGATCTACCGATAAGACCAATCAGAAGCTTTCTGAGTTAGTTAAAACACTAAACCAAATGGAAGTTTCAGCGCTCTTGGTTTCACTTCCAATTAATCAGGGAAAGGCCGAAGCTGTACGCCAGGGGATGTTAGAAATCAGCAAACATAATTGCGATCTTTGCGGCTTTATCGATGCTGATTTCTCGGCACCAGTTACCGAATTCATTCGTTTGTGTGAAGTTGCTGCTGAAAAAGATGTGGAAATGGTGTTCGGTTCACGGGTTTTACTATATGGTCGAGATATTCAAAGATCTTCTGTTAGACACTATGCTGGAAGAATTGCAGCCACCCTGATATCGATAATGTTGAGATTTGAAATATATGATACACAGGCCGGTATCAAGCTGTTTCGTACAGAGTGTGTCAATGAGTTGATGGGTCAGCCTTTTTTGTCACGTTGGTTGTTTGATTGTGAGATATTTCTCCGGGCAAAAAATAAACAGCTGAAGATGATCGAGGAACCGTTAAATCAATGGTGCAATCAGTCCGCAGACTCTAAGGTCAATATGATGACCTATTGTAAAAGTCTGATTGATCTCTATAGAATTTGGTGGCACTGGCGATCAAAATGAAATGCTTGTGATGCCAATGACTAGTAATTGTGATTCTTCTTCGGAAGCAATAAAAGATCCCGCTCCCAACAGCCCTAGTCTCATGCGGTATGCGTTTCTCGCAGGTAGATGGCGAGTTCGTAAAAGTGGCGCTCAACATCCGGATCCGGCAGCGAGGGAGTGGCGGCAATCTGGTTGATATACCTGTCGGGCAGGGAGAATTCGGTTGCCCCCCTGACCACATGCTCCTTGTACC
>Ga0208406_1000168_pt1 | contig 27358 bp, 21 predicted proteins | sample ETNtaG_15_FD_185769 | JGI IMG/M metagenome (GOLD analysis project Ga0208406, IMG submission 185769) | Marine microbial and viral communities from oxygen minimum zone, Eastern Pacific Ocean - ETNP201302PF89A (SPAdes) (version 2) | ecosystem: Environmental > Aquatic > Marine > Oceanic ...
GTCATAAGTCATCACTTCTCCACCAAAGTAATGTTGGTAAAAATCCATGATTTCTCTAGATTCTACCAAATTCAAAAAGGCTGGATGATGTGTTATCGACTTGTTTCCTCCCATGAACATTCCACGTTTCCCGTCAGCTGCTACGCCTTTTGATAAGGGGTAGGAACCATCGATTTGTTGATTCTCGTGTAATTTTTCTAGTAGGAATTTTCGGGCAGCTTGCACGTTTTGTATATCGTGCAAGCGCCTGATAAGTAGATAGCCGTCTTCTTCCATCCTTTGACGTAAGGCCTTACGGTCAGACAGTAATTCGTTACTATCTCTTAAAGAACCGAGGTATTTGCCTTCAAGTTCCATTTGGATCTTATTCATAGTAAAAGTCATTGGAGCAGTCCTCAAGACTAAAATAGTATTGGATATAAACTAAAGTCATTTGATTGGAATCTTATTAATCAACGGAAGTTATTGGCCTTGATCAGTTTTTTACACCAAAGTTCAACTCCACGGCGTAGGATCTCCAACCGGTATTGGTGCAGGGAATCGGCTCTTAACTTCAACGGGGATCCCCTTGTCAGCAGCTTCAAAGACACGTTCACAAATCTCCAGCACGTGCCTAGCATGTTTGCCTGAACAGCGAACCAGTCGGTCATGCCGAATAGCATCAGCAAAGTCAGATGGTCCTTTTCCCCAATCCAAGCCAGTATAGGCTTTCTCTGGAGAATCTTCGCTCTCCCAACCATTTGTTGGAGTGGATTTTTGTATTCCACGGCCGTCATCGTGAGCTTGAATAGAAAAGCAACCTTTTGTCCCGTGGATTTCATAAGCTGGCAATTCAGACCGTGCCGTCCAACTATGATACAGTAAACCGTAAGCCCCACTTTCGAATTCCAACAGACCAATACCATGGTCTTTTTCGGTAACTTGGTACTTGCTACCAGCTCGACTGCCTGCGTGCAACATGCGTTCAGGAATAGTAATTCGGGCTAGTCCGTAGACTCGTTTTACCGGACCTATCATAGTTGTCATAGCTGTCAGTGGATAGGGGGCAACATCTTTGAAAGGGCCAACACCTTCCATCATAAACAGATCTGCATTGGGGTGCCAATACTCCAGAGGTCCACCGAAATTTCCCATAGCTGACACCACTTCCCCTATCTCACCATTGCGAATTCTTCCCCAAACACTTTGTTGAACGTATCCAAGCATAGCCACTGGAGCACAAGCGAATTTTACATTCATTTGATCGGCTGTCTCTACCATTTCATCCGCTTCTTCTACCCGTAACGCAACTGGCTTTTCCGAATAGACGTGTTTTCCTGCCTTCAGTCCCGCTAAAGATACCGGATAATGACTAGTATGAATCGTAAGATTAATAATGCCTTCAACGCCGGGATCATTCAGAACTTCATCAAGTGAGTGGTAAACTTTACCACCACCTTTTTCGGCTAATAACTTAGCTCGATTAATATCTTGATCGTAATAACCGACAAGTTCAATTTTTTGCGGATAAGCTTGACATCGAGGTTGATATCCGACTTCAGCAATCATTCCACAACCAACAATTACTACTTTAACTGGCTTGAAGTTAGGCATGAAACTTATCTTCTCCCTTGTAATTGGCAAATTAATTGATAAATCAGACCGTTGAAATATACTAATCTCAAATTGTACCCTTGAACAACAGTTGGTTCAGAAACCAAATGTCCTGAGATTCACGTCCATGATATTTAATAAAATCTGACTTCCTTGTTACATTTTCAGGGTTCCATATGTAAAACCAAGGTTTCTTGTTAGGAAAGGAACAACTCAGATTATGCTATAAGAATTCCAAGAAAAATGATTCAAAACACTTGTCATAATAACGAAGATTATATCAGTTCTCTGGGTTAATTTATAGATCAAACCAAACCTATTTAAATCACCAATTAGAAAAATGATTCCGGTGTTTTTACCTAAATGCTATTCTAAGTTGGTGGTATTGAAGTAGGGATAGTGTACGGTGTATCTTACAATTACCAAGTTTAACAGATAACCAGCGCATTATCTCATACTTTAACAGGCAAAAAAACTACTGATCAACAAAAAAATGGGAGCACCATTTTAAAAATAGGAATTAATCGATTTTAATTACAAATGAGGTAAAACAATGTCAGAGACAGCATCTCGGTTTTTAACCGCTGAAAGTAGCGTCCATCAGCTTTTAAGCCAACCTTCTACTCTAAGTTTTGACGGAACCTCTGAAGAAGAACATCGGAGTTGGCGCAAGACGTTTCGACGCACGTTGATCAAAAATCTTGGCCCCAAACCTGAGCGAGTTCCACAAGAAGTTGAAATCCTAGAACATACAAAGATGGATGGGTATATTCGTGAAAAAATTATCTTTAACCCCGATTCCTTTTCCTCCATTCCTGCCTATGTTCTTATTCCTGACAAAGCGAGCCAAAGGAATAAATGTCCAGCAGTACTCTGCTCACATGGGCATGGTATGGGTAAAGATCCTCTTGTTGGGTTGAAGGAAGACTACCAAAAACAGTTCGCAGTCGAGTTAACACTGAACGGTTTTATTACCATATCACCTGATTGGCGTTGTTTTGGAGAACGCAGAGATCGAGATGAATGGGTTCGTCGTTCTAATCGAGACGGTTGTAACGTAGCCTACTTCGCCTTCGGTTATTTTGGGTATCAGCTACTACAACTTAATATTTGCGATGCTCAACGGTGTCTAGATTACTTACAATCTCGGGTTGACGTTGACAAAAAACGTATTGGTTGCATGGGATGTTCATTCGGGGGAACAATGACAACATATGTCTCTGCTATAGATCAACGGATAAAAGCAGCTGTAATTGTGTGTTATCTGAGTACATTGGAAGATGCGCTAGGTGATCGTGGCCGTGGAAACACCTGTGGTTCCCAGTTTATGTTTGGATTGAAGCAATTTGGCAAAATAGCTGATGTTGCCGGCTTAATCGCTCCTCGTTCCTGTATGGTGCAAGTTGCTTCTGATGATACTTGTTTTATCGATACCGATGCTAAGAAAGCATTTAGCCATCTGAAGCAAGTTTATAGTGCTTCAGGTCATTCTTCAAAACTGGAGCTTGATTACTTTGAAGGTGAACACGAGGTCGACCTTGCACCTGCGATCAGTTTTTTTAAAGAAAATCTGCAATAGGCTCGATTGTGGGTTAGAGTCATAAGAAGATGTCTATATTTTACGGGATAGGCTGACTATGGCCAAAACCGGTATATTGATTCACCGCTCCAAACGGCGGTAATTGCCCAAATTCCGCCAACTGCCATTTCCCCCAAGATAATACCGAGGAAAAATGGAATTATACGCCGATACCCAGATAGCCCCATCCATTTGAGTACAAACCATTTTATGACAGAGCTAATTAGCAGACATGTCCAGATGCTGAGTGTTGCCCAATCACTAATCATGGCATACCCAAGTGGATGAAACTGCCACCAAATGAAACGTCTTCTCATGAAGGCTAAAAAAGTCGCAAAACAAAATCCGAGACCAATGAACGTTAATCCCAGATAATCAGAAGGTAATCGCTGATAGAGACGTTGTTGTAATTGCTGAAAAGCCACTCCACCATAGAAATTGGTGTGTTGGTTAAATCGAAACGACTGCGCACCTTCTTTGTAAATGAGATACAGCCACAGCCAAAAAAAACTAAGAGTGCCAACAACTGTAGCTATCATAATGGCCAGTGTCAGTTTTGTCTGCTTTGTGTTTGTATGATCAGCAAATTTGAATCCTTCAAGTTGATGTGGCATTGGATGGCTTGCCCAGTCGAAGTTGAACCAGCGGTAGATAGCAAATATTGTTGAACTCCTAGGGTCAATTTTGGCTGATCCGATAGTAGGAAGCAGAACAAAATAGGGAGTTGCATGCCACAGGCTATGTGCGGGGAATCCCAATTCTGCCCGTAATCGAGTTACCGATACTGAAAGCGCAAAGTAAATTGCAAACAGCAGGCAAACCAACCACAATGCCATGCCTGCTTTAACAGAGAAGAAAATAAGAAAAATTAGTCCGCCAATCGCTCCCCAACATGCAGTACGATATGACATTGGTTCCATACTGTCATCAACCCTTGATTGCCTAAAAACTTTCAAAACTATTTGGTGAAGATGTTGTCTTGAACTCCACATGACGAATACACAAATGCTAAGAAAGGCTCCAAATGCCTGTTCGTCATAGAAAGGCATACGTGGACGTGACTGCCAGCCTGCCATAGTGGTAAAGATAAGTGTGATTTTACTGACAACGAAAAAAAACCAGCATGAGAAAGACAAATCCAATGGCATCAGAAATCCAAGACCAATCATAAATGGATAAAAGGATACTGTAATATAACCGTAACTTTTAAGGGCGTCCCATGGGGGAGTGGTCAGTAGATAATTGATGTTGCGTCGCTTAGTGGGAATATCTGGAATGGCCGGAAAAATCTCGTGCAAACCATTGATCATTGTAATGGTTGTTGCTATTAGGACTCCGAGCCAAAACAGTTGATTTCGGAATATTGGATTATTCGGAACTACCATTTCCCGTGGCAGTTCAATAACCGGGTAAGCGAGCCTTTCACTATGAGTCCATTGAATTCTAATGATAACGTTGATACATAACATCACCCACACCAAGGCAGTTAAAAAAGTGGTCCAGCAAATGATTGGAAATAACCAGCCCCTGATGTGATTTTCTACATGGAAATTTGAGCCTCCTTCATAATACCCCCGTAGGATCCGAATATCGTTGATTGTCAGCCAATTTGGAAGGTATCTAAAAAACAGGGATCTCCATTCATTTTCAGTTGTTGCATACCAAGCCGCATGCCCAATAATAGGAATCAACTCGGTAAGTAGATGATTGCAGGTCAGTGCCGTCGAGCAGGATAACATAACGTAGATTACGCACAGTTCAGAAGGGCTGAGGACTGATTTTAATCGAAATTTTCGCCACAAACCGTTAGCAATTATAAGTATTAGGAGAAATAAAATCACATTGTAAAACGGAACTGAAAAGGTTGGACTGATCCGCATTAATAATATTCCAAAACTATTAATTGGAATAAGTATTAATCCAATCAGTACTGGTCTCCAAGAAGTCGTGGAAAATTTCCGATCTTCAGAGCCTGTTCGGCTTTTAGCGTGTTGCCATTTTGAAATAGGGCGCATTAGACTTGTTGATCATCAAATTATTAACAAATGTCTAGCAATGTGACAGTGAATTGGTGGACGTAAGCACGGGAATACCAAGTACGGAACCCGACACTATCTGACTCAAATGGTGTTGAATTAGTATAGTCTATCTGTGGAAAAAACTATGTATTCTCTTGATCTCAACTCAGCGTAAACAGGTGAGAGCACTTAACAATCGACTGCATAAAAAAATTCCTCAATATTTTTTCTTAGCAGTTGCATTTTGATTTTACCCATGTTATAATCCTCAGATATTAGAATCAATGTGAAGATTGAAAGGGATCAAAAATGTCAGAAGTTGGTGCTGTCGGCATGGGAGCCGCTGCTGGGATGACTGCAGGATCAGCCTCGGCAAGTTCAGTTGGTATGGGGACCTCTGCTGGGATGATAGCTGGTGCAGCTTCAGCAACTTCAGCTTCAACGAGTGTCACAGGTACAATAACAACAACAAGTACTGGAACGTCTGCCTCTTCTGCTATGGGTTCAGTTTCGACCACTTCTGCAGGTTCATCTGCAAATGCGGCTATGTCTGTATCTGCTCCTGCGGCTGTCTCTTCTGCTGGGACGTCCACGCAGGGTTTATCAATGGCTTTTGCTGGGGGTGGAGGACTACTCGTTAATGCGCTAGTTTAATTTTTTGTTTTGCCTAGATTGTAACCCCAATCTAGGGGTTCTTTGCCTTGGCGCTTTTAGAGTTTTGTGGGTTGGCTGGGCGGTCTATTTCGTTTGTTGAGTAGTATTTTGTCCTGCAGAGCATAAGTTTCCCATATTTTACATCTTTCCTTTTATCTTAATCTTTCCTGTAGGTATCTAATCTGATTTCTCGTTTTTTTCGTAACTTGCTATCTAACCCAGAATCAACCTGATGGTTTTGGTTTCCTTCCTTAATTAGTTGTTTTCTAAATTCCCTCTCGGCATTGTCTAGAACCTAGCTTATTCTAGCCTACACCCTAATCGTTTTTTTTATATAATCATAAATACACGTAATCTTGATTTATGAACGCAAGATGATTATGCAGCTTTCGCCCATGGATCAACTATGATAATTTTCCTACTATTAACAATTAATTCTATCTGTATTTTCCTAGCTAGTTATTGAGAGAAATGTTTTACTGTTAATTCAAATAAAATCAGAAAAAGATCATGAAATTGGTTGGAATTTTTTTTGCCATTATTGGGATCATAGCTTTTCAAACCGGGGTAGCCAAAGTCAGAGCAAAGGAGGTAATAAAGATGAATGAGTCACCAATTCGTGAAATTGGTATTCCAGTCAAATCTGTCAACTGGGTGCGACTGCATCCAGGACATGGAGAATCTGAACAGCCTTGCCTCTACGCAACCATGGGGCAGCAGGCAGATAATTTATTTGTTTTACAGATTGATCCAATCACTGGAAACCTACAGCAGTTCTTATCCAAAGTGCCAAACTCAAATTATCCGACGGCTACGTACATGAGCCGTGAAGGGAAACTCTACATTGGAGCGGCCTATGCGGGACATTTGCTCTGTTTTGATCCCAAATCGAACACATTAAGTGACTTGGGAGAAATTAATCCAGGTAAGGCAACATTTCCTTGCCGCATTGACCAAGATGCTGAAGGTCGTCTATGGATTGGCAGTTATGGCACAGCAGATCTAGCCTGTTATGATCCCCAAACTAATACATTCATTCGCTACGGACGAATGGACGATGTTGATATGTACAACTATCCGTTGGTGAACGAAGATGGAACTGTTGCATGCTTAATTCGGCAAACACAGCCGCATGTTGTCCTATTTGATCCCCAAACTGGTAATAAAAAAGTAGTTGGGCCAGTCACAACACAGGGGGAAGACACCATTGACTTACAGAAAGGGGAAGACGGGAACCTTTATATCATATCCAGTTTGGGTGATTTTCAAATTGTTGCAGACCAAGCTGTTCCAGTCAATGAGATAGTGAATCCTTTATCTCAACCGACTCTTCCTGACGGAAGTACTTTTGGTTTTGCCGATGCGAGTGATCAAATTTATCGTGAACTGAAAATTACCGCACCGGATGGGAATTCACGAGTTTTTAAATTGGACTATAAAGTCAGTGGTAGTGATGTTTTTTACCTCCATGAGGGGGCGGATGGGTGTATTTATGGTTCCAGTATCTTGCCGCTCCATCTGTTTCGTTACGATCGAAAAAAGGCACAATTGGTTGATTTAGGGCGATGTTCCTCTGCAACTGGGGAAGCATATTCAATGGCCAACCTTGGTAGAAATCTCTACATTTCTTCGTATCCAGCTGCCAAGGTTTCTGTTTATGATCCAAATCGCCCTTACCATTTTGGAGATCAACCAGAGAGCAACCCGCAGGATTTGGGGCGTATGGATGATATCTCTTATCGTCCAAGATCAACGTTAGCTGGTCCACTTGGCCGCGTCTGGCTAGCCTCATTACCTGATTACGGGAGGTGGGGAGGACCGTTGACTTATTATGACCCACAGACTGGAAACAGAAAGGCATACTACCAAATCTGTGGAGATGCCAGTTGCTATACACTAGCCCATTTAGAAAAAATGCAATTGATTGCAGTTGGCACCAGTATTTTTGGAGGAAGTGGAACACGTCCAAAAGTCGATCAGGCAGTTCTTTTTTTATGGAACTATCAGGCTGAAAAAAAAATCTGGGAAGGGACACTTGACCGGCCGGTGTCCGTGTTCAATGCTTTGTTAACTGGCTTCGATGGCAGGCTTTATGGGACCGTACATGGTGGCAGCCAACCGGCTGAAATTTTTGTCTTTGATCCGGAAGCCAGAGAATTTACAGATCTTCTTTCAATTCCAAATGGCAGACCACTTGATTTAGGATTGCAAAATGGTCCGGATGGAAAAATCTATGGTTTTACCACATCTTGTGTTTATCGTTTAGATCCGAATTCGCTAGCTATAGAAGAATTGATTGTTGAAGAAGATGGTTTCAGTATCGCCGGGCCGATAGTGGGTCGGGACATTTACTTTGCCAAAGGTCATCGGTTGCGAGCCGCTCAAATATTTGAGTAACCTTATCTCTATAGACACATTCTCCTGTTAGGGACTTAATAAATGTTCAATGCCAAACAACCGAAGCTGAAACAGACTTGGAGGGAGATTCATGGCGATGTATATGGTGCGAAACCGAATACATCCGGTCCAATTGGCGGAGGAATTGGTTATGCCAATCTAGTTGAGCCAACCCAAGATCCCGTCACAAGTTTGGATGCATTGTCTGATGCCTTAAAAAATGCTAGACCTGGTGATATTGTTTATCTTCATGGTAAAGCAAAGATCGATTGTACTATACGAGTCCATGTTGAAAATGTGGTCCTTGAAGTACCGGAGGAGGTGACTTTAGCCAGCAATCGTGGAGAAGACGGAGCCAAAGGCGGGATGATATTCAGTAATAGTTTTGCTACCAGACCATTGATTCGAGCTATGGGGCCTAATGTTCGGATTACGGGATTGCGCCTCGGTGGCCCAAATCCCGATCCATGCTTGGAACACCATCATCGATCGTTCGCTGAAAGGAGAGGTCATCAGTATTACTACAAATTCCCGGTTTCTGATGGCATTTCCTGCGATCAGTTTAAGTTAGAAATTGACAATTGTGAGATCGGCGGTTGGAGCCATGCGGCTATCAATCTCCAGGCTGGGAGTAACCACCACATTCATCACAATTTTATTCATCACAATCAATACAACGGTTTGGGGTATGGGATTTGTCATGACCGATCGTTTTCATTAATTGAATATAACCTGTTTAACTATAACCGGCACTCAATTGCTGGAACGGGTAGGCCGGATAGTGGTTATGAAGCTAGGCATAATATTGAGATAAAACATTCACTGAGCCATTGTTTTGATATGCATGGTGGACGTGATCGGCAAGACAATACCAATATTGCGGGTACTTGGCTCAAGATTCATCACAATACTTTCCGGTGTCCCGAAACAGCGATCGTAATTCGGGGTAAACCTGAACAAGACTGTGAGATTCATAATAACTGGTTTCACCAGAAAACTCCCAACAAATCGATCAGATTAGAAGATCATAGTCAGGTTAGAAATAACATCTATGGTTTGACAAATCCAAAACTTTTAGGCTAAACCGAATGTTAGGTACAACATGAAAGTTGCTGTAGTTATAGGTAAAGATGCTCATGAATTGGAGCGTTTTGCAGCCGAACAATTGTGTGACTACTTACAGGAACTGTTTGACATATATACACGACCGACACAGGATTTACCACCCTTTTCAAGCCAAGTTGTTTGAGGTACGTTAGACATATCGAAAGGCACTAAAAAGAGTGAAACGTGCAAGGGAAAAGGTACAGAAGAAGGGAGAAAAGTATATCGATTACTGGATAGGTCGTTTGGAGTTTGGTATTGGCTATTTGGAAATGATATTTGCTGTTCGTCAAGCATCAATAGCTGAAACCAACGGAAAACCAGCTGAAGCGAATTACCACGCGAAAATAGCCTTGGAATTTGCCTGTTGGGCCTTAGCGTCTTATGCTAATGTAGCTCAGGATAGATCTGATCTTGGATCAATAGCAGTGCTGAATGAATACGTTCATCGTCCCTTAAAAGCAAAAATTTCGGAAATGAATCAGTAACAAGACCCATATTATCCGAATGGATATAAAAGAAGAGCTATTGAGGATTAAGAAAACAGTTTTTATCTTTAATTCTAATCGCGTGTACCGGCCTTGATAGTTTCAACTAATGCCATTGTTTTGACCGCTTCATCCAAATTCGCAGCTGGTAAATCTATCGGCAGATCGTCCTTCACTCTATTAATGAAATAGCGGTTTTGTTCCCATGTACTGCTGGTGTTTCCCTTTTCTATTTCGTGGGTTTTTCCATCGCAGCAGATGGTTCCCTGAGAGATACCTTCAAGATAAGCGGATATATTATATCCGTGGATTTCATACCGTTCTAATCGTCTATCAGTAGTGTAGTTAGCAATAAAGTGTACTAAACAACCATTTTCAAAATAAATTAAGGCACCGTGGACGTCTCGATAAGGCGACATGGCCCGGCGTACAATGCTGTGGACCTCAGCGACACTCGAATTGGCAATAGCACGCAGAATATCAACTGAGTGTATTGGTGTTTCAAATAGCATATTATCCATCACTAACTCAGGAAAGTTATTGGAGGAAGAAAGGCGGGAAATGCTCTTGTGGAATTCACCAACTAGTTGGGTGACAGCACCATAGCTTTCGATCTGCTTTCGCGCCTCTACAATCATTGGATGGAAACGCCGGTCCCATCCGACCATAGCTTTGACACCAGTACGATTAGCCACATCTCGTAAATTTTGGGTTTCAACAACACTCATACCAGGAGGCTTTTCCAGTAATGTATTAATTCCTCGTTCCAAACATGGTAACGCGACTTGAGCGTTCAGATGTGCTGGGGAGGCGACAAATACGGCATCCAGCGATTCTGTATCCAGCATGTTCTCCAAGTCGTCATAGCAATTTTGAATGCCGACCTGATCTCTAGCCAGATTCCTTGCAGACTCGATAGGATCACATACTGCGACTAAGTCAACATCCTCAAACTGTTTCAGAACTTGCATGTGGCCACGGCCACGGCCTCCACAGCCTGCGACAGCTACTTTCAATTTGGCCATATTGCTTTTCCTCGGATTCTTCTCAATTCAGTTTCAAAGTTTGCCAACTAAATATTAGGTTCAATATTTGATTTTTGTTTGGGATAATACCCGATTGCCTTGCGGCCATGATCCAGATCATAGAGATTCCAAGTACTATCGGATACACCAAATACGATCTCAAATTTGACGTTGGGATGAATGACAGCTTGTTCAAATAAATGAACTGTATCTGCATGACCGAGATGGTGAGGATGTTCAGGTTCCGGCCGATCGCGATTAAAATTTCCAATACGTACAGCTACAAACTCGAGTTCAGACTGGCTAGTATACATGTACCCCAAGTCCTCCCCGAAAGCTTTACTGACCGAATAATAGCTCTCTGGTCGAGGCATCATGTCGATTGTGCGGAAAATAGATTGCGGATATGGACTAAGCAAACCTGCCCGACTAGCATAAACAAAACGACGCACACCATTTTGCCGAGCAGCTTCAAGTAGATTATAGATTCCAACAAAATTCTCGGAGGGAAGTAGATCAATACCAGCATTTTGTTGCCGTTCTCCAATAGCAGCACTGCCACTATTAGCTAAATGGATTACCACATCCATGTCTTGTATTGCTGTGAACACTGTATCAAAATCTGCCACGCTGCCGATAAGTGTATCCGGAACATTTGGATTGGATTCAAGATCAAGTCCTCGTAGTTGGTATTTATCTTTTAATCCAGTCACCAACGTTGACCCAACTGCACCATTAATACCGGTAATCAGTATTTTCATTTTTTGTCCTTAAGACGTTCTCAGTTTCGTAACCCTAAATTTCGTAGTGTATTAGCCATCATATTATAAGCGATTTTAACTTTTTCCTTTCGCATATGTGAAAAAGTCTCGACCGAAATATACTTATTGTATCCGCTTTTTCCTAGAGTTGCAGCAAAGGTATGAAAATCAAGCTCATCGCCTTCTTCACCTGGAATTAGAAAAGTACTGTATGGGTACATCCCTTTGACACCCTTCACGTGACAGTGTGTTGTCAATGGTGCTAATTGGGAGGTAACCTTCGCAATGTCAGTGCCTAAGTGATAGAAGTTAGTAATATCGTTTAAGAGTCTGAGGTTGTCGGATCCGACGTGCTGAATTAGTAAGGTCACCTTATCCGGTGCATCAATAGTGGTAGCTTCGTGGTTGTGGATATTCATAGTAATATCTAAACTTTCAGCACGTTTACAGATCGGATTAAGAACGTCAATTAACAGCTTCCATGCAAACGGATCTCCTTTATCACCACCATAACCAGTTAGGAAATTTACACCGCCTGCTTCAAGTCCAACGGCAACATCCTGTAGTTTCGCATAGTGATCGACAGCTTTCTGCTGATCTTCTAATGCCAACTGGTAGAGCCCTCCACCTCGATAAGGGTTAACAACAGAAACAGTCAGATTATGGTCATCAACCATTTTCTTAACTTGCTGTACACGTTCATCGGTGACAGTATTTGAATCGATATGTGCGTCTGGTCCGCACATCATCTCTATAGCATCATAACCAGTATCAGCTAAAATTTTGATGACATCTTCTAATGGTAGATCCTGTAATCCTCCGGCATGGTAGGATATGCCAATCATGAATTCCTCCTGATTTTGAATTGAACCATATTCTCAAAGTTAATGATAGTGAATTGAAGATGATTGGTGTAAAAATGATTACATGCGTAACACTACCTGAATTCACATTTGTTTTCAATCGAAATACAAATTATTTCTCTCTTGTTTCGTAACGAATTCGGGGATCCAGCCAAATCAAAAGAAGATCTGAGATTAGTGTGCCGAGTACGGTTAGTACGCTCAGCATCATGATCATACTCCCGGCTAGATACATGTCCTGATTCATCAACGCACGTAAGAGAAGTGGTCCTGTGGTTGGTATACCCAACACAATAGAAGTGATGACTGAACCTGATACAATACTAGGTAACACCCAGCCGATGTTGCTGATGACAGGATTTAGAGCTACTCGCACCGGGTATTTCAGTAACAGGTTAACTTTCGGTACCCCCTTCGCTCTTGCCGCGATCACGTACGGTTTCCGCAGTTCATCCAACAGATTACCTCGCATTACACGGATCAATGAAGCAGTGCCAGCTGTTCCCAATACAATCACGGGAATCCACAAATGCCCAAGCAAATCCAGAAATTTCCCCAGTGACCACGGTTCATTCTGATAAGGTGGTGAAAAAAGCCCCCCGACACTCAGGCCAAAGACGATGTCAGCAACATACATTAAAACTAATGCAAATAAGAAATTAGGGATTGCTAATCCAATAAAGCCTAGAAATGTAAAGGTATAGTCACCCCAAGAATATTGATTCACTGCAGAGTAGATTCCAATCGGGATAGCCGTTGCGTAGACAAACAACAGGGTCGCAATTGAGATGGTAACTGTTAACAATAACCGCTGAAAAATAAGATCTTTGACTGGCTTGTTCCATTCAAAAGACATTCCCAAGTCTCCTTTGAGTAGCCCTTTCATCCAACGAATATACTGGACATAAATCGGCTCATCTAGATTGTAGCGATTTCGGAGTGCTTCTACCAGATCTGCATCGACGGTTTCGCCTGTCTCTCCAAGCGCGGAAATATAAGCGGTAAGGTAATCTCCAGGTGGAAGCTGAATGATGACAAAGGAAATGATTGAAATTGCCAATAAGGTGGGAATCATCCACAATATGCGTTTAACGATCAGACTGAACATTAATCCCCCTCATCATTTTCGATCGTAAGTTGATCAATAGCATAGCATTCTGGCGCGGTACTGCCGGGTGTGCGGAAGATCCATCCCGAAACCGCCACTTCTGGCACATTCCGAAACGTATCCTTGACCACAAAGAGCGACGGCACTCGGCCAATTGTACCGATGACCCATAGGTTTTGCCGATTTAACTCGATGATTTGCTGAAAAAGGCGTACTTGTTCAGTAGGATCGGGTATGCGTTCGATTTGCTGATACAATTCCATACACTTCATCATCTCTTCTGGTGGAACAATCCCTTGCTTGCCGTTAGATAGAAACCATCTAGCATACCCGATGCCTTGAATCGATTCCTGACTAAAGGGAAAAAACCAGCGTGGATCAATGACCGGAATCAGTTCATCCGCTGACCCCCACACGCCGACATCGTGCATCAAAGCAGATTTTCGGGTATAGAACAGTTGTCTCGCTTCTAATTTGAGCTGTGTTTTAATACCCACGTCTGTCCATTGTTTGGCGATTAGTTCGAACATTGGAGTACTTAAAAAAACTGAAGCAATTTCAATGCGAATATGCAGCGGTTTACCATCTGGTCTTAAACGAATTCCCGCCTTGTTCCTCATTTTTAGTCCCATCTCATCCAGTAACCGATTAGCTTCTTCTGGGCGATATTCAATGTAGGCTTTCTCGTAGGCTTCAGAATAGAAAGGAGAGATGGCAGGTGGTGAAATCTGACATGGTTGGCCGATACCAAAAAAGGCAATTTCGTTCAGTTGCTGACGGTCCATAGCGTATGATAAGGCAATTCTGAAACGTCGATCGGCAAATATTTTCCGTAGAATAGGATCTTTATGGTTTAAATTGAGTGAGAGTGAAGAACCTCCACCACTACTAATCCACAATCGAACACTGTACCCTCTATTCTTGCTGTTCGTTTTGAACCGGGGGAAATTATCAAATTGGAGATGTCGGCCTTGCATTCCAATCTCACCATTCATAGCTTTCATGTTAATGATTTCGGTATCGTAGATCTCAAATGTCATCCGGTCGATATATGGTAGTTGATTTCCATCTCCATCGACTTTCCAATAATACGGATTGCGTTCAAAAACAATCAATTGGGCAGGTGGAGGCACCTTGATAATCCAAGGCCAAAGTCTGGGAACTTCAGTGTTTTGCCAACTAGCTCGGTCTTCAAAAAGCTGGTACCAGAAATCGAACGACTCCTTCTCGGTCATCTCCATCAGTTGTTTCTTAGGTATAAAATCCGGATGAAACTTTTTTAAGTAGTGGGCTGGATATTCGACCATCGGGTAACCTCGACCTGAGGCAAGTGCTTTGAGAAAGAGACCGTAAGGGCTGACGAAACGGAATTTCACCACATGGTCATTGACCTTCTCAACTTCCATTGGTACACCATCTCGTTGATATTCGCGCGGGATAGTCGGTGTCAGTTCGGGATTCATGATCACATGGTTGTACCAAAACAGGATGTCATCGACAGTAAATGGCATCCCATTTGACCAATGGACACCCTCTCTCAGCCAAAATGTATAGGTCTTTCCTCCATCAGTAATTTCCCATTTAACTGCCAAATTGGGAAAAATCTGCTGTGCCATCGGTCCCCAGCGAACTAACCCGTCGTAGGCCAACCGGGCAGGAAAGATCCCGATGTCGGGTGCGCTGGTTCCATAACGCTGCCAAGTGCCGCCGTATGGACCATTTTGATCAGGTGGCTGAATCACCAAAGGATTTTTTGGCAGTCGATCCTCCACAGGATCGACTGCTGCTCTTAGCATCGGTGATTGGTTAAAGATACGAGCTTTAGTCCATTCACCAACTGTGTGTACTCCTCCTTCCATATGGCAGAATTCATCTTTAGTCATCGGACGAAAAGCCGCACCTAGCGACAAGGTGGGCGCATGAGATGCTTCTCTGTTGGTACCGAGCGTGGTTTCCAGATGTTGGATGTTTTGTTCCTGTCCCCATCTACCTAAAAACCACGTTAGTTGTGCTAGAAGAATAACAAGTAAGACTAGCCCAGCTAAGATAATACCCAATCTCAAAAAAAGACTGGACGAAGTTTTGAAAAACGGTTTTTGGTTGAGGCTCATTCTCTATTACCTTTACGCTGGATTATTCCACCAAATGGCATCGTGCCAGATGTCCCGTAGCAATTTCTCGAAATTCAGGAACCTCTGTTTTACATCTATCCTCTGCATACGGACATCTGGGGTGGAAAACACAACCAGAGGGTAAATTTGCCGGATCAGCTACCTCACCGGAAAGAAGTGTCCGGTTCCTGTCCCGACTTGGTTCAGGAACTGGAACCGCCGCTAACAATGCCTCAGTATATGGATGCCTCGGTTGATGGAACAATTCATCGGTAGCTCCAAGTTCAACCAGCTTTCCTGCATACATGACAGCAATACGGTCAGAAATATGACCAACAACACTAAGATCATGAGCGATGAACAAGTAAGTCAGTTGGAAGTTTTCCTGCAACTCCTGCAACAGATTTAACACCTGTGCTTGCACCGAGACATCAAGGGCTGATACTGGTTCATCTGCAACAATCAATTTGGGATGTAGAGCTAAGGCTCGTGCAATGCCAATTCTTTGTCGTTGACCACCACTAAAGGCATGCGGATATCGACGCATATGTTCTGGTTTTAAACCAACTTGAGTGAGCAACTCCTGTACGCGCTGTTCTCGTTCTGACTTATCCGAGACTCCGTTAACCAACAATGGTTCACCAATAATATCAAACACTGTCATACGCGGGTTCAACGAAGAGTAAGGGTCTTGGAAGATCATCTGCATGTGTTGCCGTAGTGGCCTCAACGTTCCTTCTGTTGCCGTGGCCAGATCATATGAACGGTCATCTAAACGAAATAGGACTTGGCCATCGGTGGGCGATAATGCCCGCAATACTGATCGTCCAACGGTTGTCTTACCAGACCCGCTCTCACCGACCAATCCCAGACATTCACCATGATACAAATCGAAACTGATCCCATCAACAGCACGGATCTGTCCAACCACCTGATTGAAGAACCCTTGCTTGATAGGAAAGTACTTCTTCAGATTTCTAACCTGTAAAAGAGGCTCTTCGTTCACTGGATTTTGTCTTTCTCTCGAATGAAGCAAGCTACATGCTGATTGGTTCCAAGTTGGGATAGTATGGGAGGATCGCCTTGATTACAACGTCCATCTGAAAACTCTTCGCAGCGCGGATGGAACGGACAGCCGGTTATTTGCTCAAATGGATTGGGAACAGATCCGGCAATGACCTTGAGTTCCGTTTTTGGTTGTTTCCCGCGTCTTGGGATAGACTCGAGTAAAGCCTGAGTGTATGGATGCTGCGGATTCGTAAACAGGTTAGTCATTTCGGCCTGCTCGACAATTCGCCCCATGTACATGACTGCCACTTGATCTGCCATTTCTGCAACAACACCAAGATCATGTGTAATTAGCAGGATCGACATTTCAAACTCGGTCTGTAAATCCCGCATGAGTTGCAGGATTTGGGCTTGGATGGTCACATCAAGCGCGGTTGTTGGTTCATCGGCGATCAACAACTTGGGTTGACAGACCAAGGCCATTGCAATGATCGTCCGTTGGCGCAGGCCTCCACTCATTTGGTGCGGATATTGGTTGAAGCGTTCAACCGGATTCGGGATGCCAACCCGTTGCATCATATCAATTACCTGTAACCGTGCTTCCGTTTTTCCAAGGTTCGTATGGAGTGTTAGAGCCTCCATGATCTGATTACCAACTGTATGTACGGGACTCAGTGAGGTCATCGGTTCTTGAAAGATCATGGCAATTTCACTCCCACGGATTGCCCTGATTCTCTCACCCCCTTCTGTGAGGTCTGTTAATACAACATCATCTGAGTTCGATCGATGAAACACAATTTTACCGGATACAATTCGGCCGGGTGAGGCAATCAACTGCAGCACTGAGAAGGCTGTTACGCTCTTTCCGCATCCGCTTTCACCGACGATGGACATCGTCTCGCCGAGAGGAATCTCTAGATTGACACCATTTACGGCCCGAACAGTACCTTCATCCAAAAAAAAATGTGTCTGCAAATTCTGGATGGATAACAATGTATTTTTCATAAAATGCCTAGCGTTCGTAAGGGTCGGCGGCGTCTCTTAAGCCATCTCCCATGAAATTGAACACCAATACAGTCAAGATCACGAAGACCGCGGGACTCAACAACCATGGGTAAAAGGCAACAGTTCGCATATTTTGCGCTTCTTTCAGTAGAACCCCCCAACTAGTAATGGGAGGACGGAGACCGAGACCGAGGAAACTTAGAGAAGTCTCGCCAATAATCATGGCAGGTATAGCCAAAGTAAGACTAACGATAATATGACTCATAAAAGATGGCAGTAGATGATGCCACATAATCCGGGTTTGGCTGGCACCGACCAGAAGAGCTGCGGTGGCAAAGTCTTCCTCTCTCAGCGACAAAATTTTACCTCTAACTTGGCGTGCTAGACCAGTCCAACCAATGATTGATAGGACAACGGTAATACCAAGGTAGATCTGTAGGGACGACCAAGAAGACGGAAGTGCAGCAGAAAGTGCCAGCCATAAAGGAATCTGGGGAAAAGACCTGAGAATCTCAATCATACGCTGGATCAGATTGTCAACCCAACCGCCGAAGTATCCAGAGACGGCACCAATTGATAATCCCAGAAAGAAACTCAGGCTGACTCCAAGCAAACCAATGGTGAGCGAGATACGTGATCCGTAAATGATCCGTGAGAGCAGATCTCGGCCCATGGAGTCTGTCCCCAGCAGAAACAGCGTACCATCTGAATCAACACCAATGAGGTGTCGATCCATTTTGAACAATCCCCAGAATTTGTAGGTCGGACCTTTAACCAATAAACGGATTGGGTATTTTCGTGTCAGATCTTCTTGGTAAGATTTTTGAAGTGTTTCTGGGTCACGTTGTCCTTTTAAACCATACACAAAAGGCCAGAAGTGAAACCCATCTTCAGAAGAAAAATGGAGGCGCTGTGGCGGTGCATAGGTATAAGAAGTCTCTTGGAACGACAACGAATAAGGAGCCAAGAATTCGCAGAAAACTGCTGTAAGATAAAGCACCAGAAGAACTGTAGCAGACCAAACGGCAACACGGTGCTTGCGAAATTTCCACCACATTAACTGCCACTGTGAGGCCGTGTAGGTATTGGTATTGTCTTTGTCTCTGTTAGAATCCGGAATTACTGGTGAAGGAGCGGAGGGTATTTCTGTTTGGATTCGATTCTGCACGGTGTATTATTAATTATTGACCTATTAGAAGAATGCTGTTAAGTCAGCATATCAAGCGGTGCTAACCACTGTCAAGGTCAATTGTCCCAGTTTGTTATTTATAGATGTATTGATCAAGTTCTATATAGCTCTGTTTGCCCTCGACAAAAACATGGGCCACACCGTTAGAAAAATCCGAAGCCCAGTCAAACTGCGGTTTGATTATTACCTTACCTTTCTTATCGATAAAGCCGTATTTTTTGTCTACCATGATACGTGCCAACTCTTGTGAAAAATCGTAGGCATCATCAAAATTCGGGACAATGATAACCCTCCCTTTGCCATCTATGTATCCCCACTTATCTCTCATTTTTATAGCGGCCAATTTCTCAGAGAATGGTAAAGCATCATCAAATTTAGGAGGGATGACAATCTCTTTCTTGCTATTTACGTATCCCCATTTTCCATTTTGCTCAACAGGTGTCAAATCGGATTGGTTACATGCACAGATTAAGGAACACATCCCAATGATGACGATCCAAAGTATCTTAACCCGATTATCCAGTGGCATTGTTTTGCTACCTTGTTTTCTTTCTAACTAATTTTCAACAACAATAGTTTTCCAATCTACTGATGTCCGGCCTACCATATCGACTGTTGCTGTCCGTAAACGATAGGTTCCAGGCCATTCAAGGCTAAAGTTAATTTCTATTTTATATCTTGAATCGTCCAGATTGATAACCTGTGGTTCCAAATCTTCCCAATGCAGAAATCGGTAATCCTCTTCATTAGGACCATAGAGTTCCCAGCAGACCATAACATTGTTGTAGATTCCCTGAGCGTCAGTGCCTGTAGTGTAGTAAACTGCGGAAGATTCCTCCGTTATAGTAGCGCACGCCGTGATGTCTAGTGGTAATTCTCCTTCTTGGTTTGAGAGTTCAACGGCAAGGTGAGGAGGTATCCCCGATGGTCGAACTGGCGTTCTCGCTTTCTCATAGACACTTTTTTCACCTTCTTCAAGAACCTCTACCTTACCGTCTTCTTTAATGCGAATCACTTCCCGATAATCCAGTAGGTTTAATCCGTCCAAGTTCCACAGGAGATCATAAGCAACACCGAGCCGGATACACCGTTCTATTTCGGTAAAAAAGTTGTTCATCACCACACGATACTTGATCTTCTCTTGATTTAGCCGTTCCAAATTCAGTTCATCGAGTCCCCATAGGTTGCCTTTTCCCATGTAGACGTGTCCGAGATTGTAACCTGGTGGTAGAAGAATGACAACTTCTGCTACTTGTTTAAGTTTTCCCAAATTTCTATGGGGATGACTTTCCGCATGGGCTCGCAGATTTCTTGATAGAGCTAAATATTCATTATAAGGCACACAAGCCAATTGGTAGGAATCCCAATAGAGGAAAAATTTCGCGCCTAAATCGTAAGCGTGGGTTTGCAGCCAAAAAGTATCTGCTCGATCAACTGCACCATAAATACTCATCCCCCAATCCTTGTCTGTTAATCTAGAGGCCCCGCGGAGAAACCCATATATAATGCTGGCTAAATTCTTCGGATTATCAACTGGGATCTGGCAACCATAAGCCATATTCATCTCGGGTAATGTTCGAAGTGTACCAAAGCGCCCGGGCGGTTCGAAGACCATGGCCGAAGGGACTTCACCTTCTGCGAGTTGGTGAAGGGCTGAGCTTACCATTGTCTCCCAGCTATATATATTTCGTTGAAGGAAATTTATTTCACCGAGATCCACATCTGAACGTGCTGACAGTTCATTCATTAACCTGACTGGGGCTCCCTGGTACTTCACCTGTCGGAAATAGTCTTGGAAATTCTCGAGCGCAGCTTGTGGTGTGACAGATTTCCGAAATGACTGATCGGACTCCAACCTAGGACGAATGACGCTGTCTCTAGTACAAACTGCCGGTTCATCCATGAAAATGGTTGGCCCCAGGTAATTGCTTCGGTACAAATACTCCGGATACTCAATTTCTTGACCACTTATCCCCCAATAGAACACATTACATTGATCAATCCATTTGACTTGTTTGGTATCAACCCGTAAACAGTTGATACCAGCATCAATCATTTCAAGGTAGTCATTTTCGGTTAGTTGAACCAATTCATAATCGGACTGATCGTAGCGACGTGTCTCATCCTTCTGCTTACTGTTATGGGCGGGACCAATTAGAATATCAGGAGTGAGGAGAAGAACCTTTGTTTCCACTGGCATAACAGGGTTTTCTAGGTGATCCAAACTGTCAAGGAGGTAGAGGTGGCCTAGGTATTTCAGTTTTTGCTGAAAGATTTCTTGTGAAGGTGCATCTTTGATTGGTTGGGGGATAAGGTATGGCCAACAACCAAGACTAGGCAACACCGCCTTACTTTTAAACTTATGGCGAAATTCCAGTGGTTGGCTATCCCTTTCTTGCAGGATATATCGAGCGACGTTATGATTAGCTTTGGTCGATTTAAATACTGGATACGATTCAACAAGTAGCCAGACACAAAATCCATCTTCATTTGTTTTTTTTGCCTGTAAGTTTAACCACTGGTATTTTTTTTTGCTAGTTTCTTCAACTTTTCCCAAAGTAAGAATTAAAGTTCTAACAGTGGATTTAGGAACATCCTTTTCTTGAACATAACGATACTGTGCTGTTGTGCCCGGTATACCAAGAGGGAAATTGAGTTTTTGACCATTAGTTTTGTGTTCCTTCATTATGCTTGTGTTCCCTTCATTATGCTTGTGTTTTTTCATTTGTCTCTTAGAGAAATCTGGTAATAGGAAATTGTGCTTCCTATGAAACTAATGTTGTAAACCAATCACGCACTCGAACCTTATCCAAATCATCGCCAAACCCTAAACTAAACCAGCCAGAATAATCTTTGGCATTCAGCCGTAAGAACAGCGTTTCAAAGTCGATATTCCCTTCACCAGGAACGAGATGGATTTCATATTTTCCTGTATTGTCGTTCAGCCTTACCTGACCAATATTTTTTGTTCCAAACTCATCCAAGAATCCCTGCCATCCTTCAGGAACCAGATGGCCATGCGCGACATTGAATGCCCACTTAAAATTTGGAGACTCAATCTTGTCCAAAAACCAGTGTGTCTCTTCAATGTTGTGAGGAATATAGTGAATTTCGGCCAGATCTGGTTCTTTGTTATGGTTCTCAAAGAAAACGACAACGTTGACCCTTTCTGCTTCCTCTACCAAACGTTTCATCCGATCAACAGAAGTTTCTCGGCGTCGTTGAACATCACCGAAATGATAGCCTCCATGTCCAATCAACCAACCACAACCCAAGCGAGCAGCTAAGTCAAGATTAGCAAAAAGGTATTGATCTACTGCTTCTGCCATGATAGGCACATACTCAGCATTGTTAATCGCCGATGATGGATGGATGCCAATTGCGATGCCGTGTACTTCACACAAATGGCGGATCATTCGGACGCGGTCAATGTCGAAGGAATCAATATCATTGGGAGGTAGATCTGCTTGAAAGTCGATATAGCTAAACCCATTCTGAGCAGCCCAACGGATCGATTCCTCAATGGGTTTACTTTTTGGGGCATCGAAGCCGAAGCGATCCTTCATAGCCTTTGTTGTCCTCCTAAAATCAGCACGCTTTTCAACAACCTTTGTTGATTGTCAGTTATCAATTCGATAGTGTTCAATTGCATCTTCGTCAAGTTCTATTCCCATTCCTGGTTCTTGTGGTATTTGAAGACAACCGTCTTTTACCGTGTATAGTGTTTCAGACGTAACTAGCTGGTTTAAAGGAGACCAAGCATCTTCAGGGAAAGCAGGTGGCGTGGTGTAAACTAATTCTTGTATACGGCAGGTACGGATCGTTGCGGCAACTTGAAGAGAGTAAACCAGATCCATCCCGTGCGATCCGTGAAAAATACATTCTACGTCAAACATTTCCGCCATACCAGCTATCTTTTTTAATGTACTAATGACATTGGCACAATGCGGTTGAACGATATCAAAGGCTTCTCCTTGCATATACTCATGATATACCTCGGCCGGTTGATGTTCTCCACCAGTGATGGCAATTTTTGTTTCAGCCCGAAGTCGTGCGTGAAGTTGGACATCACCACGAGTAAAGGGTTCTTCCAGCCAAGTAGCATCCACTTCCTCCAACGCTCTGGCGGCTCGAAGTGCAGTAGCATAATCCCAAGTGGTACCTGAGTATTGTGCTGTCCGGTCTACCATAACCTCTACCTTATCCGGTCCTCCAACCAATTCCCGAATCAACCTAATAGCTTCGACATCTTCCATCAGGTCCGGCCGAAAAATGCGAATCTTGACCGCCTTGTAGCCCTGTTCTACGTACCTTAACACATCCTCGGCCTGTTGCCGCGGGGTTACGTCGGTTTGGTCTGCCGCGCCAGGCCAAACGCAGGTTAGATACAGGGGGATTTCTTCACGGTATGCCCCTAACAGTTTGTGTAGTGGTAAGTTTGCAGCTTTACCCATGATGTCCCAAAGAGCATTTTCCGCACCATACCATTGATCAAGGCCTGCCTCCAGATGTCGTTCAATCTGAAACGGATCTTTACCTACTAAAAGCTGGCTGACAACATCGGTATCTACCAGATGGAATCCATAACCTGTGAGACCTTGATCAGTATGGATTCTAGTGATGTCCGCAGTATTATAGTGTGTCCATGGAAGTTTCTCACTAGAGAGTGGAACTTCTACGCGAAAACTCTCAACAGCAGTTATTTTCATAGTTTATCTGTTCTGTAATGGATCCTTACAGGAAATTCTCATTTACCCAAGAAACTCCACTATTCATGTGTGGGCGAGACCCAGATGGCAATATGATTTGTTTTAATCATGACGCCAAACGGTACGGTCACGGCCTGCTAAATTATCTCTGTTTGATTCGATGTTCAAACGCATTAATTTCCTCTTTTCCCTCTAAGATTCCTATCTCCAGATGGAAATCACGGATTTCGCCAGGCTGGATGTAATTTAGATAGCCATGCTTACGGTTCCAAGCGCGACCGAGCATACTAACATTACCAGGTTCAATACCAGTAACATACGAGCCTTTGTGAAAATGTTGCCATTGCGTAATTACGGGCATTTCTTGGATAGGAAATGCCCAATAGATTCCAAGCTTAAGCTCATCATTAACCAACGCCACTTGCACATTACCTGCTTCATCTGCAATTGGACGATGTATATAGACATCATCATGCGCTTTTCCCTGTGGAGATTGGGCTATCTGATATTCTTCTGGTCCAACTGTTCTATCTTCTAGCCATTCTGTAGTCTGTTGACTGTTGATCACCAAACGGGTACCCAGATTAAGAAGAGGGAAACCTGGATTAGAATGATAGACAAACATCAGTGGTGAAGGATCAACGCTAAGGTTCTCGATTTGATCGTGAATTCGCAGGCATTTCTCGCCTAGCACAGTAGAAATCTCTCGGGTGAGTTCCAAGTTTGTGCCGAAGACCACTGCTTCACGTATCTTACCGCGTACACGCACAATGTAATCCTCCCCTTCCCAGTTACATTCGGTTGCCACATTCTTCGCTGGGAGAAAAGAGAGACGGCCATGAAGTCCAAGCTCCTCATTTTCCTCTTCCTGATCCACTTCAGGATGACCAGTAAAGATCATACCGCAACTAGTCACCAAACCGCCAAAGAACCCGCGCATCCAGCCATAGCCCTGAGGCTCATAGAAGGCGGGGCCGACATCTCCAGTGTTGCTACGAAAGCAGAGAGACATGCCTCGGTAATGTGCCGAAGCAATGTCCAGAGAACGACCTGGTAGAACAGAGAAACAAAGCCCCGAAGCATTGAAGACTTCAATTAAGTCGGCTCCCCGTTCATTTCCTTCCACCAATTCTGCTCGGCGGGCACCAGCCAGTTGGGTCATATCACCAACTAATTCCAGCAGTTGTTGTTTGCAATACTTGCGTCCAAAAAGTTTCGGCACTGTTGCCCTCCTGGAAAGTAGTCAGCCAGAATCATCCACACAAAAGCTAACTCGAACCGATTTTTTTATCATAACATACCTTAGTCGATTTGATACTAAATTACTTTTGATAGCATTGTCGACATATACAAATAGCACTTTTACTCTAGTTGAAATACCAGCAAAATGTCAAAACACCGAATAGGTATTATAACTATAGAGAAAGTTTGAAAAAGCTTAGATCCAAAGTAAAAGTGGGTGGTACCTAACCTTCGTTGAAAACGGTGGTTATCGGTAATCTTATGATTTTTAAGATCTTGACGTTTTTGGTGATTCCGACATTTTTCAAATGTTCCTTCATGCAGCCGAAGAACTAGCCGCAGCAGTTCGAAAAACGATAATTGTAGTTGACTCCCACTATCCGAACCCAGATGAAGAACCTCTCCCGGCCTGATTACACAATTATAATCTCGTATGACTAACTCAGACTAACCCGTGATAACGGCCCATCCAATAGGGAAGGAGAAAAATCGTTGGATCCTCTTCCATTCTCCCTCCACCAGCGTAATCCAGAGTATAGGGATTGCCATTCCATTTCATCATGCGTCGTTCATCGGCAGGAAGTGGGATAACTGATTGGGGTTCGTTTATACCTGGTTCTTCAGCTGCAATTTCAATGTCAGATCGGTGACTGTTAATAACTGTCCAGCATATCAGATCCATTGGAAGGCGTTGCAAACTGTCAATCGATTGTTGGTAGTAGTAATGGTTGCCTGTCAAGGCCCCATAAGCAAAATTCCAGAGAGGATTGCGTTCGGTGCTTATGATCTGCCAACTTCGCTGAAAACCAAACATGTAAATCGACCGCAAATCCGGATCTGTTTCGTATTTTAGGAGAGGATAATAGACAACCAACGCTAGTTCATCGTCAGAGTGATTAGTTGGGTCCGGAGCAGTTAATTTTTGATCAATTGAGTTGAGTGCGTAATGGTGTTGGTGAATTAAGTGGAGATAGGCTTGATGAAACTTTTGGTCGCCAGTAATATGATGTGCAGTTTTAAGCATCGATAAAATTTCTAACGAATTCAGATTGCGTTGAAGTTTCCATTCACCATTAAGCATTCGTGGAGACCAGACTCCCCAAGTAGTGTGTTGTCCATCCAAATCGATTAAAAGAAAATCATTGTCAACAATATACGTCATAATTCGGTGGACAACTGCGGCAATATTTTGCTTCTCAGTCTCGTCGGCCACCAAATCATAATAGACTGAGTAAGCAAACAGATGACCATCAAGTTCGTCGGAACTAGTATCTCCTTTCCATTCATATAATCCATCTTCTGTGTCGTGCCATTCGCCGTGCGATTTATCGACAGGTTCTCCTTTTTGAATTATTGAGCGTGCAGGAAGCCCATCAATGGGAGTAATCGATTCAAGTTGGATTATAGCCTCCATCGACTTGCGGGCGAGTTCTTTAGCAGTAGGTTGGCCTGTAGCCGCATAGCGAAAACTCTGAGTTGCTACATAGAGTGATGTCCAAAGCCCATCATTATCTGAAGCTTGATACATGCAGTTGCTTAGATCTCCTGGCTTCTTGAGATTGCAAGAAGTGATATAACCTCGTCGATCATGGCGAGCAAGGGCTATCTTCTGGAAAACCTCAGCTTTTTGTTCTAGCGTATACTTTCTCTTTTCAATTTGGCTAATTCCTTCGGAAGTTGCTATGAAAGTTGTACTATCATCTTGAATAGAGATTGCATTGATACGATCATCAAGCAACCACCGTTTTGAGTGGAAGTATTCCCACTTTCCCTTATCCCACAATATGGCACCCAAGGTGGTGCCAATCCATCTTTGACCGTAGGGACCAAGCCTGATTCGGGTAACATCTTCGTATGGCATGCCACTTTTACTTCCATTAATGAGATACCATTCTGTTTGACGATCAAAAACGGTAACTCCTGCATTCGATCCGATCCAGAGATGGCCATGTTGGTCGATTTCAATGCACCGAAGGTTGTTACTGGGTAATCCGGAATTCTTTTGGTTAAACAATACTACTTCTCCACCACAATAGCATATGAGACCGTTATCAGTTGCCAACCAAATTCGTCCGTCATTATCAATGACCATGTCTTGGATGTTATATTCAATAAATTCCTTATCAAATTGATGCCAAGTGCCATCTGGCATTCGGAAGTAGATTTTATTGGATCCGGATATCCACACTTGTCCTCGATTATCTTCTGCTATTGTCCGAATCCTTTCTGGTATTTCAAGGACAATTTGGTAGTTTTTGTCAAATAAACAGTGTTTGGCAACACTCCATAGTTCCTGATTACTGCCTACATATAGAATCGAGATATCCGCTATCTCGGCTACTAGTGTCCACTTGACACCATCGAATCGAGATAACCCTTTTGAAGTACCAGCCCAGATACTATTTTGGCTATCAACAGCGATTGATCGGACATCATTACTTGGAAGTCCATTCGTAATTGTATGATTTGTTCGGAATTTTTGCAGATATTCAATCATCAGGTCC
>Ga0208406_1000169_pt1 | contig 27311 bp, 21 predicted proteins | sample ETNtaG_15_FD_185769 | JGI IMG/M metagenome (GOLD analysis project Ga0208406, IMG submission 185769) | Marine microbial and viral communities from oxygen minimum zone, Eastern Pacific Ocean - ETNP201302PF89A (SPAdes) (version 2) | ecosystem: Environmental > Aquatic > Marine > Oceanic ...
CTGATGGTCAGGAAGAGCCTCAGCAGGTGGGGCAGATTCAGATTTTTCGGTTTCCTAACCCCGCAGGCCTTCAAAGTCTTGGCGCAAACTTCTTCCGCCAAACCGCGGCTTCCGGAGAGGCTACGGAAGATCAATTTGGGACACTTACTTCTGGGTTTCTAGAGATTTCTAATGTTGAAGTTGTTGAAGAAATGGTTCGCTTAATTACGGCGCAGCGTGCGTATGAGGCAAATTCGCGTGCAATTCTTGCTTCCGATGATATGTTGTCAACAGCAAACCAAATTCGTAGGTAGATTTGAATCGGTTTTTTCTTTAGCGTAATCTTAAACTTGTTTATGGATAGGTTGCATTTGAGAACTTGTGGGCTTTTAGTCGTTTCGCTGGCTGTTTTCTCGTTTTTTGCTTGTGGTGCAGCTTCAGCCGGACAGATTAAAATTACGTTTGTTGACAAAGTAGAAGTTGATGGTTCATCTATTTTAATTGGGGATATCTGCCGTGAAATTGAGGGAGCACAGCTTACTGAAAACCAGATTGAGATTATACGGTCACTGAGGCTAAAAACCTCACCTCTCGTTGGCCGTCCTCCTGTAGTTATAGATGCTGGTTTTATCGGGAATTCACTAGGAATTGCCAAGAGTGTATTACGAGAGATTGGTCTTGACCCGAGTTCATTTGATATTTCAAAGAACACGAAGGTACTTGTCAGCAGAAAGTCTTTGTTAGTCAGTTCGCAAGAGCTTATTGGTTTTGCCCAAAGCGCGCTGTTAGAAGAACTGACACAGCGTTTTGATGGAGGCGAATACCAAGTTGAAGTGGATACTTCAGTGCCAAATCTCAGCCTGCCAACTGGCAAGCTTGGTTTTTCTTTGCGTCGGCTTCGATCCCAGTTTCTTGCTGGACATATTAACGTTTATTTAGACATTTCAATTGATGGTGTTAATCGGAAGTCAGTTAAGATTCCATTTAGCGTGAAACTGACTACTAAAATATTGATTGCAATGAAAAACTTCACCAAGGATGATCCGCTGGACATAAAGGATTTCGAGGGCTCCACTCGAACCTTAGACCAAGCGAGGCTCACCCCTGTTCAAGCAACACAGCTTAAACAGATACGTGCGAATCGTCGTGTTTCCAAGGGAACTGTGTTAACATCTAATATGGTCGAAAGAATTCCAAAAATCTTAAGCGGAAAATTAGTAACAATCGTTGCAAATTTTAATGGGGTTCGGGTGAAAAGCGCTGGTAGAGCCTTGATTGATGGTTTTATTGGACAGGAAATATCGGTAAAAAATCGTCTGTCTAATAAGGTCATTGTTGGTATTGTTACGCCCAACGGCGATGTTCAAGTTGCTGTTCGGTGATTGGCTCTTTATGATTGTGGGCTATTTGAAGTTGGGGTATTTATGCTAAGTAGGATTTCTAAGTTTGCTGTGATTATTATTTGTGGTTTGGTCTGTTTGTTTGTAACTAGTAGGCTGGATGCACAGGTTTTGTATCAGGAAGGGCAACTTGCAGATGAACTTTATAGCGATCTAATTAGCAGGAAGGTCGGAGATCTGCTAACGGTTGTGATTGTTCAGAATGCGCAAGCTAACCAAAATGCGCAGTCGTCTAAAAATCGCAGTTCTGCTTTGAGCGCGAATGCCAATTTGCCGGGAGGGACCGGTTTTTTGGGCGCCCTACCGGACGGTAGTGGGTCAGCCTCGCTAACGGGGCAAACGAAGCGGGGTGGAGCCCAAACAACTTCGCGTCAAACTAGTTTCGTGGCAACAGTAACTGCCACTATTGTGGAAGTGTTTGAAAATGGAAACATGAGAGTTGTTGGGGCTCAGCACACGGCAATAGATGACCAGGAAACTGAGATTTCTGTTGACGGGATTGTTCGCCCTATAGATATTTCTCCTAATAACAGTGTGATCTCATCGGCATTGGCAGACGCGAGAATTGAGTATCGTGCGCCGAGTCAGCAAGGTCAAGGAGGGAAGATTGCCGATATTATTGCTTTTCCTTTCCGCTTTGTTGGTTCGCTTCTGAGTCTTCTTTTTTAACCAGGGTTGTATGGGCAGTGAAATGATAATAATGAAGAAGAAAATGCATTATTTGGATCTCAAGCGGTTTGTTTGTCAATTTTCGTTGTTGTTTTTTCTCATGCTTATTACTCCTGCGTTCGCTGTTGAAGTTCAAATGGGGGACATTACCCGGATTCAGGAGATTAACTCGAACCAGTTGTTGGGAATGGGGATTGTTGTTGGATTGCCAGGATCAGGTGATAGTACGCGTTTAGTTTTAGGTCGACAAGCGTTATCGAATATGTTGAGTCGAATGGAAGGTGTTCGTCTAGATCCAGATCAATTGCAGGCGAGGAATATCGCGGCAGTGATAGTGACAGCCGATCTTCCTCCTTTTGCAAAATCAGGAGATCGGCTTAATGTGTTTGTTTCTTCAATGGGGGACGCCAAGGATTTAAACAATGGGACGTTGCTTTTCGCGCGACTTCAAGCTGGGGATGGTAAAGTATATGCGACGGCTCAGGGTCGAATTGTTGTCACTAGACCAAAGGGCCAGCGTGGCGGTACATTACCTCCAAATGGAGAAATTGTGTCTGGTGGGTTAGTGGTTCGTAATCTGGAGGTGAGCTTGGATGACATGGATTCGATAACTCTCCGTTTGAATCACCCCAATTATAGTACCTCCAGTTTAATTGCTAAGAAGATTAATGAAACTTTTTGGAATGGTATGGCTGAGCCAGTGGATTCAGGAACCGTTAAAGTTGAAGTTCCCGAAGCCTATTATGGAGGTAAGCTGGTTAATTTTATCGCAGCGATTAGTGAGTTGAAGATTGAGCCTAACACGCAAGCAACTGTTGTAGTTGATCCTAAAACAGGTGCGGTTGTTATCGGTAAAGGGGTTCAGATTTCCCCATTTGCTGTTTCTCTCGGTACTGGTCAGGCTGGTGGGGCCCCACCGACAACCATCAACATTGTTCCTGTGTCTTCTGAGGGGACTACTTTAGCTGATGTTGTTGCTGCCCTCAAATCTGTTGGTACAAAGACTGAAGACCTGATTGAGGTCTTGAAGCTGATGGAAAAAGCAGGCGCGTTGCATGCAACTTTAATCATTATGTAAAAGGTTTGGATAATGGAAGTTTTTCCTGTTTTATTACAAGAGCTAGCGGATGAAAGCCTAGATGCCTCTGCATCTGGCGCTACATCTAAAAAGGTGCCTTCCCCTGCCAATGGAGGGAAACAGAATCATCCTAAGGTTGGGAGTGTCAGTAGGGGGGTGATTACAGGCGCTTCGGTGAATTCTGATACTGATAAGCTGACGGAAACTGCGAAGGAGTTTGAGGCTATCTTTACCGCCCAGCTGCTTTCTATGATGCGGGATACAACCAACCAGACAGATTTTCTTGGTGCCAACAGTACTTCGATGAAAATCTTTAACAGTATGCTTGATGAACAGTACGCTCTAAGGATGGCGGAAAGTGGCCAACTTGGCTTAGCTGATATGTTGGTTCGGCAACTTAGTCAATATATTGATTCGGTTGAAGGTCGTTCTGAAGGCGCTGATGTATCGCTAGGTGATGTTGATGGGCAACAAGCAGTAGCCAATCTGGAAGAGGTCTTGGAGGCTGTTGTTTCGGGCTTGGTTGGGGATGGGTTGGAAAATGTTCCTGATATTGACTTGGAAGCTCTTGTTGCTTCGTCCCAAGTTATTCCCGATGGAGAGCTCGAGTCTGTTTCTGTGTCTGAGACATTGGCTGCATCGGGAACCGAAATCGATATTGAAGCGACGGATGTTGTTCGGTTTGAAGATGTCGTTGTGTCTACAGAAGTTAATCTGGATAGTTTGCCTCAGGATGAAATCGCCGTTTCACAGGTGGATTCTGATTCTGGTTTTTTTGTAGCTGTTGATATGGATCCAGCTAGAGCTGAGATGGTTGAAGCTTCTTCAGAAAAGCAGGATGTTATACCAACGGATTCCAAAGGAGTTGGGGGACAGATAGCGTCAGTCGAGGAAGAAGTTGTGTCGGTTGGGTTAAATCAGGATTTTGTTGCACCTGAAAATGCATTGCCAGATGTGGAATTGAGTCAACAAAATGTTGAGAATGCCTTGGCTTCCCGTCAACAGGCAGTTGATATGGATCAAACGGCTTCCCGCCAATTTTATGTAGTTCAAGCTCCTTCCGCTGATGCCGATTCGTCTGAGAACGGGGAGTCGGATCTTCTAAGGCGAGCTCGTTCTAGAGCTTCTCTAATTAGCTCTGTTCGCGATTTTCTGGTTTCCCAACCAGCGGCAGAGGATGGTGGGAGAGCGGCGCTGGTCGAATTGTTAGCTAATGTTGATAATGGTGATCAGGCGAATCTTGCTTTCTTGCAGCGGCTTAGGATTGCGCTAATGCAGTTGGATCCAAATCAGAGTAATGGCCAACAGCAACAGCAGTTGGATTCTCAGAAAGTTCAGCTGCCGTCCGAACTAGTAGCTAATGCTCCAGGTACCGTCACAAATTCGGTTCAGAACTTATCACTGAGTTGGAGTCAGATTCAGAATCTAGATACAAATCAACTTGCGGCTTTAATGAACAGCTCCGAAGGACTTAACAATGCATCGACGCTACAATTGGTTAATGCTGATCGTGTGATGATTCAGATTGTTGATAAAGTCAGTCCGCAGCTGGCTCGAGGTATGCAGGAAGCTGTTATCGATCTTGAACCTCCCAGATTGGGTCGGCTTCACATTAGGCTTTTGTTTGAAGACAGTTCGCTCAATGCTCGAATCCATGTACGGAATGTCATGGTTGGTGAAGTTGTTCGTGGGAATCTGGCGCAACTTCGCAGTGTACTTGCTGATCAAGGAATTCAAATTGACAACTTCCAAGTGACAACTGGGAGCGGTGATTCGCAAAATGGACATAATTCTCATCAATCGAACCAGTTTAACGGTTGGCAGGAAAACATGGGATATCGCCAAGGGGGTTGGAGTGGTTCAAATCGTGACATGGATCAGATGTCTCAGGCAATTCGACAAACGATGGTAGGTAGGCAAAGTTCGGAAGATAGACAAAACGTGTCGGATCGATCATTTTCGTTTGATCATTTGGTATGACATAGGAGGTTAAGAATGGGTGTAAATCCAGTTGGTTACAATATTACAGACCTGATCGGGAAGACGGATGATCCGTATTCTGTCAAAGGCACAAAGGATTCACTAGATAAGCAGGCTTTCTTGAAACTGCTGACGACACAGTTACAGCACCAAAATCCTCTGGAGCCGATGGACAACCAACAATTCGTGGCTCAGATGGCTGAATTTAGTGCGCTTGAACAAATGCAGAACCTAAATAAGAATTTTGCTGCAGCAGCTCTCATGCAAGCGAGCACAATCTTGGGTAAGTATGTTGAAGCTGCTCCGTTAGATGGAGGAAATGTCGATGATCTGATTGGTGGTATTGTTTCTTCAATCCGGATGGGGGAAGATGGACAAATATCCCTATTAGTTGGCGGTCGAGAAGTGGATGCTTCATTAGTAAAGACGGTTTCTGAGCCACCTGTGGCTAACACATCGGGAACGGAAATGTAGGGTTATCTAGATGGTTGTTCGTACTAACGAAGTAAACGCGCATAAGTCGGTTGAGCAGACGAAGTCTCCTTCGTTATTGAGAGTACCGAAAGGAAAACAGGGCGGGAAATTTTCTTTCAAGAGAGTGCTTAATCAGCGTCTGGTGGATAAAGGGCAACGGGTACAATTTAGTGCTCATGCTCAAGGGCGTTTGGATGTGCGTCAGATAAGTTTGACATCGAATGATATAGACAAGATTGAGTCGGCTATAGATCGTGCTTCACAGAAGGGAGCAACTGATTCTTTGTTATTGATGGATGATCTGGCGATGATTGTAAGTGTCAAGAACCGGACAGTTGTGACGGTGGTTGACAGTGGTCGCATGAAAGATAATGTTTTTACAAATATTGATAGTGCTGTAATTATATAGTCTAGGAAGGGGTTTATGAGTTTCATAACAGCAATCGCCTCCAGTGCGTCTGGCCTAACGGCAGAGAGGACACGGATGGAAGTGATTGCGAATAACATCGCAAATGTAAATACTACGCGTACTGAATCTGGAGGCCCGTTTCGAAGGATGCTTGTAACCTATGTGTCAAGGCCGGGTTTAAAGGGAGTTTACATCCCGCCAAATGGAATTCGAGAGGATCGGTCCTTATCAAATCCATTGAAACTTAAGTTTGATCCTGGGCATCCAGATGCAGATGAAAACGGTTATGTTCACATGCCAAATGTGGACACGGTTACTGAAATGGTGGATATGATTACAGCGACTCGTTCGTATGAAGCAAATGTTCAAGCAATTAATGCAGCAAAAATAATGGCAAGAGATGCTTTACGCATTGGACGTACATAATAAATTAGGGGGTAATTGATAAAATGATTGGTGCGCTTTATGCAGGGTTGAGTGGGTTAAAAAACCATCAAACTAAGATTAATGTTATTGGTCATAACCTGTCAAATATTAACACCATTGGGTTCAAGAAATCTCGCGTTGTTTTCCGTGAGGCATTTTCACAAACCTTGAAAGCTGCAGTGGCTGCGCAGGGTGATAGAGGGGGTGTCAACCCACAATCTGTAGGTACAGGATCCCAAATCGGCTCCATTGACGTGTTGCAGAGGAATGGTAGTGCGATGACAACCGATATGCCGACCGATTTGATGTTTCGTGGGAAAGGTCACTTCGTGTTGGAGGTTCCTGCTGGAGGAACAAAAGCTCAGGAAGAATCGTCTCGATCTATTAAGGCTTCGTCTATTAGGGCTTTTACTAGGAATGGGAATTTTGGTATTGATCAGAGTGGTGATTTAGTCTATCGGCCAAATGGGTATAAAGTACTGGGTTGGCAGGCAGATCCTGTGACTGGTGTGGTTAACACAGCCAATCCGGATGCTATCTCTTCAGTTTCCTTCCCCTTCATGCGCTCGATATCAAGGAAAACTTCGTTTGTCCAATTTGCGTCTAACTTAGATGCGAGGGCTGGTGCAGTTGAAGTTGTTTCTGATGGTGGTACGGGGCTAATGAGTTCTGTTACTCCGGCGAAGGATGGTGGGAATTTGAGACCGGGATCTCACAAGGTTCGTGTTGAAAGAGCGGAAGGCGCCGATGCGTTTACTGCTTCTCTTGATGGAGGTGAATCGCTGTCAATTGTTGATAGTACGGTGACCTTTTCGGATGCAGATGGCAGACAGCTCGTTACTCTTAAATTTGGTGACGAAATTAAGGCTGGTACTGCTTCACTTGAGTATATTTCGAAATTCCATAAAACAGAGATTGGTATTTTTGACGGTCTGGGACAACGCCACGACGCTGAAATTACTTTCACCAAGGAATCTTTCCAGACTGATGGTACAGCAAATCCTGCTGGGACGTGGAGATGGAATATAGAAGACGCACATATAACCGATGCCAAAATTGTTACCGATGATGATGACAAAGTTAGAACAGGGTTAATCCAATTTAACAACCAGACTGCTTCGTTTTCGACAGCTGATCCAGCAATTGCTTACATTAACGTTCAGCCGGTCGATCCTGAAGGTAACGAGACTGGGGCAGGGGAACTTGCCGTCAAACTCGATTTTGCCAACTTGACTCAGTTTGCTGATGGCCATGATGCCATTGCTCAAAGACAAGATGGGGTTGGCCCGGGGAATTTAGTTTCGTTCAGCATCAGTGCTACTGGATTGATTGATGGGATTTTCTCTAATGGTGTTAACAAGGCTATTGCCCAGCTTGCTGCTGCGGACATCCCGAACGCTGAAGGTTTGACAATATTATCGGATACCATGGTGACGACTTCTCCTTCGTCTGGTGCTCCTGCGTTTGTTACTGCTGGGACACGAAATATGGGGGAAATAACCGCTGGTGCTCTTGAGATGTCAAATGTTGACTTGACAGAGGAATTTACGGATCTGATCACAACTGAGCGTGGGTTCCAAGCCAATGCTCGTGTGATTACTACGTCGGATAATATTCTAACTGAAGCTATGGGATTGAAACGATAATCTCGAAATTTTCAGGAATTAGCTCACGAAGTTCAAATCATCTTCATGAGCTAATTTCTATAGAAGGAAGATTTTTATGACTCGTGGGTTGTTTATTTCTGCATCCGGAATGCTCAATGAAGCCTCGCGCCAGGATATCGTTGCTAATAATTTGGCCAATGTAAATACGTCTGGTTATAAAAGAGACATTGCTATTTCAAAGGCTTTTCCAAGTGTGTTATTAAATCGGATTAATGATCCGCGAAGGATTGGGAAGAATTTTATTGTCGATCCACGGCCTGTAGTTGGTAGGTTGGGAGCAGGCGCAAATTTTGCAGAAACTGCCCATGATTTTGTGGCGCCAGCGAATTATCAAAATACTGGAAACACATTAGATTTGGCCATTTTGGGAGATGGGTTTTTCACAATTCAAGCCCCTGTAGGCCAAGCCTATACACGGAATGGAAATTTCGTTTTAAATGTTGACAAAATGATTGTGACCACAGAAGGACATTTGGTTCTAGGGGAAAAAGGGCCAATTGAGGTTACTGGTAGTGAAGTGGATATCGATCCCAATGGTAATGTCTTGGTGGATGGGGAGTTTGTAGATCGTTTGCAGGTTGTCGATTTTTTGAAACCCTATAAACTCATGAAACTTGGTAACAGCATGTTTGTTCCGTCGGACCCAAATCTGACGGCTGATCCAGCCGAAAACCCAACTGTTCGTACTGGTACGCTTGAGATGTCGAATGTAAATGTTGTTACTGAAATGGTCGATTTGATCACAATTACACGTGCATATCAAGCCAATCAGAAAGTGATGATGGCCCAGGATGCCACTATTGGTAACGCTATTCAGCTTGCCCGCCTTGGAATGACATTATAATATAAGGCGGTATTGCCCGTTGGGAGTGTGTTATTGGTTTTTGTCTGCGGTTGTGTATAAAGTTTGTGTGTTGTGGGTCGATATTATGGGTATAGTAATTTAGCTATAGCAATTGGGTATTGAGCATGCAGGAACACCTTTTGAATCTGTACAGCTTAGTTAAGTATGAGCTGGAGAAGTACAGCAGTCTTCTTGAGTTACTTTATCAGGAACGTCAGGTTCTAGTTGAAAGGAAAATTGAAGATCTTGCTGATCTTATTTCCGAAAAAGAGAAGCTAATTTACAGAATTAATAACGTTGAATCAGAACGTGATGACTTGTTGGCTGAGTTGTCTGCTTTTCCTCATGTTGGTTCTAAATCTTTGGATGCAGCGACATTGATTGAGTTGGCCGAAGAGCCCCTCAAATCTGAGTTTGCTGATATCTTTGATGAAGTACAGCGTGTAAGGACGGAGTTTGAGTATGTCAATGCAACTAACAAAGAGTTATTGCTAAGTGAGTACGAGTATGTCAGTTTTCTCATCGATCAAGTTACGCGAATTGAAGAGCCTGGCGAGACCTATGAGGATGATGGAAGTTTACGGTCTCCAGTAGGTAAGGGGATGTTCGATCACCGTATTTAGCTTTATATTAGGGGTTATGTATGTCGAATCTTTTTAGTATTTTGGATATGGGTAGACGCACCATGCAATCTTATCAGTCTGCTATCCAAACTAGTGAACAGAATATATCTAGTGCAGGTGATCCAACCTACCACCGTCAGGTTGCTGTTATTCGGCCGACTCCGGGAATGCCGTATAGAGGGCCTTCTGCTTTCAGCCGTGCGATTCAGCTTGGTACGGGGGTCTCTCTAACTAGTATTACTAGGCGTCGTGATATCTTTGTTGAAAATCAGATTCGACAAGTTGATCAAAGGTTAGGGCGTTTGGAATCTGAGGAATTGGGGTTAAGCCGCATTGAAGTTGTTTTTAATGAATTTTCAGGTTCGTCCAGTTTTAATTCTACTTTGTCCGAATTTTTTAATGCTTGGGAAACTCTTGCTCAAGAGCCACCTAATGCAGCGTTTCGCGCGGAGTTACGTGCCAAAGGAGAGGCCATAGCTGGTGATCTGAAGAGTGCCTACGAGGAATTGGAGTTAATACAGGCAGGCTTTGCAGAAGATGTTCAGATTCGGGTTGATCGAGTGAATTCGCTTTTAGAACAGCTAGCTGAAGTTCACAAGGATATTGGCAGGTCAAAAGTTGGCCCTTTCCCCGCACATGACCTCATGGACTTACGTGATAGTGTTGTGTCCGAGATTGCAGATCTAGTTGATATGAGAGTTTTTGAGAATGCTGATGGGACGGTATCGCTTTTTTTGGATGGAACTGCAATTATTCGGCAGGAAGAAGTTAATAAATTGCAGGTCGTGAGCAAGGAAAATGAAGGTGGAAGTACAAAGTTATCTAAGGTTGTGGCCAACCGGGTTGGGAAATTATCTGATCTCCAAATTGAGGCGGGATCAATCGGTGGGTTACTTAATGTACAAGATGAAATTATACCTGGGCTTATGAGAGATCTTGATGCAGTTGCTTATAAGCTTTCGCGCGAAATTAATGGGATACACCAAAATGGCACTGGTTTAGATGGCGAATCAGGTAGGTCTTTCTTCCAGTTCAATTTACCTGATGGGGCAGTGGTTTCGGGGACAGAAGAAGCACTTCTGGAGACTCCCGTACGTGCCGCTGCTACTATCGCTCTTACGGGAGAGATAAAGACAAATCTGAATAATATTGCTGCTGGTCAGAGCGGGGCACGAGGGGATAATAGCGCTGCAAACCAGATTGTGCAGGTTCGCGATAAATTGTTATTTGCAGATGACACGTTGAATGTCTTCGATTTTTATAATTCTTCTGTTGTTACGTTGGGTGGACGTACTCAGTCCAATGCCAGACAACTTAAAAGTGCGGAACTTATCAGAGAACAACTGGATTCGAGGTATCAGGATATTTCGGGGGTTTCTATTGATGAAGAATTGGTTGATGTCTTAATAGCTCAAAATGTTTTTCAAGCAGCGGCACGTCTGATGACAACTATAGATGGTATGACAGATACTGTGATTAATCGTATGGCTCCAAGATAAATTTATGGCTCCACCATATTCAAGTTATATTGAAAAACTTTAATTAGATCAAATTTTAGGAATGTGAATAATGCCAAAGGTAACGCTGCAAACGATAGGAAATAATCTCAAAAAAAGAATTGAGACACGGCTTGGAGCCCTAGAAAGAGCACAAATGCAGTTGTCTACGGGGCTTAGGGTCGATAAGCCTTCCGCGGATCCTGGTCGCGCAAATCGTATATTGGATTTAAAAGCAAATATTGATCAAAGTAAGCAGTTTGTCTCAAACACTGAACATTCGGAAGCGTTGATGGATGTGGCTAATGGGGCTTATCAAGGGGTATCAGATGTTTTGTTCCGGGCACAAGACTTGGCTCACATGGCCCAGTCTGAAACCAACAATTCTAGTGATTACAAATATTATGCTGCTGAGATTGGGCAGTTAATTGAGTCTGTGTTGGATATGGTAAATATTGATTTCGCTGGTGTTCCCTTATTTGCTGGTACCAAAACTGAAGGTGCAGCGTTTGAAACACAGCGCGGGTCGACTGAGCCTTTCACTCGTAAATATGCAATTTTAAGTGATCCATCCCTCCGAACTTTAGAGGTTTCTGCAGGTGACGGTAGTAATTTTAACGATGGTGACGAAATTGTTTTATCTAGTGGAGAAATAAGCGAGAAAGTTTTAATTGAATCAATCCAAACTATCGGTGACCGATCTGTGATTACGGTTACAGGACAGTTGACCAGGCCGTACTTTATGGATGGAAATGCGCAGATCTCAAATGCCGACGGATCAATAGTTACATCGTTGACCAAAGATGCCGCTGTAGGTTCTTTAGTACTTCCATTGGATCAGGTGCAAAATACGATTGAATCAGGTCAGGTCATTAGGGTCCAGGATGTTGATGGAGGTGAGGATATACTTGTTGAAAGTGTGGAAACGGATATTCTCGAAAATCGTGCTGTGATTAAGTTGCAGCATTCTTTGCAACGGAGTTATTCTGTGGACAGAGGTGCTGAAGTTTTTAAGAATGAGGATGTTGGCATAGGTGATATTATTGGTGTTCGATATATTGGTGATAATGGAACCAAGCAGGAGCGAGTTGGGCGTAATTCGTTTGTTCCTACTGGAGTTCCTGGTAGTATCGTTTTTCAAAGAGTCTTTGATCATTTAATCGAATTGCGAGATGCAGTCCGTAATGGTGGAATGGGACCTATCGGTCAGGTGGCGAGTAAGTTAGAACATACAACTGAACATGTCACCGTGCGCCAAACTGAAGTTGGTGCACGGATCGACCGTCTTCACGTCATGCGGTCTAGGCTTGAAGATCAAGTCATCGGGCTAAAGGGATTTCTGCAGAAGGTTGAAGAAATTGATATGACAACTGCGCTTATTGAGTATCAAACCCAACAAGCACTTCTGAGTGCAAGTTTATCTACGGGGTCCCAGTTAATGTCATCAGCATCAAGTCTGCTAAATATGTTCAGTTAAACAAGCTCACTTCATGTTGGATTAGTGGTGGTTGAATTTATTTTATAACGTATTTTTAGGAAGGGAATATGAAGAAAACAACCCAAGAGTTCCTGGTTGCGGTTACCTGTATTTCTAGTTTGATTCTTATTACAGGCCTTTCTTGGGGGCTTGTTACCGATATTAAAATAGAACCTGTAACAAGCGATAATATCGTGGATCCAGGTGATTTAGAGGCCGTTACAGCAAAAATTGCTATTACTGATGACGGGAATGAGGATCAATGGTTTTTTCTAAGGGTGTCGAATCAGAGTCCAGATCAAAATGGTAGCAAAGGGATTAATGATAATGCTGTTGATAGGATTGAGCTTTATGATGATGTTAACAGTGATGGAGTCCCTGATAGGAATGCGGGAGAATTTGTTGCTGACGGGAAGTTAGATGAAAACGGTAGAGCTCTGTTGAATTTACAGAAACGGGGGTTGGGGTATCCGATTGGAACTCTTGATGAACAGACGGTTAATAATTTTTTGTTGGTTGTGATTGTACAGTCTGAGCAAACTGCGCGCGGTGCTCAACTAGTTTTAAATTTTGGCAATAATGCTTTTTTCTTTTTGCAGGCTGCGGCTGTCGCTCCACCTACAGATCAAAGGGTGGTGGAAGGCCCAACAGTCAGGGGAATTGAGTCGATTACTGTGACCGCTCTCAAAGAGAATGTCCCGGTATCTTTCGGAAAATCGATTGAACTTGCCGCCATTGAAATAAAATCAGATGTTACGCAAAAACTTAGGTCTCTTTCTTTGAGATTTGAACCGCCTTTTGTTCGCGAATCAGTAGCAACTTTGAGTCTTTATCGGGATGCTGAACCGTTCAAGATGTTTAATGAAAGTGATAGTGCTATTGGTGAAGTTCAGACAGATGTTGTCACAATGGTTTTTGATCTAGATGAGGAAATTAAAGGGCTACTTAGTTCAACTGAGCCGGTAACAAACAACTTTATACTAGTGGCAAAGGTTGAGTCTGAGGAAATTGCCAGAGAGAATGACAAATTAGGGATAATTGTCGAAACAGAAACTGCTTTTGGGTTCAGTATATCTGGATCTTCGGGGCCGAGCGAGAATTTCAGCTCAACTGGGCCAATTATTACCAAAATGCCAGAACAACCTGTGGTGAAGATATTGGTTCCGGATAGGTTGCCGCCGACTCGTTTTGATGATCAAGGGATTATTGATTTTAGTGCAGTCGGTCCGAATACTGAAGCAAAGATTATGTTGTATTATGCCGAAAAATCTAATTATGGTCCCAAGGATGTCGATCAATTGAGGGCAAGTGTTACTGTTGGTACTGGTGGTGTTATTGTGCCGGCTTCAGCGGGTGCTGATGAATCGGATGCCGTCGATTTAACAGTTGGAAGTGAAGTGACTTCAATTGTGTGGGATACTCATGAAATCCCTGAAGGAATCTATACTATTTACGGTATTATTGAGGACTTTACTGCGATTTCTTCAGATCTTGCGCGTAGTCCTGGTAAAATTGAGGTTCGGCATGATGTTGACATCTGGGGCCTCTCTCCCGAGGATGATATTGCCGTGACTGATGGTTCTGTGGTAATTCAGTGGAGTGATAAAAAGAACCGAGGTGATGCCAGAATTAATTTGTTTTACAGCCCGCTGGATTTGTCAACGGCCGATGTTGTTTCGTTAAGTGAAAATGCGGAGCTTATCGTTGTTGACTTGTCTGAAGATGATGATGGCACACTGGGGCAGTATAAATGGGATTTTACCACCGCGCGCGTGCCAGAGAATAAAGATGGGGTCTATATCTACGCAATTATTAGTGATAGGAATACTGGTTCGAAAACAGAGAGTCAAATTAAACAAAAAGCGGTTCGAAGTGATGGGAAAGTGATTATTACGTATCCTCCTCTTATCAAACTTATTTCGCCGATTCGTGAAGGTTCTAAAGCCATCACTGAATTCACTATTTCGTGGCTTAATGAGGACCTGGATAATAATGGTGTTTCGGTAAACCTGTATTATCATCAAAGGATCGCAACTTCAGCTATAGATATACTCATTGATTCGATTGGTAACCAAAGTACGAATCTGTCTGGTACAATTGCTCAAGGTGTGTCTGCTGCTCCAGTCAGTATTGGGCAGGGGAGTTATTCTTGGGATATCCAATCTTTCGAGTTAGATAATGGGATTAACCTCAATGGTTCCTATTATATCTATGCAAGGATTGCAGATAGTAGTGGTAATGAGGGGTATGATATTAGTTCAGGAGCATTGGCTATACGTAAAGTCCAAATTCGTTTACGACCTAATGCCCTTGTCGTTGGTCCAGGAGAGGAGTTTGATGTTGCTGTGCAACTTCGTAGTTCGGCCATCGCGATTTCAGGTGCCAGTATATACCTTACTTTTGATGACCGTTTTCTTCAAGTGGGAAATGTTGATCAACCTTTTCGCCAGCTTTCTTCGGTTGACGAATTGCGGATACAAGGGTTTGAGAATCCAACAGAGCAGCAGCTTGAGAACTATAAAAACACGTTAGTGTTTGATTTTGATGATGCCGAAACGAACCAGCAAGAGATCTTGGAAAATGATAGTCATGGGGATGCTATTGAAGATAGCATGGCCAATGGAATTAGTGGCTACCAATTGGATTATAGTGTTGTTGTCAAGAATTCGAATGCGATAGTTAAGTTGAACGAGTATCGAACACTAGCGAAAATTGGTTTTAAAGTTAAAAAGGATTTTGGTACACGTCCAATTAATACTACGATTTCGTTCGATTTTGATGAAGCTACGAACAATCGCAGTACATCGGTAGTTGCGGTTAACGAAAGTGGCGATGTGGAAGATATTTTTCCTATTGCAGTTAACCCTGCTCTTCGTGTCCAAGTTGTTCCTTATGCAAGCATCACGGGTAAAATTTTGCTTGAAGGGCGTCAGGATCATTCGTCGTTGGTTACCTTTGCTCTTCGACGACCTGGGCAAACGAAGGATATACCGATCGGGTTAAGTGCAGTTCCCGCGCCGCAACCTAATGATGGTGAAGGGGTTGACGTTAATGTTAAGCAGGAAGTGATCACCAGTATTACTAATGATGAGGATCCCGCCTTAGAAGGAATTCAAATAACGCCCAAACCTGACGGGACTTATACCATCAATGGTATTCCAACAGGTACATGGGAATTAGTTGCTAAAGCTCCATCATATATTCGCGGTCAGTATATATCTAAAACTGTAGGTTCAAATTCTTATATGCTTCGAGTGGTTCCTGGTGACAAATTGCAAGATATTAATATTTATTCACAGGATGGGAAATCTCAGCGATTGACTGGTGGCGATGTTGATAATGATAACCGCATAAATATCGCTGATTTGAGCACTTTGATGACCGTTTTTGGGACTGTTGAGGGGGGGGACCTTTTCGATGAGGATGCGGACATTAATAATGATGGGAAAGTGAATCTTAGCGATTTTTCGATTTTGGCACGTAACTTTGGTAAACTGGGGGTTCCTCCAACAGCGTCTAGTGGCCCGCCTCCTGCAGCTGCACCAAGTGTTATTAGTAATGTTGTTCGCCTGAGTACGCCAATTACACCTGAAGTTGTGCAGATGAACGAGGCTATCAATGTCAGTTTTGTTGTAGACTTTAACAGGGTTAGAGGGTATGCGTTTGAAGTTGAATACGATCCGAAATCTCTGGGATTGGTGGAGGGTTCTGTTCAAGAAGGTGAACTCTTCGGAGCAAATGTAGATCGTTCTCGTTCTTTCTTTATTAGCCGTGATTACGAAACGAATTATGGGACTAGAAAGATTATTGTTGCCAATATGATTACTGGTGACGAAGATAGTATCATGGGGATAGGATCGTTAGCGAAGTTCCGCTTTATTGCACGTACTGATAACATATCGGAACTCCAGTTTAAGGAATTGACAGTTGTTGGTGATGATCAGAATCTAATGAAGTTGCCGAATGTTTGGAATAGATCCATTGAACCTCTAAAAGTTCCTTCTCAGACGGAATTAATTCAAAATTATCCTAATCCGTTTAATCCTGAAACTTGGATTCCTTACCGTCTCAGCCAGCCATCTTCTGTCACGATTGTGGTTTATGATGCTACTGGTCAGCAAATTCGTCGCATTGATATAGGTGTTCAACCGGTTGGTGATTACACCCGAAAGAATCATGCGATTTATTGGGATGGCCAAAACGATTTTGGAGAGCAGGTTGCAAGTGGTGTTTACTTCTACGAATTGATTACTAACCACTATGATGCTATAAAGAAAATGGTTATTCTAAAATAGGATTCCATGATTCTTCATCTCAATAGAAATGCTTTTGCTTTCTCTTTAGCTGGCCTTGCCTTTCTTCTCTACTTTTCGGTCTTTGCAAATGCAAGGGTTAAGCATGTTTATAAACTAATGCTGATGGATTACCGTGGTAATACAAAGATCGAATATACGACTTCCGATCCTTCAACGTATATTGTTTATAATGGTGGTAGCGCGTTGATAAAAGGGTTTCGTGTCTTGGAGCGTTGGAGTGTTCATGTGGATGCTTCTTTATATGGCCAGTCACTAGTAGATCTTGATCCCGCGCAGTACCGTAAGGCTGTGGTGAGTAGCAGCTTGAATGCGACTAGAGCCGTCTCGCCGTCTGCGACTACAGCGGTGAATGCTCAGATGCTTCAAGTAAATGATAATTCCATCCGAACTCCTCCTCTTGCTACCATAGATGTTAATTCAGACCTGCTAAATAATTCGTTTGTTGGGTCTCGTTTAGCTTCAAGACAAGACAAGGATCGTTTTGCTAAAGTTGGGGGATTTGGCAAGACTACTCGTGTGTCCTACTTAGTTACTCCTGCAATTCAGGGTGTTGCGGTTACTTCTATTGATGGTGAAACGGCTGATATTCCCCAAGAAACTGGTCTCGATTTCGATTTAAGTCAGCCTCTAACGGTAATTCCGGAGGCGAATAAATTAGGAAAGTCGATATATGCTGGGTCGGTGTCAACTCAACGTAAAGACTTAGCCCAAAAAGATCCGTTGGTAAAGAAGCTCGATTCGACTGTCTTGCGCCGCTTGCGTCGTTATGATAGATTGATCACACATGCTGCTGCTCAAAATGGTCTTGACCCGAATTTATTGAAAGCATTGGTGTATATTGAATCAGCTGGAAATTATAAAGCTGTTTCGCCTAAGCGAGCTATGGGGCTAACGCAACTTAGAATTCCAACTGCTCGTGAAATGGGTGTTAAGAATGTCTTTAATCCTCAACAAAATTTGCTTGGTGGTGCAAAATATTTAAGCCAACAGTTGAAGGCTTTTAAAAATGAGTCAACTGCGCTAGCTGCTTATAATGCAGGACCGACTCGGGTACGTAGAGGCAACACACTTCCAACCGAAACTCGTAGCTATGTTAAAAGAGTTTTGGCCGTCAGGAATATTCTCGCTTCAAGATGAAAATACACTTGCATTATTTATATTGTTTTCAATCCAATCGCATAAAGTGGCCATTGAGCGTTTGCTTGGTTTTCATTATGTCTTTGGGGCTTGCTGTGAATGCAGCGAAAATAGAATTAAGGAGTCAGACAACACAAAGGAGTGAGATTGTTGTCCAGCAAGGAGATATAATATCACTTGAGGTTTTTGTAGATGTCGGTCAAATTCCAAGCTCTGCTGCAGAAATATACCTGTCGTTTGAACCTGATAAGTTGCGAGTCAAGAATCCTGCGATACCTTTTGATCAAGGCGATTTCTATAATGGCAATGTTGCTTTAAATAAATCAATTAATAATTACGAGGTTGGTTTTGCTATCGTTTCAAATGCGCTTCCTTATCCTAAAGGGGAAGGTGTTATTGCGAAGATTCGTTTTGTCGCGATCGGTGAAGGAACGGCGGAGATTAAGTTTAATGTTGAGCAAGAAGATTGGGATCGAGGCAAGTACACGTTTTTTACGCAATTTAATAAAGGGCAGGCAGAACCAAAGTCCTTTAAGGATGTGGTCGGAGCAAAAATTCAGGTCAAGAATACATTGCTTCAAATAGATAAATTTGGCTTGCAAAGGTTTGTTTATGATCATCCGGGAGATAATATTAATCTGGATGATTTTGCCATTGTTTCAGGAAGTGAAGGTAAGCCGATCTTAAATTGGACAGTTGACGCAGAGGATAAATTTGGTCGGCCTATAGAAATCGATAAAAATGCAGCCAACCAGCTTATAATTCGTCCTGTATTGCCTCAAACACGAGAAGATGAGGTTAAGGTTGCATTAAGGCTTTCCTTAAAAGTTGGCGAATCACTGGCAGTTGATTCAACTGTAATATATGTGGTGAATCAGGATGTTCCGATTATCAAAGCTCTCCCTGAATTAAGGTTTCGTACAGGAGCAGAAGGGATTATACTGCTTGATAATTATGTTCAAGATGAGGACAATAAGAATGCCGAGCTGAAATGGGAGGTTGGGCAATTACCAGTAGAATTAAAAGTGTCTGGAGTTAGCCTTGGTAAAGTTGATAGATCCAAAGGGATTGTAGATAATCCTCCTCGGTTGGCATTTCGTACGGGTAATCCAATAAATTCTGAACAGCATTTTGACATAAGTTTGAAAGTAACGGACCCCGATGGGAATTATGACACGGCGACAATGCGCATTGTTGTAGAGCCTCTTCCTTTTGTTAGGATTGACTTGGTGATGCCAAGCGAGTTGACTTTGTTAAGGAATGAGGAGCATAAGTTAGAACTTACAAGATATACTGATATTGAGCCGAAAGCAGCAATTGATGAGATTGTGTGGGACGTTTCGCCATCAGAGCATGTTGATGTGTTGGTTAAAAATCTTGTTGTGGTTCTTCGTCCACAGCAGGATTGGGTGGGTTCAGCTGAAAAGATAGTCATTCGTGCCATTTTTGAAGGGAAAAAAATCGACGAGTCGTCAATTAATGTAACGGTTTTCGATCTACCTGAAGAAAAAAACAAGACTTTCCCGATTATGTTGATTCGAAATCCTATTGCAAAGAATGAATTCAAAGTTATCGCGGTTTTGTCTGATGTTTCTGAGATGACAGCCGCTTTTGTTATTCCAGAGGTATCTGATGTTCTTCCCCAAACTGTGAATTTGAAGAAAATTGGTTCCTCTAGGGATGTTTGGTTTTGTCGTTACTCCTTGAGTACTCCACCAAGTAAAGGTCAGAAACTCATTGTTAGTATTGTAAGCAAGGATACAAGGAATCAAAATATTCCTCCTTCCACTAATGTTTTTGAGTTTTAGAATGAATAAAAACTATATTGAAATGCTGTCTCTTAGAGTTCTTGCTGTTGTGGTTTGTATTTGTGTTCTCAGTTGTGGTGATCGAGACTTTGATAATACCTTGACTGTCACTGAGGAACTTGTAGATCAAACGGATATTATTAAGAAGGCTGGGTTGCTAATTGAGGAAGGGGATTTGGATGAGGCGTTTGATTTAATGAGTAATGTTCTGTCTAAAGAACCCTCGAATGTTGATGCAAATATTGCTCTCGCTGGAATCTATTTAGCGCGTGACCAGTTTACCAAGGCGCTTGATGTTGCGAACAGAGCTTTTGTGAATGCATCCCAAGATTATGTCTCATCGTTCAATCCGCACGTTAATAAAAAAACAATTCACTTAACTCTTGCGCAAACATATTATTATATTGGGGATTTCAATCGTTCTAATGACCAGGTTCGTCAGATCATCAACAAAAATGTGAATTTAACGCCAGAGGCACTTGGGATGGAGATTGAACGTTTGGCTAGAAAAGATTTATGAACGTGAATATACAACCTCAATTTGGTATTGTCAGGCAGTATGGCTCTCGTGTGTCGGATCAGAGTCTGGAAGATTTTAGAGCAACTTTAAAAGTTGGGGATTTGGTTAATGGTAGAGTTTTACGACAAGTTGCTGAAAATAGGTTTCTCGTTACTTTCGACGGTCTGAATCTCGTCGTTGAAACGAATATAGAGTTGAGTCCGCAGGATAATGTACAAGGGCGGATACTATCATTAGACGATCAGGTTACAGTAAGGTTGACATCACATAGTGCTGGTGCTACAAATAGGTCTCAAAGTATTGCCGAATTATTAGGAAATCTGAATTTTTCCGTAGATGCTCAAGCACAGGCTTTTGCCAAAGCTTTGGTTGCATATAATATGCCGCTTAACGCGGAAAGCTTGGAAAGTCTGCTAAACTACGCGTCAGCTGTCGGTATCGAATCTAGTTTACCTCCCAACTTGATAACAGCAGCATGGTTGTTGAAATTGCCACCACAATCTCATTTAATCAGTGCGTTGCAGCTTATTTTTGAACAGAGACGGGATTTGGTTGGTGGGCTTCAGCATTTGAAAAGTTCCTTGGATTTGTTGCTTGAGAATTTGCCCAAAGGAATAGATCCATTGTTAATCAACCAAATTTTGGAGTTTTTGACTCTGGATCCTGGTGATGCCAATTTTACTGATCAAATCAGTGAGTTTGCTAGTCGACTTGGGTTGGGATATGAGGCAAAATTACTAGCCCTTTTGGATTCTCGGGAGAGTATCCAAGGATTTTTAAAAAGCACAGGTCGGAATTTGAAAGTGCTGCTATTACAGCTAAATTTGCAGGTCAAGGATTTTTTGTCCGCAAATGGACTCGGTAGTGCAGTGCATAGGAATTTATCTCAAACTGCCGAAGCCATAGAACGGGTTTTTGCAAGCATCGATTCGCATGAACTTGCAATGAATCGTGACGTTCTTAATGGAGGGCAGTTTTACTTGCAGATTCCTCTCTATTATGGTGACAAGTATTTAACAGCAGAAGTCTTAGGTAGAAGTGACTCTTCAGATAAGATTGATCTCGAAAATCTTCAATTACAGATGGTGATTGAAACTGAAAATCTAGGAACTCTCAAGGTTAATCTCCAAGTCTTGCATCGTGATATGATTTGTGCTATCCTTACTGAAGATTTGTCGTACAATTCTTTTATTGAGCGGGAGAAAGGTAATTTGCTCTCTCGGATGAAAGCGTTGAATTACAATCTAGAGGATGTACGTCTTCAGGTTGTTGATAAGGGTGAAATCGGTATTGACATGATTCCGATAACTGCGGCTTTGCAGAGTGACCTTGTACGGGTTGATGTTAGTGCATGAGAACCCAAAACGCCAAAAGGCAGTAGCGCTCCGTTATGAACCGGATGAGCGTGTAGCTCCTCATATTGTTGCTGCTGGAGAGGGGGAAGTCGCGAAGCAGATTTTGGAGATCGCAGACCTACATGATGTGCCAGTTTATGAGCAGCCCGAAGTTGTGGAAGCTCTCGTGAGACTAGAGGTTGGTACAGAAATCCCCCAGGAATTTTATCGTGCTGTCGCTGAGATTCTAGCTTTTGTATATTCTATAGATAAAAAATGGGAAGGTAGAAAAAATTGAGCCGATTGTTGGGGCCTTTGCACAAAGGGATATTTTTCTGGGGGATAATGCTAGTTATCCTTTTACATCCAGCGGGCATGTTGGAAAATGTAGTATTGGCACAAGACCAGTCCAAAAATTTCGGCTATCTGCACATTGAAACAAGCCCCTCAGATGCTGTTATTCGTATTGATCGTGAATTAAGACGAGCGCAAAAGAGGGTGCCGGAAGAAATCAAAACCAAACAGAAAGCTGATATCATCAAGCCCATTGGGGATCCGGTTCCACTTATCCGGAATGCTGATGTTGGCCATGACCGGATATTGGTACGGAGTAGTCGCAGTTTTGCAGTGGGGGATACCGTTCGTATAGAGCAGATTCAGGATGGTAATCTGCCAAAAAAAGTAAGTGACCATGAAATTGTTCGTATTGGGGTAGTTGATTCGATACCAGCGTTATTTATTCGGCCTTCTTTAATAGATTCGTTTGAGGTTACAACGGGGGAAGTTGGTGGCCTAGGTAATGCAAAGATTTTCAAGATTGATCCTCCTAAAAGTCCTCGGATTTTTTCTATTCCTGTTGTAGCTCCTGCGTATCTTGCTGAGGATGTTGAATCTGGTGCTTCTCAGATTCAAGTGTATGTTAGTATTGCTAGTAGAAACGACTTTCCGGTTGGCAGTGCTATTTCGATCCAGAAGATAGATAATTCTGAAGTTTTTGCGGTTTTGACTCAGAAGGCAAAAGCGACTGCTCAGCAGATATATGTTGCAGATACCTCCATATTTGCTTCAGGTGATGTGGTTGAGGTCGCGCAAGATGATTTTCAGTTTAGAACAAGAATTAAGCGAGTGTATGATCACATCAGGAAAATAGAGCTTGTTTCTCCTCTTAGTGAAGGTTATGAGCTGATTTTTGGCAGAATAGATGTTAATAATGATGGGGCAGTACAGTTAGGGGAATACTTGGGTTATTATTCTGCTATTGGCTCAGACGCTATTTTTGCTCTCTTGGATAGTGATCAGAATAAAGTGGTTACTTATCAGGAATATCTCGAGAAACAAGAGTTGCGTGCCGATGATGCTAGAGTAAATAGAGTACGAGCGGAAGAAAATACAGAAATTATAGGTATTCCTGATAAGAAAGTTGAAGGTGCTCCAGGGGCTGAGCAGAAATTACGACTGACTGTTACATTGATGGGTGAGCTTAAACGAGGGTATCCGAAATCTGCAAAAATTCTTCGGATGAGTAAACTTGAAATAGATCGTCCTTTCTATCTTCCGGAGAAGCGGACTGTTTTAATTCGAGCAGGTGAAGTTACTAAGGTCCCAATATTGAAGATGAATCGAGGCACTGGGAGTATAACAGTTATATCCGATCCTTCAGGGGCAATGCTGACTCTTGAACCTCAATTTACATCTAAAGCAGTTTATTCAGATAAGTTGACTAGGTCTTATGAAACACCTGTGACAATTTCAGATATTCCTGCAGGTAGTTATCATTTGAAACTCGTAGCGGGGAAATATTCCTTGGAGGAAATCTCGTCGAGTGTTTCTGTAACAGAAAAACGGGTTACGGAACTTGATAAGTGTCTATGTTCGCAAACTTTTAGGAATGAGCTGAGATCTGCTGGTGTTGAGGTGCCAAGCAAAGTATTGGTAACTTTGGGGCAGGAATCGCGGCATTGGTTGGTATCCGATGTGCAACAGGGCAACCGGTATTCCGTCCTTCGAGAGGATGATAAGTTAACTATATCATCAGTTACGGTATTTATAGGTGACACAACTTTCATTAAAAGAGAGCTGGAACTGGATGATAATGCTCCCAGCTTGTTACCAAATGGTTTTTTAATTAATGAAGGGAGATCCCAAACGTCATCTCCTAGAGTGCGCTTATCGTTTGCTATCACTGACCAGAGTGGCATTTCTGAAATGATGATTTCCAACAATAAGAATTTTCAGTCAAAAATAGGACAAACAGTTGATTGGGAGTCATTTTTTCCATCAAAGGAATGGCATATTAATCCTCATCCTGGTGAGAAAACCGTGTGGGCGAAATTCAGAGATTTGGCAAATAATGAGACGAAAGCTTTCTCCTCTTCAATAGAACTAGTTCCTCCACCGGGGATGGTCTATATTTCTAGGAACGATCAGGGCTTTTTGATGGGAAATGTGTTTGGTGAGGAAGATGAAAAACCTGAGCATGAAGTTACGTTATCTTCATATTTTATTGGTCGGTTTGAAGTAACGAATGCAGAGTATCAGGAGTTTGTTGAGGCTACTGCTTATGTGACGCCACCGCATTGGAGAGATGGTAAATATCCTGCTAGTATGGCGGATTATCCTGTTGTTTTTATTAGTTGGTATGACGCAGCAGCGTATTGCAATTGGTTAAGTGAATCAACAAACTTATCTAAATCGTATAGCAGTGTTGGAGAATTGATAGATGCGGAAGGTAATGTTACTAATAGCGTAGAGGTAGTAGTGGGATATAGGCTGCCAACGGAAGCTGAATGGGAGCGTACCGCCCTCGGTTCGGCAAAACTCGGATCCTCTAATCTTGAGAAAGACAATAGGACCTTTTGGTCTTGGGGGGATCGTTGGAATGGAGCAATTACCAATTTCGTTGATCCAGTTGGTGGAATGGGAGTTATGCCGGTTAATCGATTTGCTAAAGGTCAAACAGAGGATGGTTTGTATAATATGTGTGGAAATGTTTGGGAGTGGGTCAGCGACTGGTATTCTTCGGGTTATCAACCGACTCCACGATCTAACCCAATAGGACCTGGCCTAAATGATGAAGAAGGAAAAGTAATTGGCTCTATCCGAGCTTTGTTGCGGGGGGATCGGAAAGTCGATGAAGAGTTGTTGATGAAGGAGATCGAAGAAATCCTTATACAAGCTGGTGTGGGGGCAAAGACGACGATGAAGTTGATGGGCAAAGTTCGTGGTGTCGTTGAGTTGAAAGGTGGAAATGACTCCTCCGATTTGGAAAGCTCAATCCAACAAGTAATTCTCAACAAAGAAAAGGTAATTCGGGGCGGTCTGGAAGTTCGGAGTGGTCAGGTCACCTATTTGACGAATCGTAAAAAAGCTTTTGCAGCAGAAGTGTATGGTGGAATTGGGTTCCGTTATGTTCTTTCAATTGCTGATTAACAATAAAATGATGGAGGTATAACATGCCAGACGGATATACTGTATCATCAAGTGATCCCAATCTTCGTATCTACGAACCGGATCAGGTTCTAATTCAAGAAGATACAGATGGGGATGGGTCTATTTTTATTTTACACGAAGGTACTCTAGGTGTTTTTAAAGGTCCTGAGCAGGTTGCAGAGATTACAGCACCGCCTGCTACTGGAGCTATTCTCGGTGAAATGTCAGAGATTCTTGGGGTTCCTCGAACTGCGTCGATTAAGACAATGGAGGACTTTGATGAGAGAGGTGATTCCATTGAATGTAAAGTTTATGTTTATACTGGAGGTTTAGAGTCAATTGTTCAAGATACTCCTGAGATTGCGGTGCGAATTATGGAAAGCTTAGCCACAAGGTTGCAGGATACAACGAACCTTCATAAAAGTGAAGCAGATCGAGCCGGGAAAATTGAGGACAGGATGGGCAAGTTTCGAAAACAAGCTCAGTCTTTTAAAAAAGAATCCGAAACAAACGAGAAAAAATTGACCCAAGTTAAGTCTCACCTAGAAAAACAGAAGGGGATCTTGGGGATGATCCCGAAGAAGGAGCTTCTTGAACTCGTTCAATGATTAAGCAATTTCTGGTTGTAATACTACTGTTTTTTATTTTGTTTTTTAGTTGCGTTTCGGTTGCTGAACATGGTTATGTTTTGCTTGTTGAAGGTTCTCGAATTTATGTTGATGTTGGAACGGACAGTGGTGCTGGGTTTGATGAAACCTATCGAGTTTATGAAGATATCAATGGTAAATTGGATTATGTGGGCAATGTGAAAATTGTTCAACTCTTTGCGCAGGGAGCTGTGGCGGAAGTTGTTGATCTTCAGTTAGGAAAGCAAATAGAAGTTGCTCACAAAGTTGTCGCTCTGAAAGATATTGTTGCTCTTAGAGATGGTGAGGAAGCAAACAGCGATAATTTTCTGATGCAAATTGCGTCTGAAGAGAATCTAGCTGAGTCTTACAAACCACCAGTTCGAAGGAGAAGTAAGGCTCTAGCTTGGCTAACTTTTTCAACAGGAGTTAGTTTGGGGATCACTGCTGCTTATTCACGTCAACGTGCCAACAGTACATATGATTTATATAGGTTATCGCGTACGGAAGCAGGTAAGCGTCTTTTTAAGAATCGAACTAAAAGGCTTGATAGGAATAGTAAAATTTTAGTTGGTGCGTCGATTGCAGGTGTCGCACTTGGTTCGATTTTGCTATTTATTAACAATGATTCTTTGGATGATATACCAATTGCGTATTCAGATCTTGATTCTGCTCCCTATTTTTCGATTCTTCAAATGAGTTGGTAGTTATATAGTTTCGGATTGGTCGTTGATCAAGGAATTGCTATTATGAGAAAAAATCTAACTAGTATTACTGTAGTTTGTGTATTGATGCTGATTTTTGCGGTTGTGGTGGACCAACCGGCTGCAAATAGTTCTCTGTTAAGTAGCGAGTCATCTGCAACGGCTTCTTATGTTAATGATGCAGTTGCTCAGATTTTCCGCACATTCTCAGTTTTTTATTATGCTTTACTTGCTTCGTCTACTGATGCCTCAGATCAAGTTGACTCTACAGTAATTTCAACTTCTGCAGAATCAAAAAGCGAAGGTGCGGGGGTAACCAAGCGAGTTCTAGAAGACGGCTTTGTATTAAGTGTTGATGGACGGAAAGCCCATATTAATCTTGGTATTGAGGATGGTGTTCGACGTGGAATGCTACTGGAGATCTACCGTCCAAAAGGGCTTTACGATGCAATGTCAGATGTGCGCTATCCTATTGATGGATCTTTGGGATACGGTTTAGTGGTGGACGTGCATGAGTTTACGTCTGTTATGTATCTATCGTACTTTGAAATTAAAATGGTTGATTCGGGAAAAGATGATAGAAGCGTGAAATTGGCAATTGAAGTACATGACCGTGTTCGCCGACCTCCGTTGCTAGAAAAAGAAATAGTTGAGCTTTTAGCAGAACAGATTGTAACTGAAAACGCTAAAATTCTTTCCATTGATGGGAATATGTTTTCGATGACCGCATTCGATCGAGTTTCTGTGGGTAACGCGATTACATTGATCAAGATCCCAAAAGAAATTATTCATCCGGTTACTGGTGAATTGGTTGTTCTGGGTGGGGAGAAGCGTGCTAATGCGATTGTTGCTGATGTCAAAGGAAAAACAATTTTGCTTTCAGTTGAGCCGAATGCATCTGGACACTTCATTGTT
>Ga0208406_1000173_pt1 | contig 27174 bp, 23 predicted proteins | sample ETNtaG_15_FD_185769 | JGI IMG/M metagenome (GOLD analysis project Ga0208406, IMG submission 185769) | Marine microbial and viral communities from oxygen minimum zone, Eastern Pacific Ocean - ETNP201302PF89A (SPAdes) (version 2) | ecosystem: Environmental > Aquatic > Marine > Oceanic ...
AAAATATATTTGGCTACATCTCTCGTAAATCCATAATAATAAGGAATTCTAATTATGTTTATTTTTATAGGTTTACCTTTAAATTCTATTGATTTTAAACTGTCATATTTTCTTTCATCACTTAGATATTTAAATGGTTCCATGTAATGATGGTTACCGTCAAATTCAAACCATAAACCTAATTTTTCAAAAAGATAATCTGCATCAGCATTATATATTGTCTTATATCCAAGTGAACGTAAGTTTTTGTTTACTAATAATGGCCCATATTTTTTTTCTGGAATAAAACATTTAATAACAGTTCCCAATGTATCTGTTATTATTACTTTCTTTTTTCTTTTTATCTTTTTTAATGCTTGAAACCAACCTACATCTTTCTTTTTTGTTTGATTAAAAACTTTTTTAAATTGTCTGCCCAAATGATCGGGATAAATTTTATTAATATTTAGACTTCTTTTTTCTTCCATGATATTGTGATATTTTTATTATAAATGATTTATAAAGTCATTAAATAAAGCAAAGAGGGTAAAAAATAATTCCTCTTTATTATGCCGATAAGAAGTTAAAAACTTCATTAAAAACGTAGATGTATTGAGATATATCAAACCAGTTGTTTTTTCTATTTGTTAGGTTTAGGATTAATAAAAGGAGAAATAGATATGGCTAAAGTACGTTTAGAATATAAGGATAAAGTTTCACAAAAGTTTTGGGAAGTCAGTGCGACTGGTAGCACCATCAACGTTAAATATGGAAAGTTAGGAACTGCAGGACAAAACTCAGTTAAAAAAATGAGTACCCCTGATGCTGCCAAAAAAGAAATAGAAAAGCTGATTAAATCAAAACTAAAAAAAGGCTATAAGAAAAAATAGCAACCAAAGTATTTTGGATAAAAAAGAAGCATTAAAAATAGTTCAAAAAGATCCTACTTATGGAATAAAAGATCTATCTGATAAATTTAAGAAAGATAAAGAGATTGTTTTAGAGGCAGTTAAACATGATCCATATGGTGTTGCTCTTGAACATGCCGATAAAAAGTTAAGAGCTGATAAAGAAGTTGTCCTTGCAGCGTTAAAAAATGATGGCTCTGCTCTTAAATATGCTGATGAAAGTTTAAAGAAAGATAAAGAGATTGTTCTTATAGCTGTAAAAGATAGAGGTATAGCTTTTGAATACGCTGATAAGAAGTTAAGAGCTGATAAAGAAGTTGTTTTAGAGGCAGTTAAACATGATCTAGTTGGTGCTGCTCTTGAACATGCCGATAAAAAGTTAAGAGCTGATAAAGAAGTTGTCCTTGCAGCGTTAAAACAACATAGTTCAACTTTTGAATATGCCGATAAGAAATTAAAAGCCGATAAAGAGTTTATACTTGCTTCGGTAAAACAAAATGGATGGGTTCTTGAACATGTTGATGATAGTTTAAAGAAAGATAAAGAAATTGTTCTTGCCGCTGTAAAACAAGATGGTGGTGCTCTTCAATATGCCGATGATATTTTTAAGAAAGATGAAGAAATTGTTTTAGAGTCAGTAAAAAAAAATGGTCAAGCTCTTGAATACGCTGATGATAGTTTTAAGAAAGATGAAGAAATTGTTTTAGAGGCAGTAAAAAGTAGTGGTTATGCTCTTAAATATGTTGATAAGAAGTTTAAAAAGGATAAAAAAATTGTTTTAACAGCGGTAAAACAAGTCGGTAAGGGGGAGACGTATTATGAGAAGTCGCCTCTTGAACACGCAGATAACAGTTTCAAGAAAGACAAACAGATTGTCTTAGAGGCAATCAAACAATATGGTGGTGCTCTACAATTCGCTGATGAAAGTTTCAAGAAAGACAGAGAAATTGTCTTAGAAGCAGTAAAAAATAGTGGTCATGCCATAGATTTTGCTGATGATAGTTTTAAGGAAGATAAAGAGATTATGTTAGAAGTGGTAAAGCGAAATTTGGCATTATATTATGCAGGTGAAAATTCACAAAAAGATCCAGATATTTTAGCAATTATTAATAAAGAACAAACTTCAGATAAAGAAAGAGCTAAGTTATTGGAAGCTTTCGAATTTTTAGTTCAGCAAATAGCAAAAGGATTGAAAGAAGCATTCGATGGTGACGAGGATATTGCTTTAGATTATGCCATACCAAGTAAAGAAAATTTTGAACTCGTAATTACAAGAGACAGCGAGGGTGAGGATGGAATGTACAATATTACATTAGATCTTCATGAGTATGAAAGTGACGATTATGAACAAATTGCGTATAGCGGAGGGGGGTCAGAACTAAGTGACTTCGAAGGTATTATAGGAGATTTCATAAGAAATGGTGGACGTATTGAAGAACTGTTTACTTATTTAGTGAAAGAAAAATAATATTTATCAAATGGATAAAAAAGAAAAATTCGATCTAATTAGTGGTGCTTGTTCTGTACATGATTCACCAGAAACAATTAAAAATTTGTTTGGTAAGGATTTTGCTATTGACGAGCGGGATGAAAATGGCAGGACACCTCTAATGTATTCAGCAATGTGGGGCAGTCCCTCCGTGATGAAATTCCTATTAGAAAAAGACGCTGATAAAACTTTAAAAGATAATAATAACGAAGATGTTGTTTATTACGTAAAAAATAGTTCCTTTCCTAGAGATGAAGACAAAAAAAAAATGTTGGAACTATTGAATGATTAGCATTGCAAATTTCCTTATTTATTTGTAATTTTAAAACATTATGTCATTCAAGTCTGATTATGGAAGTGAAGTTGATTTAAATAAATTTCTTAAAAAAATTCTACTATCAAAAAATGGAGAAAAATTTTTATTACATCAAGTAAATGACGACGTTGGTCTTGTTGAAGCACCCAATAATGACGCTCTCACTTGGTTAGCACTAAGTCAATCTAAAATTGCGTGGTGTATGAAAGATGACGATGGCGAATTTGAAATACAATTCTATGAACCTACTATTCAAGGACTAGATGAATGTATTGGTGAGGTTTATGGACGCCAAGATGAAATTAATGATCTTGAAAAATTTAAAAAAGAAATAATATCTTTATCCGATGAAAAGTTAAAAGTGGATAAAGAAGTTATTCTCGCAGCGGTAAAACAAAATGGCTATGCTCTTCAATACGCCGATGAGAAGTTAAAAGCCAATAAAGAAGTTATTCTCGCAGCAGTAAAACAAGATGGTAATACTCTTCAATATGCGGATAAGAAATTAAAAGCCAATAAAGAAGTTGTTCTTGCGGCGGTAAAACAATCTGGCGGTGCTCTTCAATACGCCGATGAGAAGTTAAAAGCCGATAAAAAGTTTATTCTCGCAGCGGTAAAACAAAATGGACGTGCTCTTGAATACGCCGATGAGAAGTTAAAAGCCAATAAAGAAGTTGTGCTCGCAGCGGTAAAAGAAAATGGCTATGCTCTTGAATACGCCGATGAGAAGTTAAAAGCCGATAAAAAAATTGTTCTCGTAGTGGTAAAACAAAATGGCAAAGCTCTTGAATACGCCGATGAGAAGTTAAAAGCCGATAAAGAAGTTGTTCTTGCAGCAGTAAAAAAAGATGGTTGGGCTCTTCAACATGCCGATAAAAAGTTGAAAGTGGACAAAGAAGTTGTTCTTGCAGCGATAAAACAATCTAGCTATGCTCTTAATGATGCTGATGAGAAGTTAAAAGCCGATAAAAAGTTTATTCTCGCAGCGGTAAAACAAGATGTCTCTACACTTCAATACGCCGATGAGAAGTTAAAAGCCGATAAAAAGTTTATTCTCGCAGCGGTAAAACAAGATGTCTCTGCACTTGAATACGCCGATGAGAAGTTAAAAGCCAATAAAGAAGTTGTTCTCGCAGCGGTAAAACAAAATGGCTATGCTCTTGAATACGCCGATGAGAAGTTAAAAGCCGATAAAAAAATTGTTCTCGTAGTGGTAAAACAAAATGGACGTGCTCTTAAATACGCCGATGAGAAGTTAAAAGCCAATAAAAAAATTGTTCTCGTAGTGGTAAAACAAAATGGACGTGCTCTTAAATACGCCGATGAGAAGTTAAAAGCCAATAAAGAAGTTGTGCTCGCAGCGGTAAAACAAGATGTCTCTGCACTTGACTATGTAGACGACAGTTTAAAAAATGATCCTGATATTCTGGCAATAGTTAATAAAGGAAAATGACCTTTAAATTAACAACTAAAATACTAAAAAGATATCACACCATCAGATCCTTGCTAGATTTCGAGGAAGATTTATTGTGCCGTGAATTACCCAAGCATCAATATTGGTTGGAGATTGTTAAATATTCCTTTTTCAAAGATAAATAAATGAATAAAAAACGTAAATTTAGAATAACAGTAAACGAATCTAGAGCAGTAGGTGCAGAACTTAAGATTGGCACCGTGAGTGTTGAGTTTGTAAAATATTGGCAGAAACGTGATGGCCTAATTAAACACCTTGAATCTATTGTTGATGGAGAAGAGGAAGATGCTAATTCACCGCCAATGCGTGACGGTAAAAATTTTCCATGGAATGAATGTGATGATATAGAAGGTATTCTTAGTCCTTATGAACCAACAGTAAATGGTTTTAAAGTTGAAGAAATTACAGCAAAAGGTGATGTCATAATTGAAAAGCAGTTAACTGATGTTGTTGCAGTTTATTCTAGAGAAATATACACCAGTCAAATTAATAAAGATAATGAAAACCCAGATCATGATGTTTCTCTTTTAATATCCCTTAAAGGAGAAAGAGGTTTTGACGAGGCAAATAGTTGGCTTGTTGAAACTGATGGAGAAGATTTTAATCCAAAAAAACTTGCTTATGGAGTTCTTGAAACTGATGTTGGTGAATTTCTAGATTCTGTTTTCTATGATAAAAAAGAATTGGTAGTTGATGATGTAGGTGGCACTCAAGCTACTGGACATTTCGAATCCCATGTAGGCGTGATTGAAAGTAGTTGGATTAAGGATCATTCAAAAGCAAATACTTTGAAAACTTTAGATTGGTGGGAATATGATGAATTACTTAAAGAAAAGTGATCTTAATTAATAAATTAATTTCGTCTATTCTTTTAGTTTATCAAGAATTTCTTTTGGTGTATTAGGATTCATACTTACAGCAGTTCGCACCTGTTGCTCTTTAGCCAATTTCTCTAAAATTGCTATAGGTATATTTTTGTTACGAGCAAGTGCTGCACGCACATCTGGTTCTATATCTTCTGCTAACCAATTTATATTTACACCATCATTAGCAGGTTCCCATTCTTCGGCCCATTCGACTTTATCTTCAACTGAACCTTCTTCGTACCAATCATCAGGCATTTATTAACTCCTTTTTTTTTGTTTAATATACCATACTTTATAAAAAAATCAGTTTGTTCGTGATATAGTTAGACATGAAAGATAAGAAAACTAAAGACAAGTCTGAATTTGAAGAGCTTGCCAAAAGTATTCGCGAAAATATTGGTGATAAAAAATGGGCTAAATTGTTAGACCAAAAAGTTTGAAGAGATTAAAAATGGATAAAAAAGAAGTATTAAAAATTTTTAAAGAACATTGTAGTGGTAGTGGTTATGGTTTTACATTTGACAAACTACCTGACAAGTTTAAGAAAGCTGAAGAAGTTATTCTAGAAGCAGTAAAACATGATGCTTTTGCTCTTCAATACGCTGATAAGAAGTTAAAAGGTAATAAAGAAATTGTCTTAGCAGCGGTAAAAAATAAAGGTCAAGCTCTTGATTACGCTGATGATAGTTTAAAGAAAGATAAAAAGATTGTCCTTGCAGCAGTAAAACAAAATGGTTCTGCTCTTGATTACGCTGATAAAAGTTTTAAAAAAGATAAAGAGATTGTTCTTATAGCTGTAAAACAATATGGTTCTGCTCTTGAATATGCCGATAAGAAGTTAAGAGCTAATAAAAAAATTGTCCTTGCAGCAGTAAAACAAAATGGTTCTGCTCTTGATTACGCTGATAAAAGTTTTAAAAAAGATAAAGAGATTGTTCTTATAGCTGTAAAACAATCTTTCTATGCTCTTGAATTTGCCGATAAGAAGTTAAAAGGAGACAAAGAAGTTGTCCTTGCAGCGGTAAAACAATCTGCTTCTGCTCTTGAATATGCCGATGATAAGTTAAAAGGAGACAAAGAAGTTGTTCTTACTGCGGTAAAACAATCTGCTTCTGCTCTTGAATATGCCGATGATAAGTTAAAAGCGGACAAAGAGATTGTTTTTGCAGCGGAAAAATTTGGAGCGTTACAAAAAATCGACGGGGGTGGGTTTCAACTTCAGGACGCTAATAAAGTATTAAAAGCGAATAAGGAAATTGTACTTGCAGCGGTAAAATATGATGGTAGGGCTCTTGAACATGCCGACAAGAACTTAAGAGCCGATAAAGAAGTTGTCCTTGAAGCGATAAAACGTGATGGTGGTGTTCTTGAATATGCTGATGACAAGTTGAAAGCTGATAAAAAATTTGTTCTTGCAGCGGTAAAACATGATGGTTCTGCTCTTCAACATGCCGATGATAAGTTAAAAGGAGACAAAGAAGTTGTTCTTACTGCGGTAAAACAATCTGCTTCTGCTCTTCAACATGCCGATGATAAGTTAAAAGGAGACAAAGAAGTTGTTCTTGCAGCGGTAAAACAATATGGACCTGCTCTTGAATATGCCGATGATAAGTTAAGAGCTAATAAAAAGATTGTTCTTGAAGCGATAAAACGTGATAGTCGGGCTCTTGAATATGCTGATAAGAAATTAAAAGCAGATAAAGAAGTTGTACTTGCAGCGATAAAACATGATGGTTCTGCTCTTGCATATGCCGATAAGAATTTAAAAGCAGACAAAGAAGTTGTTCTTACTGCGGTAAAACAATATGGACCTGCTCTTGAATATGCCGATAAGAAGTTAAAAGCTAATAAAAAGATTGTCCTTGCAGCAGTAAAACAAGATGGTTCTGTTCTTGAATATGCCGATAAGAAGTTAAAAGCTAATAAAAAGATTGTCCTTGCAGCAGTAAAACAATCTGGTCTAGCTCTTAGATACATCGATCAGAAGTTAGAAGAGGATAAAGAAGTTGTTCTCGCAGCAGCAAAACAAAATGGTAGTGCTCTTGAAATAATTTTAAATGAACACGCTGATGAGAAGTTTTTACAGGATAAAGAAGTTGTCTTAGAGGCAGTAAAAACCTGTGGTGCTGCTCTTCAACACGCAGATGATAGTTTAAAAAAAGATAAAGAGATTGTAGATGCAGCAGTCAAACAAGATGAAAGTGCCATTCAATATGCCGATATGTCCCTCAAAAAAGATTCTAAAATTACCAAGGAAATTTATATTAAAACAGAACCAGGTGGTAGAGTAGCTTTTGGAAAGCTTGATAAAACTCAAGAAGAACTTTTTTATAAAAATTATTCTAAAAAAGAGGATATTGATGAAAGTTTATTAGATTTAGCTAACTCTGGTATGATTGAGGAATGTGAGGGTGTCATTAACTCTGGTAAAGATGGTGAAGAAGGTAATGAAGGTATCATTGTTTTTGAAAAAGATCGTCTTATTGAAATTCCAAAGAAAAATAATAAATATGAAGAAGGTGTATATTTAACTTTTTTACATTTAAGCAAAGTATCTATTCAATTTGAATTTGAAATTAAAGATAAAAAAGAATTTGATCCTAAACAGTTTAAAGAAATATCAGTACCTATAAGATTACCAAATATTATTGAACATGAAAGATATGATCATCCTGATTTTAATATTGTTATTGATTATTTATACAAAGATAAACCGATCGAAGAATACCAAAGTCACGGTTATGAATTAACAGATAGAGGTTATGATGATCAAATTATATTTTTTGAAGTAAAGGATGGAAAAACTAAAATATTATATTCTAGTTATAATGGAGAAGGGAAATTCCTCTAAAACAGGTTAAAGATAAATAAATGGATAAAAAAGAAGCATTAAAGCAAATCAAAGAAGGGGTAACCAAAAAAATAAAGGAAATAATAAATGCCTAAATGGTATGAAAAAGGTTCAGTTGAAGATAAAGTCGAATGGGCCGAAGAATGGTCACCTGATAATAATTCCGTAAATATAAATTGGTTGGCAGAAGATGGTGAACCAGATGTGCGCGAAGCACTTGCTCGTAATAAAAATATACCCTTACAAATTTTAAAAAAACTTGCTAAGGATGAACATTATAGTGTTCGCTCTAATGTCGCTGGGCATCCTAATGCTAGCAAAGAAATATTACACAAATTAGCAAAGGATGGTGATAAATCTGTAAGCGGAGCGGCTAAAAATAATCCCAATTTTAAAACTCTTGAATTTGCCGATAAGAAGTCAAAAGGAGATAAAAAGTTTATTCTCGCAGCGGTAAAACAAGATGCTCGAGCTCTTCAAGATACCGACGACAAGTTAAAAGGAGACAAAGAGATTGTTCTTGAAGCGGTAAAACAATCTGGCTCTGCTCTTCAACATGCCGATAAAAAATTAAGAGCAGATAAAGAGTTTGTTCTTGCAGCGGTAAAACAAAATGGTGATGCTCTTCAATATGCCGATAAGAAGTTAATGGGAGATAAAAAAATTGTTCTTGCAGCAGTAAAAAAAGAAGGCTCTGCTCTTCAACATGCCGATAAAAAATTAAAAGGAGACAAAGAGATTGTTCTTGAAGCGGTAAAACAAGATGGTCGAGCTCTTCAAGATGCCGATAAAAAGTTAAAAAGAGATAAAGAAGTTGTTCTTGCAGCGGTAAAACAAAAAGGTTGGGCTCTTAAATATGTCGATAAGAAGTTGAAAGCCGATAAAAAAATTGTTCTTGCAGCGATAAAACAAGATGTCAGTAATCTCCAATATGCCGATAAAAAGTTAAAAGCTAATAAAGAAGTTGTGCTTGCAGCGGCAAAACAAGATGGTCGGGTTCTTGAATTTGCCGATAAGAAGATGCAAGCCAATAAAGAAGTTGTTCTTGTAGCGATAAAACAAGATGTTTATTATTTCCCATACGCCGATAAAAAGTTAAAAGCTAATAAAGAAGTTGTGCTTGCAGCGGTAAAACAATCTGGTCGAGCTCTTGAATTTGCCGATAAGAAGTTAAAAGGAAATAAAAAAATCGTACTCATAGCAGTAAAACAAGATGTCTCTGCACTTGAATATGTAGACGACAGTTTAAAAAATAATCCTGATATTCTGGCAATAGTTAATAAGGATAAGTGATGGATAGAAAAGAAGCATTAAATATAGTTCAAGAATCTGGATATGAATTAGAAAATCTACCTGATAAATTTAAAAAAGTTGATAAAAAAAATTAATTTTATTAAGATAAGTCAAAAATTTTTTTTTGACAAAATGTTAATATTTTCACAATGAAAAGTCTATTAAAAGCAATAAGAAGTTCAGAAGATTTAACCTGTTTATTTAATTTTTGTGAAAATAATGGGATTGAGATGTCGCGTAAGGGTTACGCTATAACTTTGGAAAATATCCAAACTGGAGTCATTAACTGGGGGGGATACGGTAGTAGCTTTAGCATTGGTCCAAATCTGTTCAACTATTTAACACTTAAATATCCCGATGGAGACCCTCCAAGAGGAAAAACTTTCGCACATGTAAAAATGATATTTAACGGGGACCTGAAAAATAATGATACAGAAGAGGTTATTCAGAGGATCGAAAAATTGGGGGGATTAGTCGTTCAGAATATTGATAAAAAGATCAACTTGATAGTGAACGGGAAAGATGCAAATAAACAATTAGTAAAGAAGGCAGAGAAATTAAATCATGTTCTGATTCTGGATGAAAAACGTTTTATCGAGATCTTACCTGCAATTAGAAAAAAACCCATAAAACGAAAAGTAAAACCACGAAAAGACCTTCCTAATACAGTCGATAAAAAAGTGTTGAATAATTTAAAAAAACTTTTTATCAGCCGTGACAACGATCTTATTTCTCAAGGTCTCGAAATGTTTCGTTCTTTGGAAAATGCTGATGTATCCAAATATTTTCTAGATGAGGTTCAATATGCAACTAAGGCTGATGGTCGTCTTATTCCTAACCCTATATTTAGTGGAACCGCTCCTGCACAACCTTATCTGAATTATGCCCTGTTAGGGGTTATTGCTTATGCTCCTGATGATTGTGAAATTGCTAACAATTTAAAAAATTCTGTTAAATTTCTAGATATTGAGACTACGATTTCAAGCCCATTGGCAGCGTTTCAAAATTTGGAATCATTGGATTTAAGTAACTCAGAGGGATTGGAAGACCTTGATGGTATTGCCTCGTTAAAAAAGCTGCAACATATTGAGATCAATAACTGTAATGCTTTGAAAAGTTTGAAAGGTATTGCCTCGTTAAAAAAGCTGCAACATATTGAGATCAATAACTGTAATGCTTTGAAAAGTTTGAAAGGTTTGCTTAATAAAAACCTGAAGATGACATCATTAGATTTAAGAAATTTTAGATATTTAGAAAATCTTGAGGGTGTTCAAAGCATGAATAATTTGAAAAAAATTGTGCTTGTAGGATGTGATAAATTAAAGAACGTAGATGCACTAAAAAATCTAACTCATTTAAAAGAAGTTGAGATGGATGGCCTTAGAGCTTTAGAATCCTTAGAAGGTCTTAAAGTTTTGGAGAAAAGTCGAACTGAATTGGATTTGTATGGATTTGATTCAATAAAGAATCTGAAAGGGATCCAGAATTTTCATAAACTTCAATCTCTTAGTATTACAAATAATAGTTTGACTGACATTACTGCTCTAAAAGGGCTGAAGTCTCTTAAAAAACTTTATATAAGTTCCGATAATTTGACCTTGCTAAAAGGTATTGGGTCACTTCCTAAACTAGAGATATTAGATATATATGTCCGAATTGTTAAAAGTTTAGATGGTCTTAAAAATCTAACTGCCCTGGACAAGATGGTTATAAATTGTGATAAATTAAATAGTCTAAAAGGTCTCGAGCAAGCTCCTAATATAACTGATTTAACAATATGTTCTAAAGATCTGAAAGACATCACCAGAATTAATTCCTTAACCAAGTTGAAGACTCTGGATTTAAGTAGTTGTAATTCAATTCAAAACCTTCATGGGCTAGAAAAATTAAATTTTTTGGAGTCAATTAATGTGAATGATTGCAGCAAATTAGTAAGTTTGCAAGGGGTACCAAATCCAAATGTCTTTGGATCAGACGTCAGTTTTGACAATTGTTCCTCTCTGAAGGATATTACGGCCCTGAAAGGAATCTCTAAAATTGAAAGAATGAGTTTAGATGGATGCTCTTCAATTAGCAAAACAGAAGGACTAGAAAACATTGAAATAGAGAGTCTTAGTTGCTCTGATATGAATATAAATGCGCTGCAAAATTTAAGTAATCTTAAAGTCAAAACACTCCATTTATATTTAGGTGCGTCAGGCACACCAACATCTTTAGAAGGTTTTAAGGTATGGGAATCAGTCACCGATCTAACTGTCCACAAAAAATCCTTTAAAAGCCTAATTGGTATTGATGCTTTCCCAAACATTAATTATTTAAGTTTAGAAAAATGCGAAAGACTAATAAATCTAATTGGAATTGAAAAACTGAAACATCTAGAAAAGTTAGATTTAACAGGATGTACTGCAATGAAAGAAGTAAGTTCATTGTCAGAATTGCCAAATCTAGCAGAATTGAAAATGGATGGATGTACTCAAGTGGATCCTCTTCCCCGTCCTAAAGTGATGGAAGATCGGGAGAAAGTGGAAAAATATCAATTGCGACTGTTAAAAGCACTTGGGAAAGATGTACCTGTAACTGCAAAAAAAAAATCTATAGGATCTAAAAATAATAAACCTTCTGTTGATAAGAAAACATTTTCTAAAGTCAAAAAGCTGCTGACTGTCCGTGACATTAATTTAATTAACCAAGGATTGGAACTCGTCCGTTCACTGGAAGACCACTCCTTATATCAGAAGCTTCTTAAAGGGATTCAGTATAAAATTTTTAAATCTAAAACATGGAATGCTGAAGAACAGGTAAAGGGTCGTCTTGTCCCAAATTCTACATTTAAAGGAACTGGTCCGGCACAACCTTATCTGAATTATGCAATGAGAGAGCTGATCAATAATGCTCCGAACGACTTTGTGCAAAAGATCCGAAATGAGGTGAAGGATTTGCAACTTGATGTATTTGGAGACATTTCAAATTTTACAAACCTTGAAAAATTATCTTTGTCTTATTCTTATAATTCACCCGAGAGTTATAAACCAACCATTTCATCTTTAAATAAATTCTCAGTTTTTGAAAAACTTACTTATCTAGATATATATGGTTACTTTATTCCTGATGATCAGGACCTGAAAGGGCTTTCAAATCTTAAAAAATTAAGAGAACTCAATTTATCTGGAGGATCTGCACTGAAAACACTTATTGGAATGGAGAATTGTAGAGAGTTACAAAAATTGGATATTGAAGAGTGTACTAAATTAATCGATGTTGAAGGACTAAGTGGTTGCCAAGAACTTAAATCTATTAAATTATCAAGCGCTAAAAGATTAAAAAACCTAAATGGATTGAAAGGATTGAAGTCATTGAAAACTATTAATATCGATGCTGCAGAATCCTTAGAAAATCTGGATGGTTTAAAAGGATGTAGTTCTCTTGTGGAAATTAATATTAGTAATTCGGAATCCTTAAAAAATCTAGATGGCTTACATGGATGTAATTCCCTTGAGAAAATTACAATTAGCGGAGGATCTTGGGATGGAAATTCCAAAAAACAACCTATTAAAAACGTTGATGGTCTCAGAGGTTTGAAAAATTTAAAGGATGTAGATTTATCCATTTTTACCTCATTGAAAAATGTTGATGGGTTAAGGGGATGTTCTGTTCTTGAATCGCTTCGTATTGAATCGGATTCATTAGAAAATATAAATGGTTTGCAAAATTTGAAGGCTCTAAATTATTTCTATCTTGATGCAATAAAATTGAAGAATATCGATGGTCTTTCTGGGTGTGAAAACCTAGAAGATTTTGATATCCAATCTGAAAATATTGAAAACTTAAATGGATTAAAGGGGTGCAACAAGTTAAAAACATTGAATATTCCTGGTTTAGCAAAATCATTAAACCTCGATGGATTGGCTTACGCGGATGGTTTGCGAAGAATTAACTTTTCTGGTTGTAATCTAACAAGTTTTGACTTCACTCAGAAAATTCCACGAATAATGGGAATAGAAATCAAATCTTGCAATCAGATTAAATCATTGGAAGGGCTTGGAAATTTGATCAATTTAACTAAACTCGTAATCAAGAACTGTACAAAACTCGAGAATCTTAAGGGACTTGAGGGTATAAAAACCCTTGAATCAGTAATTATTCAGGATTGTAAATCATTGAAAGACGTAGACGCCTTACTTTCATTGCCAAAACTTGATATCTTCAAGATACGTTCCTGTGGAATTAAGAAGGAAGAACTGCCAGGACATTTAAAAGTTATAGTTAAAACAACAATTAGTTATTATGATGACTTACCACATGATTTTGATGACAACAAATAATTAGAAAACTGAATATACAATAATTAATTATTATAATATGATTCAGATTTAAATAGGTGTAAATTATGAAGAAAAACCTCTTGCTCTATGGAGCAAAATTAGATTCCAAAAAACTTGGAACAGCGCTCGAACATATTTTCGAAACAAATTTGTCACTTCAGAATAAGGGTAAGCGAGGAACCCCAGTTTGTATTTGGGGAACGCATGGACTTGGAAAGACGATGTTAGTGCAAGAGTTTGCAAAAAAAAATAAATGGCACTTAGCATATTGCGCACCTGCCCAGTTTGAAGAAATGGGAGACCTGCACGGTATGCCATATCAAGTAGATCCTGATAAAAATATAATTGGAGATGAATATACTGCTTTTGCTCCTCCAGATTGGGTACCTAAACAGAAAGGACCCGGAATTCTCCTTCTCGATGACATTAACAGAGCAGATGATCGAATATTGAGGGGTTTAATGCAATTATTACAAAACTTTGAGCTGTTTTCATGGCAATTGCCACCAAAATGGCAAATTGTAGCAACAGCAAATCCAGAGGGAGGAGATTATTCTGTTACACCAATGGATGATGCTATGCTGACAAGGCTACTCCATCTAACGATGGTTTTTGATCCTAAAACTTGGGCACAGTGGGCAGATAGTGCTGGAGTAGACTCCCGAGGAATTGATTTTGTTTTGACATATCCCGAAATAGTTTCTGGTAAACGCACAACACCGAGATCTCTGGTGCAGTTCTTTGAACAGATCAAGGATATACCTAATCTCAAGGATGAGATAGAAATGGTCTCTACTTTAGCTCTCAGTTCTCTGGATGATGTTACTGTGGGAACTTTTTTGGGATTTGTCAATGACAACCTGGAACAACTTGTTAGTTCAGAAGAAATATTACAAGCAAAAGATTTTAAAAAAGTTTCAAAACGAATCGAAAGTCTAAGTAAAACAGACGTGGGAGAAAAAAAAACAGAAGAGGGAGGAAAAAGAGTAGACAGACTTGCAACAATATGCACTAGATTGTATCTGACGTTGACCAAAGAAAAATACGAACCCCAAAGTAATCATTCTGATAATCTGGTTAAATTTATGTTGATAGAATGTTTGCCCAACGATCTACGAATGAGTCTTCACTCCGATCTCATGAAAAATGGATCAGAAAAAGTGAAAAAAATGCTTCGAGACAAGCGTCTTGCAAAATTACTAATTGGCGGCATGTAGTGTGAAGGATGTACAGGAAGAATTGTCGCGCTGCATTATTCAAATGCTGTTCAAAGAACCTTTTTTCAATCACTTACTAAGTGGAGTAGTTCGCGTAGTTACAAAAAAGGTCCCAACCGCTGCAGTAAGTTTTTCAGGGAATAAAATTCAACTTTTGATAAATGAATCTTTTTTCATTAAAGAACTTCGGTCGCAAACCAATAGGGTGGCGGTTATTAAACATGAGAGTCTACATCTTTTGTTTAAACATCTTTTTCGCATGGATTTAGAAAAATATGATCGCTCTTTATTCAATATAGCTGCAGATTTAGTTGTAAATCAGTTTATAGGTTCCTGGAAGTTGCCTGATAGTGCAGTTACACTAAGATCATTTCCAGACTTAGAATTGGAACAGAATCAAACCGTAGAGTGGTATTATAAAAAGCTCATAAAACTTCGAGATTCTTCCTCTGCAAGAGACTCTTTCCCTAAAAGCGCTGAAGCTTTGTCAAAAAAACTGGATAAAACTATTCACGGTGATCATAGTCACTGGGGAATCCCCAAAGATGCAAAAGGCCAGGTCGATGCATATGGTGCTGAAACGGAACTAGATCGTATGATCATCCAAGCAAGAGAACGAACTCCGTCCAAATATCATGATACTATACCCGGAGAAATTAATGCCCTCATTGACTCTTTGATTGAAAGTCGAAAACCCAAGGTGGATTGGAGGAGAACTTTGCGAATTTTTGCTACGAACAGTCGCCGGACTTATATCTTTTCGACAATGCATCGTATTAGCAAACGCTACGGCACCCGCCCGGGAATTAAAGTCAAACAATTTCAAAAGATAGCAGTGGCGATTGACACTTCTGGATCTGTCAGTGACACAGATCTAGGTATTTTTTTCACAGAAATTGATGCCATGTACAAGCAGGGGGCAGAAATCGTGGTCATTGAATGTGATGCGGAAGTGCAACGAACCTACAATTACAAAGGTCAATTGCCCACCGAAGTTGCCGGAAGGGGAGGAACTGAATTTGATCCGGTATTTGCTTTTCTTAGGAGCAATCGTCTCACTCACTACGATGGATGCATTTACCTTACAGATGGATGTGCTGACGAGCCTACAATTCGTCCACCTTGCCCTTTATTGTGGGTAATTACTGCCGATGGAGATGCAGGGGATCATCTTCGTTTTGGGCGAATTATAAAATTGTCATAAAATTAGTAGAAGTAATTGATGGTATGACGATCATTAAATTATTTCTTTAAGTTTCTCAAGCTCCCCTTCATATGTTTATGTCAATGGAGCAATTTTATTTCCATCAATTTCCTTAAACTCACCTTTTTTTAATGTTCTGGGAATTACTCTATATCCTTTTTTATCTGGCAACATCAGTGTTACTTGCTGCAACATTTCAGGACCAATGCTAATGTGCAAGGGTCGTTTTTGTCCATAGAAATACATACGGTCAAAGATGAGGTTTTCATCTATCCATTTGGCTACTTCCATCATATCTTCATCTTCAACAATAAAATCAACAGCAGCTCCAAGTCTTGGGCATATTATCTTATTATTCTGATCTAATTCGTATGCAGCATGTTGATCTAGTTCAGGTGCAATGCGCCCAGGAATTAGTTTTGCGAGTTCAGTCGAACAAAAACCAAAAGTTAATTCGATTGAGCCAAAATAATCTATAATCGGATCTAATAATCCCTGAGCTAATTCTTGAAGGGCGGTGTAGCTGTCAGGATTCTTTGGAAGATTTTCAATCCCTGAATTTTTCTGTGTTTCTCCGCACTCAATGAAGTTACGGTAAAAGTAATTTTCACCACAAGCAGTGTCAATATCTGGAATTGTTTTGCTTCGAATAAGTGAAAGTTTGTCGACTTGCCATCTCTGTTTTTCCAACTTATGCAAAAATTCCTTTGGGGCAGGCCCATATTCTCTAAAATCAAAAAGTTTTAGTTCTTCTAATTGTTCATCAAATGTACACTGTTGAGCAAAACTTTCCATTTCCTCATTCATATACTTTGATTTTTGATACAAATTCCGAGGTTCAAACTCATCTCCATACTCGTAGAATTCAAGTTTTTGTTTGCGGAAATCAATTTTTGTACGTTCTAATAATCGAGGTATAGCTTCCTCAGCAAAATTGTCATAACGCATCAAAGATATTTTTCCAGATAGAATATGTATTTTCAGCAAATCCGCTGATGTAACATCACCATAGAGTACCGTGGCACATCCTACATAAACTCTAAGCAAGGGTGGTAGTCGCTCTACTAAAGAGGTATGAAGTTGCAAAGATTTTTTTGGTAACAACAAACCTAAACCTTCTGAAGCAGCTTTTGAGCAGTTTCTATCAATTTCTTCTACATTAGATATTTTAAAGAGTAAATCACGGGCATCGTTCCTTGCTTTACCGATATTTCCAAAAAAAACTTTAATGTCCCGCTGAAATGAAAATTGCATTTTATTAAAAGCAGTACGCTTCTTGAACAATTCTAATGCTAAAAATACGAGTAAATCATTTCTTTTAGATTCTCCGGCTGCATTCAACAACGAGTCATTTTTTTGGCTACGCAAAAAACGTAATGCGCGACCTAGTGAACCAAATGCTTTTTTCAGGAGATCTAAATTCTGAACCTCATTAGATGTTGGTTCCCTTCCAAAATCAATCCACTGAATCCATAAAGTTTCTAATAACTCCTTGTATTCTTCATATTTTTCTTTATCTTTTTCTTCAGGAGTACGTCTAGGTGCGAGCCTGAGGTTTGCTCGCTTCAAAAATGAATGAGATCTGCTTTGGCTGAGCAAATATCGTTGATGTAGGACTTTATCTTTAAATACAAAGAAAACACCGGGAGCCACCGCGATTGACTCTTCATTCAGATGTTCTTCTATAAATTCTTTCAATTCTTTTGGTGCATAGTATTTTTGGAAAGTTTTTCTACCAGTTAGTACACCATCTCGAAAAGACTCGCTTTGATTTTTATTGTTATATTCCAACATCACGGCAACCACAAGTAATCCACTTGCTAAAGAGTATGCACCTTGTAATGCATCAACTCTATCCTGAAAATCTTCAATCACGTTTAGAACATAACCTAAATTGACTATATCAGTTTCAATTTTTTGTTTATCACTAGCGTAGTGAGGATCCCAACCATAAGCTTCAATGTCATTTTCAATAAGACCTCGTAAGTCGTCTCCCTTTCCACAACCATAATCAAAAACAGAATAGTCTCCGTCAAGAAAACCTAAACGCATTAGAGATTGAATAGGCGCTGAAAATCCATAACGCACCATTGCAGTACGGTGGCGCTGAATTCCGGATTCGTCAGAATCTTCATTGTATGTTCCAGATTGTTCTATGCCTGATTTATCTTTATTTAACAACGGAACGAATTGATGACCTTCGATATAATATCCCTCATTATTAACTAATTTTTCCCACTGATTTCGAAATCCAATTCTTGACACATCCTTGAAAAGTCCAAGATTTTCAGCTTCTTTTGTTAAATTTGTAAAGCATTCTCTTTGTGGGTGATTTTCTGAAAGCAGTAATTCTTTTCTGTGGAGGATTGGCGGATTGAAGGAATTGGAATAAGTTCGGAAAGTGCATTTGTCAAGTTTAAAATCCACATGCCAACTAGATTCAAGTTCCGGGAATCCTTCATCGAAAAATTTCGGATAATTCAAGAAGGAAAGAGAGGATAAATCATTAGATAATTTCAGAACATTGAACTCTGAATCAGTCTTGAGTCCAGCTCGATCAAGCCCTTTTATAATGGTCGCCTGTTCTTCATTTGAGAGTGAACTTAATTGCGAAACATGAATGTAATATGCTGTCGGTGTTCGTTTCCCAATATACTGTTTAGACATCTGTAATTTATTAATTTCTTTTGACACTTTCACGCACCCTTGAATCTTCGTCCTCTGCTAACTTTTCCAGGACCAAAACGGGTGTATTTGCATTTTCTGCAACACTTTCGCGCACCCTTGAATCTTCGTCCTCCGCCAGCTTTTCCAGGACCAAAACGGGTGTATTTGTGTTTTTTGCAACATTTCTGCGTGCCCACCAAGACTCATCTTTCGCAATCTTCTTTAGTACAATGGGTGGGGTGTTTGGATTTTCGGCTATTGATTCGCGTACTTTATGATGATTGTCAATCGCCAGTTTCTTCAAGACATTAGAATCTGTGTTGAGGTTTTTAGCTACTTTAAGCCGTACATTCTTGTCCTCATCCGCAGCCAATTTTTTTAGAAGCAGTGCTGGGATATTTACGTTTGCTGCTAGATTGGATTTGCAAGATTTTTCCTTCAACAACTTCTTCAAAAGTGTTACTGGCATGTTTGGATTTCCTGCTAAGCATGAGCGAACATATTCGTCCTCATCATCCACCAGTTTTACCAACAGTTCTACAGGTGTGCTTGTGTTTGTTGCCAAGCCTTGGCGAACGTGCTTGTTATTGTCTTCTACCAACTTATTCAGGATCGAAATGGGTGTAGATTCGTTTACAGATATATTTCGTCGTACTTCCCATTCATCGTCATTCGCCAATTTTTCTAAAAGAGAAAGGGTTGTATTTTTGTTTCTGATGACATGTGTTCGTACCGTCCACTTCTTGTCAACCGCCAATTTTTTCAGTATCGTAAGAGGTGTATTTGGATGTCCTGCGACAGATTCTCGGACATAATCATATTTGTCATCCGCTAACTTCTCCAACAACGAACCCGGCGAATTTATATTTCCTGCTACCGATTCTCGCACAGTCATACTTTCGTCCTTAGCGAGTTTCTTGAGTAGAGATAAGGGTGTTTTAATGTTTTTTGCGATCTTTTTGCGAACATACTTATCTTCGTGTTTAGTAAGTTCCTTTAACCGCTTAACAGAAGTCGTTTTTCGTGAAGCTTCTTGTTTAGGGTTCTGTTGATTTTCCATTCGCAAAGTCTTCTAAATTGAAGTTCGTAGTTTTTTCACGGTCTCTATTACGTGGCCTATTGTAAATTCTATATCCGCATCTGTAGTGTCTCGTCCCAAGCTAAAGCGTACAGCCCCCATAGCCGAGTCGTAATCAAGACCCATTGAAGTAAGTACATGAGAAGGTTCTACGTTTGAAGTATTACAGGCAGATCCGCTGCTCACCGCTAAACCTTTTAGTTCTTTGACAAGATTTTGACCATTACAACCAGAAAAACTAATATTCGTAGTACCAGGAACACGCCTACTGGTGTAACCAATTATGTTTATGTTGGATAGTTGATCACTGATCCCTTGTTCAAAGTGTTCTCTCTGTGCGATCAAGCGAAGACCATCCTCTTTGAGTCTCTCCATGGCTATTTGTGCCGCCTCTCCAAATCCAACAATCGCAGGTACATTGAGTGTTCCTGAACGAATGCCATCCTCCTGTCCACCACCATCAATCAAGGGGGTCAGATGAACTCTTGGTTTGTTTTTTTTCATGTAGAGTGCTCCTACTCCCTTAGGACCGTACATTTTGTGCGAGCTTATAGACACTAAGTCAACCATCATAGACTCCACGTTGAAAGGGATCTTGCCAATGGCCTGAGCAGCATCCGAATGAAAGAGCACTCCATGAGCTCGACAAATTTTGCCAATTTTTTCAATGGGTTGAATAACACCTGTCTCGTTATTTACCATCATCACTGACAAAAGCAACGTCTCGTCGGAGAGAGATTCTTCAACATCATTTGTCTTAATGAGACCGAAATTATCAACATCCAGGAGTGTTAACTTTCCAACATTTTTCTTGTGTAATTCACAGCAACACAGCACCGATTTGTGTTCAGTCGTTACACTAACAATGTGGTTACCTTTATGTTCATAGAAAGAGGGTATGCCCTTTAAAACCATGTTATTTGATTCAGTAGCACCACTTGTAAAGAAAATTTCTCTTGGATTTGCACCAATCAATCGAGAAAGCTGTTCCCTGGACTTCTCTATAGCATTTTCTGCTCGTTTACCAAAGGAGTGTGTATTGTTGGCAGGGTTTCCGTAATGTTCACTGAAATATGGAAGCATCACATCTAGTACACGAGAATCAACTGGTGTAGTCGCGTTGTGATCCAAATAGACTTTCGAATTCATACTTTCTCGATCAGTTTTACTTTATCTTAATTTTTCTTTTACTTTTTTTCTTGGTTTCTTATCGGATGGAAGATCTACTCCTTCACAAAGTCCCCACCGCATACATCCCTCCTCTCCAGATGGAGGCATGAATGGCTCGAAGTCCTTTCCACCGAGCTTGGTTTTAGACCATTCTACGACTTTGTTAATACCCCATCCTGCCTTCTTGTGAATAAACCAGGTAGGAACATATTTACCCTTCGTTCCAAGTTTAATATCCTTATTCTTACGTTCCAATTGTACTTCATATTCCAATTGGCGAACCAGTTCTATGCGTTGAGGGTCTATCTCAGAAATTAGTCTGATTTCAGACTTGCGTGCGTAGACACAAGGCCAACATCCCACCCGTTCTGCTCCCATTAGATAAAGTTTGTTGGGGCGAACACCGTGACGCTTATGAATGTCAATTACTTCCTGCTCTGTAAAAAACTTTATAGGTCGCCAAGTTTCACAGCGTAAGGTACTATTATATTCCCAAACTGGCATCGCGGCACGCGCCTGACTCTCACTAGAACGAATTCCCACAGCATTAATTGGTTCAATCTCATACTTTAGAAAGTAATTACGCAAAGGATCGATTTTGAGCACCTTAGTACAAAAACGCATGTTTCCGCCTGGGAAGCCTTTGTGCTCCTTGACAAGCTCTGCCATACCACCGCCCTTCCAGCGAAGGATTTCAATTTTACCCACTACGCTAGGAAGGTAATCAAGGACATATTTTTCGGTCTCTTCATGTTCCCATCCAGTGTCCATATGAACACACTTGAAAGGAATCTCTGCTTCCTTGAAGACCAATACCATTGCAGTGGAGTCTTTTCCTCCAGAGACTGAAGCAATTATCTCTCGATCACCTATAATCGATTTCATTTCGCGTCCCCATGCTTTCAAATTCTTGATCATCTTTTTTGTATTATTTTTCATAAATTTCTAATAACACGATGTATCACAACTGTCAGATTCTTTTAATCTTTCAATCAGGATTGCAAATCATTGAAAGACGTAGACGCCTTACTTTCATTACCAAAACTTGATATCTTCAAGATACGTTCCTGTGTAATTAAGAAGGAAGAACTCAGGACATATACAATTGATAGTTGAAACAACAATTAGTTATGATGATTGGAATTTTTGATTTAGGATTTGACGTGAAAGAAACTATTAAAGAATATCTAGGATAAAAAAATGTGGAAATATATTAAATACAGATTTAATAAAGCTTTTGAAAAAAATATTTTATACCTCTTTTTTTTTCTTTTTGGTGCCAGTGCTCTTGGGATCTTCTCATTTGCAATATTATTATTTCTACTGCAAGAAATAGGTCTGCTTTCAGAAGACAATATTTTTTTACAAATCTTATGGAATACTTTTACATTATTTTATGATGAAAACGCCATTCTAGATTTAAGCGTAAAAGAAAATAATTTTATTGATTTCATTTCTAAATTTGCTGTTACCATATTTGGAATTTTAGTCTTCTCGACAATTATTGGTATTATTACAACTTTTATTGCCCATAGAGTTGAAGCCTTGAGGTCGGGTAAAGGCAAAATTGAAGAGGAAAATCACATTATTTTTTTTAATTTTAGCATCCAACTGATTCCCTTGATTACAGAATTATGTGTTGCTTATGCTAAGGAAAAAAAAACGTTTGTTATAGTTAGCAATAATGAACCCCTAACTGTGATTGAACGGATTAATAGTATTGTTAAGATTCCGAAAAATATAAGCATAGTCGCAAGAAAAGGTTTTGCTTGGCAAAAAAAAATTTTAGATCTCGTAAATTTATCAAAAGCAAAACAAATTATCATACTAAAACCTGATGTTGGAGAAGAATATGTTTCAGAATTGGATTGCGATGTCGAGGTAGGTAAAAGTTTTACATTTTTAATTGCAAATGAAAATTGGCAAAAAAACCCGTGTAGCATTGTTGCTGAATTTCATGATCCTTCAACAAGCCATTTATATCTTAACTACTGCAAAGATATTATTAACAAACAACATGAAAAAATAGGAAAAGATTGGGAGGCACCCAGTATTATTAGTTCTTCGAATTTAAAAAGTAATTTGTTATCTCAGTGCATCAATACTCCTGATTTAACAGAAATATACGATAATATTTTTGGATACGAAGGTTCAGAGGTTTATTTTGTAGATTCTAATCAATTAAAATATAAAGACCTTAAAAAATATTGGGGAAAAGGCCTCAAGGAAATAAATTCAATATTTGACCGCATAATTGTTTTAGGATTTTATTATTATGAGAACAAATATGATCAAACGTGGAATAGAATATTTTTAAACACACCATCTGGTTTTCCATTTCAGGAAAATTATGGATTAATTTGTATAGCAGAAGATGAAGATCAAATTGTAAATGAATTAACTAAAATAAATAATCAAATTAGCAAGATTAAAAAGATAAATCCAAATTTTCAAACAGATGACGGAGATATTGATATTTTGTTATTTGATTACAGTAGTGAAAAAAATATTGAATATTTAAAGCACATCATCCAATCTATGATTGGTTTAAATTATTATAATAACTTGAAGAGCATAAAAATATTTAGACAAGAGGTTAATGAAAGCTTTATGGATAAAAAATTTTTGCCCCAAAACCCAGATTACAAGATTTTAGAAAATCAAGTAAACCACCCTGAGCTTGGTTTAATCTTTCATGTTGTAAAAACGAATAGTAAACAAAAATTTAATTTTCAAGTTTATTCAATAAGAAAAAATTCAGTTCTAAAATCATCTGTACATCCTGGAGATTTCATTCTTAATATAATTACAAAATCCGATCTAACAAAATTTAAAAATAAAAACGAAGACGAATATAGTTTTTTTTCAAACACACCAGAGATGATTCCAAAAAAATTCAAAGATCATGTTGAAAAATTAATAAAAGATAAAAATGATCTGATAATTATTGTAAAACGCTATAAGAACAAGAAAATCGATTTTATTAAATTAAGCCTGGAAGATATTGAATTACACAAAGACAAAATTTTATCTGAATTTGAAAAATTAAAAGAAAATAGGAAAAAAATGATTTCTAATATCTATGAAAATTGTACATTAGAACAAAAAAATTTAGAGAGGTTCACGAAAGAGATGGATATAACATCTGTCCAAGAATACGAAAAGTGTAATTGCTACATATTCATCAATGAAACTTCCAAGCAAATCCAAAAATTCAGAGATAATCCGACGGAAGACCATACCATGATTAATAATTTTATTGGATTTTCAAATCTTAGAAATGATAATCAAAAAATTTCAGACCATAGTATGATTACCGATATAAACGGATATCGAACAAAAAAAGTTTTAGAAAATTATAAAAACAATTTTTTTAGTCCTTATATGGGAAATGACGTTATTGAGATGAATTCTATTATTAGCAAGTATCTTTCTGCGGCAACTTTTGATGCAAAAAATGCAAAATTAATTGATTTGCTGTTTAGCAGAATTCATACAATAAAAGCCCATAGTCTCACTGATGAAATATTGAAAACTACTTTTTGTGAACTTGAAAATTATTTTCAAGATAAAAATGAAACTTTAATTGGAATTATAGATTATGAATTTGACAATCAAAAAAAAAGAAAAATTAATAACATAACTATTAATCCAGATCAAAAAAAAGAAGTCATTTTAGACAAAGGAGATCGATTAATTACCATTGCAAATTTTAATAATCTTGAAGTGGTTAATCATAGTCAATGGTTGCATATACTATAAAATCATGGCTGTATTTATTAAAATAACGGAGTCGTTTGTTTTATCTAACGGTAAAGATAAGGATTTAGCACCACAATATAAAAAACCAATTGTTGGTAGATTTAAAAAGGTCAAACCTGACACAATATGTTTAAGCATGGATCACGTTTCTTTTAAATGTGGTTTGCAAAATAAAGTTAGCGGTGATTTATCTATGGAAGTAAATGAAAAAAATATTGAAATAAAATGTGACGCGATTTTTAAAATTAATATAAGGCCTCAGCATAAAGAAAATTTTTTAAGTGGAAAAGGAGAGTGGACTTTTGGTTATATACAACAAGGTGATTACGGAGATGATGTAGTGGGAGATATCACAAAGGGTCTTAAACTTAAAAAAGTAAAAATAAAAAGCAGAAATGGCACTTATGATGTGGTATATCCATTAATGTCTAATGTTAAGACGGGTTCTAAAAAAACTGACCTTAAATAAAATTTAAATACCTAAGTGAAAAATAATCAATTATATTTCACTAAAAATAATTAAATAAATACCTATATTTAAGATTATTATTATAGATAAAAAAAATAAATTAATTCCACGTACTCTTTCTGAAAAGGAATTAAGAAAATTATCAGATGAAGAATTTGATAAATATTGCTCAGAAATTATCAAAAAATTATGTAAGTCAGTTGCTGATGATTTGGACTTTTATGATTATCCAAAGACAATTCAAAAATTCAAAGATGAAGAGTCTAATCTTAAAGACTTTAAAGATGATTTAACTCGTGGAGGTACTTTAAATGAAGTTAATTAAGACATTAATATTTCTGTTTCTATTAACTTTCATGACACACGCATTTGGTAAGTCTAATGAATATTATCAACAAACCATTGCCCATGTATTAACTGAATGTAATTCTATATGTCAGAAAAAGATATTTGAACAGGAAGTGCATCAGTCATTTTTTGTTTTAATGGATGCAATTTTAAATCAATTAAGATTTGAATTGAGTCAAAAAGAAAAAAAAATATATGATTAGAACCATAATTCCCGTTATAAAATTAACAGTTCAGATAATTATCTTAACAAGTGTAGAGTTAAACAATAAAAATAGGAGGACAATATAATGAAAAAGTTGATGATTATAGCTTTTCTTTTAGCAACAACCAATGTATTTGCAAATCCAGTAAGTGATACGGTTAATAGTATTACAAATTGGACTTCAAATGAAAAAGCAAATACAATAGCGTATCAAAAGAAGAGCTGGACAGACGCCAAGAAACAATTGGCAGACTTATTTAAAAAATTTGGTTTGAACAAGAAAGACTAGGTGGCAGACTAGAGAATTGCTAACAGTCTTGTTAAGTTTTGAAAAGGGGATGATTTTATTTTAAACTCGCTAATTACCTTTGGCTTTAGAACAACCTGAATTGTTGATAAAGGATATAATAAAGTTTTCTAAAACAATTAAATAATTAAAGTAAAAAAAATAATGAAAAAATTTTACTTATTAGACTTGTTTAATTATAAATATTAGCATTAATGAATATATCAAAATTAAAAAAAAAAAGATTAATAGGAATTAAATCTATTGATAAAAATAATCAATATTCCAAAAATTCAGAAATGTCAGAAAAAAAACTTGTCGAAACAGTAAAGATTTTTTTTGATATTAAAAGTGATGCTGAAATACTAACAAATAAGATGCTTCCAAGTTTTAATGAAAAATTTTCTAATTATTATGCATTTCAACCAGATATTACGTTACTAAATTACAAACTTATTTTTGAGTATGATGGTTATCTACATTATCAACATCCATTTGATATTGAAAAAGATAGGATTAAAATGCAGATGATTGAGGAGCTTGGTTATAAAAGAATAAGATGGCCTTATTTTTTTCAATTAACAAAAGAAGTTGCTAAATTTGTTTTTAATAATCTTGTTAATCATTTTACTAGAAAGCAATTAGATTTATATTCTGATGAAAAATTTTATAAGGCTATAAACAAAATTTATGTTAATCCAATAACCCATAAACCATTAACGAGAGACGATTATAATAATGGTTACTTATTTGCACCAGGCTTTCATACAACAGAGGAAGTTCCTTCATCATTTCATAACAAGGGAATAAAAAGATTTTTAGATGATATGGAATGGGAATGTAATAGAAAAAATGATGGATGCACTTGTAATGGCAGGACTCCTATAGAATTAAAACATCAAATTATTAAATCATTAAATCTTTATATTAACGATGTTGATATTGATTTCAAAACAGACGAATCAAGAGATTATGTAATTTTACCAAAAAGTGATCAAAGATTTAATAGATTTTATAATAGCATAAAATTAGAAGATAAATATTGTAACTTTTTTTATCCAAGGGAAAGAAAAAATTAATATTTATTTGATTATTTTTCACTTGTTTTAATTTTATTTCTACTTTCTAAGCTCCATGTTACTTAGTCTAAGTATTAACTGATATTGATTTTTATTAACTCTGCCATCTAAAAATCCTCTGTAAGGATTACCATTTGTTTGAAAGATTAAAGGGTCTTTTCCAGATTTACCACCTCCTATAAACATTAAGC
>Ga0208406_1000180_pt1 | contig 26827 bp, 25 predicted proteins | sample ETNtaG_15_FD_185769 | JGI IMG/M metagenome (GOLD analysis project Ga0208406, IMG submission 185769) | Marine microbial and viral communities from oxygen minimum zone, Eastern Pacific Ocean - ETNP201302PF89A (SPAdes) (version 2) | ecosystem: Environmental > Aquatic > Marine > Oceanic ...
CGACCACTGCCGTGGACTCGTTATCTCTCGAAATCTTCGAAGGCGAGTTCTTATCCATCATGGGCCCTTCAGGTTGCGGCAAAACAACCACCCTGCGTATGCTCGCGGGCCTGGAGGAGCCTACCCTCGGCGAGATTCGTCTAGATGGTAAGCGGCTAAATGAAATCAGTGTATCTGAGCGCGACACACCGCTGGTGTGGCAGTCCTTGGCACTTTTCCCGTTTTTGAGTGTTCTAAAAAATGTAGAATTTGGCCTCAAAATGCGCCGCATAGCTCCTGCGGAAAGAAGGCGCAGGGCCCTGGACTGGCTTGAACGGCTGCAAATCAGTGACTTTGCGGACAGGCAGATCAGCCAGCTTTCGGGCGGGCAGCAACAGCGTGTTGCGCTTGCCAGATCGCTGGTTACCGAACCACGTATCCTGCTTCTTGACGAGCCGTTGAGCGCCCTCGATGCCAACCTGGTCGTTCGCATGCAGGGGGTACTGACAAAACTCCAGAAAGAGCTCGGTATTACTTTTGTTTACGTCACCCATAGACAGTCCGAGGCATTCGCGATGTCTGATCGCGTTGCGATCATGAACCAAGGGCGGATCGAACAGACGGATTCTGCTAAAGGTATCTATCGCAGCCCGGCAACGCGTTTTGTCGCTGAGTTCGTTGGTGCAAATAATATCCTTACCGGTATGGTCACCACTGCAGACGAAAACATTGAAATAAGCACACCGGCTGGCCGTTTCCAGTGTGCCAGCAACAAGGATCAACACCACACTGTTGGCCGAGAGACCAGTCTCGTCATCAGTGCCGACCTCGTTAGGTTGAGTACCGTGCCAACCGGAAACATAAACGAGATCGAGTGCCGGTTCATCAGCGAAGAATTTGTCGGCTCCATCGTTACCGTGCTAACCGAAACCCCTGACGGATCTGATTTTAAAATACAGATTCAGCAGCGCGAACTCTCCGAACTGGATATCAAAGCCGGTGCTCTGATTTACGCGCAGTGGGATCCACAAGATGCTCACCTGCTCTAGGGCCGCAAATGATCAGCAACCCACCACCCTGGCCAAATAACTGCCGCTGTGCAGTTGCCATCACCTTTGATATGGATGCGGACAGCCTTATTCATCTTGAGCGCCCTGACGACAGCTTTAAGCGGGTTTCGACAATCTCACAGCTTCGTTACGGCCCTGAAGTAGCAGTCTCACGCATTCTAGACACTTATAAACGGCTGGGTTTGAAGCAAACATTTTTTATTCCGGCCTGGTGTGTTGCGCAATATCCTGATGTCATCCGTCGGATCATTGATCAAGGACATGAGATCGGCCACCATGGATACCTGCATGAGAATCCACTTGAGTTCAACCGGGATGGGCAAGCCCAGCTGCTCGATAAGGGAATCGAGATCATTCAGCAAGCAACTGGAGTTGCCCCTGTCGGATACCGCGCACCGCTGTATAACTACACCAATGACACTACAGATTTACTGATTGAACGAGGATTTGAGTACGATGCCTCGTTGATGGGAGACGACATCCCGTATATCCTTAGATCACGAGAAAAAACCCTTATCGAATTACCCAGCCACTGGGGATGCGACGACTGGCCGCCCTTTGCTCATGTACCCGACCTGGACTACCAAATGCCAGTACGATCTCCCTCGGCCGGGTTAAGTGGGTTTATCGAGGAGTTTGAAGCGGCCTATCGATGGGGAGGCCTTTTTATTCCAGTTTGGCATCCATTTGTGACGGGTCGTCTTGCAAGATGGAGCGCGGTCGAAGACTGGCTTTGTACTTTGGTCGCCCGTGAAGATATATGGTTCGCGCCCATGTGTGAAATAGCGCGTCATATTCAACGAACGTGGGATGGTGGAACCTATACCCCGCGAATCGACACTCTACCCCACTACAAGGGCCCGGTGAGCTAAGTGTGGGTCGTGGTGCATCCAATTAATAACCCGCAGCAAAACCGCTCCGAGTTATTTCCAGGCACCCAGAGAATCATGAATCGACCTAAATTATGTTAGATCTGATTATAAGAAACGCAAGCATCTCTGATGAGCCGGCACTTTCGGATATTGCCTGTCACGAAGGCCGCATCGTCGAACGCGCTGCGCATATTGATAGCCAGGCCGTGACCGAGATTGACGCCAAAGGCTGCCTCGTCAGCCCGCCTTTTGTCGACAGTCATTTCCATATGGATTCAACCCTGACCTATGGCAGGCCCCGAGTCAACGAAAGCGGTACGCTGCTCGAAGGTATCCGCTTGTGGGGGGAATTGAAATCAACCTTATCATCAGATGATTACGAACAGCGTGCACTCATGCTCTGTCGTTGGGCCGTAGCTAACGGTAATCTTGCGATCCGCTCCCATGTCGATATCAGCGATCCCTCACTGACAGCAGCTCACGTATTGCTCTCAGTTAAAGAGAAAGTCAAACCGTGGCTGGATATTCAATTGGTGGCCTTTCCTCAGGACGGGTTTTACAGGCACCCCGATGCCCAAAAGCAACTAGAGCAATCACTTGATCTGGGCCTCGACGTTGTGGGCGGTATTCCCCACTTTGAGCGAAGTTATGAGGAAGGGCGTCAATCAGTAGAGGCATTGTGCCGCATAGCCGCTGACCGCGGTTTAATGGTTGATATGCATTGTGACGAAACCGACGACCCCTGGTCGCGCCATATCGAAACCCTCGCATCCACTTCAATACAACTTGGAATGCACGGCCGGGTCAGCGGCTCCCACCTAACCTCCATGCATTCTATGGATGACTATTTCGCCGACAAACTGCTGGGATTAATGCACGAAGCACAGATCAACGCAATCGCCTGCCCGCTGATCAACATTACCCTGCAAGGACGTAAAGATACCTACCCGAAACGCCGCGGGATGACGCGGGTAAAAGAGATGGTCGATAAGGGAATCAACTGTTCGTTCGGCCACGACTGTGTCATGGACCCCTGGTATGCCGCAGGCAGCCACGACATGCTTGAAGTCGCTCATATGGGACTCCATGTCGCGCAGATGACTGGACCCACCCAAGCCCGTAGCGTCTACGATGCGATCACTGTTAACCCCGCCAGAGCACTGAATCTTGTCAATTATGGCCTTAGTGTTGGGTGCAATGCTGACATGGTGATCCTGCAGGCTGCGGACCCCATTGAGGCAATCCGTTTGCGTGCTACTCGGCTTTTTGTGATTCGCCGGGGCAAGATCATCAGCAGAACGCCGGTGGTAAAAAGTGAAGTCGAAATGCTGGGTACAACCCAGCAGATAACTTTTACCCAAACTGAAATCCCCTGACGCTGGGGCGTCAGCGAAATATCAACCCGCGGCCTGGCCCTTTGCCTCGCAAACTTTGGCAACTGCCTTTTGCAGACGCACAAGTCCCTGTTCGACATCGTCTTTGGGGATGATAAGTGACGGCGCAACACGCAGCACATTAGCACCAGCGACCAGAATAAATAATCCTTCATCTTGAGCGGCCTGCATAAAATCCCGAGCCCTGCCGGTCCATGGCTCAGCGAGCACACAGCCTATCAGCAATCCCATGCCTCGAACCTGCTCAAATACCCCGTATGGCTCACCAATCGCGAGTATCCCTTCTTCAAGGCGTTCACGTCGCTCGTTAACCCCGGTTAATACGGCTGGAGAACTAACGATATCGAGGACTGTGCAAGCCACTGCACAACCCATGGGATTTCCACCCCAGGTGCTGCCATGAGCGCCAACCACCAACGACGACGCCACTTTATCGATCGACAAAGTAGCGGCGATTGGAAAACCACCTCCCAGTGCCTTGGCCGTGGTTAAAAGATCAGGGATGACGTCGAATGCCTGGTAGGCATACAGCGAGCCAGTTCGGCCAACTCCCGTCTGAATTTCGTCCATGATCATCAGCGCCTGATACTGGTCACAGAGTTTCCGTATCCGCTTGAGAAATTCTGATTCAGCGGCTATTACCCCACCCTCTCCTTGTATCGGCTCGACAATAACCGCACAAACATCGCTGTCGAAGGCATCTTCAAGCGCGTCTATGTCATTGAAAGGTAGATGCTGAATGCCGCCGGGCAAGGGCCCGAAGCCCTCTCGGTAACTTTGTTGTCCACCTGCGGTTACGGTAAAAAGGGTGCGCCCATGAAAGGCGTTATCAAAGGACAGGATTCGAGACTTTTTCTCGCCATAATGATCAAAGGCATAACGCCGGGCAAGTTTCAACGCCGCCTCGTTAGCCTCGGCTCCAGAGTTGGAAAAAAATACCTTATCGGCAAAGGTTAATCCAACCAGTTTTTTTGCCAACAGCAGGGCGGGCTCTGTCACAAGAACATTGGAAGTGTGCCAAAGCTTGTTAGCCTGTTTTGTGAGGGCCTCAACCAGCACCGGGTGAGCGTGGCCCAGAGCGTTTACTGCGATCCCGGCTGCGAAATCAATGTACTCTCGCCCGGCCTGATCCCATAGCCGAGATCCAGATCCCCGGACCGGAATCATTTGCGCAGGGGCGTAGTTCGGCATCATATATGTGTCGTACCAGCCTCGCTCAATGCTGCTCATTGATCAACCCTTCCATGACTTTAAGAAAATGAGGTTCGATTCTAACCACGACACGACGAAAACTCACCACCCAAAGATCGTTCTGACCTTCCGACTTCAAACCCAAGGCGCATCAGACTGAATTAAAACACCGATACAGACCACAGCAGCGCAAACTTTACGGCCGAGTCCCTATTTTGCTGACGATACCGCTCGATCAGCCCTTAGGAGGTTGCTAGAATGGGTGTGCCCGTGACGACGATTTCCTGTTGCGGGTCCAACGGCGTGTTCCAACTGTCTATATTTCAAACGGTCTTGTATGAAAAAAGAAACCTCTTGCGCTAGTCGCGCAGACGCTACCCGGGCGATCGTTTCCGGACGTTCGTCTTTCAGTCATCACGGTGTCGTCAATACGCCGGTCTATCATGCCTCGACCATTCTGCATCCCAATGTCGAGTCTTTCGAGAAACGCCATGACTCCAAAACGGGTGATCGACGAAAAGTCATCTATGGCTTACTAGGCACTCCGACCAGTTTCGATCTGGAAGAAACGATTGCAGACCTTGAAGGGGGGCACGATGCGCTCCTCACCCCGTCTGGATTAGCCGCGATCAATATCGCCTTGCTGGCATTTCTGCGCCCCGGGGACCACATGCTGGTATCGGATTCGGTTTATGCATGGACCCGATCCTTTAGCGATCAGATGTTGGCAGATCTAGGTGTTGAAGTTCAGTACTACAACCCCTTGGTTGGTGCAGATATCGCATCGCTTATCCGGCCAAACACACGAGTCATTTTTCTGGAATCACCCGGCTCATACACCTTTGAGGTGCAGGATATTCCCGCAATCACACAGGTCGCACGGGAGCATCAGGTAACAACTATCCTCGATAACACCTGGGCAACACCACTATTTTTCAAATCATTTGAGCACGGGGTCGATGTATCCGTCCACGCCGCAACTAAATACTTATCTGGCCACAGCGACGTCATGATGGGAGCAATCGTCTGTAACGAGGCCTCCTGGGAGGCTGTGCACCGTACCCACAAGTTGTTCGGCCAATGCGTCGGGCCAGACGATGCCTACGCAACGCTGCGCAGTGTACGAACCCTGCCGACGCGGCTGCGGGCCCATCAGGAGCAAGGAATCGCGCTTGCCACCTGGCTACAAGGCCGTGACGAAGTCGCCGAGGTGTTACACCCCGCGCTCCCGAGTGATCCCGGACACAAACTATGGCAACGTGATTTTCTCGGAGCATCCGGTCTTTTCGGCATTGTTCTTAAACCTCAGCCTCGCCAAGCAGTCCTGGATATGGTCAACAACCTCGAGCTTTTTGGGATAGGGGCCAGTTGGGGAGGCTACGAAAGTCTGCTGATCCCTGTGTATCCTGAAAAGCACCGCAGCGCCGTTCCGTGGAACCCATCGGGTCAACTCTTGCGCATCCATGCGGGACTCGAATCCCTTGATGATCTTATCGTCGATCTTGAGGCAGGTTTGGACCGGCTTAGCACGTGAATTTGTTTGACTCCGTAATCAAAGTTGACATCGATGCCCCTGGACAAGACACTGAAACCCGAGTGTGAAGCCTTCCTTTCACAGTTTCGCTCACTCCTGCTTGGCACGCTCAACGCCGAAGAGCAAGTGGATTTGAGTTACGCGCCATTTGTTGATCATCACGACTCTTTTTTCATTCTAACCAGCCAGTTGTCTTCGCATACCACCAACCTTAAACAGCGTAGTAGCGCCGCAGTCTTTTTTATCGAAGATGAATCCGCCTGTGACGAGATTTACGCCCGACGTAGGTTGCGTTTTCAGTGCCAGGCCTTGGTCCATAGCCGAGACAGCGATACCTGGAAAACTCTTGCCCCGCTGTTTTTTGAACGTTTTGGCCAGATCATCGAAACATTGACCTCTTTGCCGGATTTCGAGCTGTTTCAACTGACCCCATCCAGTGGTCGCTGGGTCAAGGGTTTTGGAAAAGCCTTTGATTTTTATGGGCGAATCGAACGAGATGCCGTCCACTTGAATCCCGCCAAAGGCCAGGGCTCAGTTGGCTAACTGTCGTTCCTGCGATTGACAGGCCGCTTGCGTTTTACCGGGCTGCCGCGACTTGTTTTAGCCTTGTCGCTGAGTGCGGCCCGCGCTGAAGTCGGCGAGGAACGCATGGGCTTGCGCTGCGGCGTGCCGCGCCCCATTTTCATTCCTGCCAGGCGATAGAGCCCATCGTGTTGTGACCGCTGAAGCTCCAGATACTGGCCACTTTTCAACTCGCGGCTCAGCCGGAACGAACCGTAACGCACCCGCACCAGGCGACTGACTGTGCAACCCACGCTCTCCCACATGCGCCGGACTTCACGGTAGCGCCCTTCTTTGAGGACCACGGTATGCCAGTGATTGACACCACTGCCGGATTGCGTGCGAATCGACTCAAACCGGCACAACTGGCCGCCCAGAAGAATGCCTTCACTCAAACGACGCAAGTCAGCCGGATTCACCTGACCACGGACCCGGCAGCGGTACTCTCGCTCGATCTCCTGGGAGGGGTGCATCAAACGATTCGCCAGTTCTCCATCGGTGGTAAAGAGCATAAGGCCCGAGGTATTAAAGTCCAACCGCCCAACCGAAACCCAGCGCTGCCCGCGAAGCCTGGGCAATCCATCAAAAACCGTTGGCCTGCCTTGCGGGTCCTGGCGGGAACAAATCTGGCCCACCGGTTTATGATAAAGCAGTGTCCGCGAGCTACCCGGCGAAGCGGCGTTCAGTTGAATCCTCCGACCGTCTACAAGCACACGGGACTGGGCGCCGACCTGTTGGCCGATTACTGCCACTTTTCCGTCAACCTCAACCCGGCCATGACGAATCCAGTCTTCGATCTCCCGCCTCGAACCCAAACCGGCGTGGGCGAGCATCTTCTGGATTCGTTCAGCCAATCTCGTGACTTGAGGCGACCCGTGAGATCGGATCTTCCTCGCCAGGGTCGCCAATGGGCTCGGCGCTGGCCGCTTCGGTTTCAGTTTCAGTTTCAACAGGCAACTGGGCGCGATCTGTCTCTAGCGACTCTTCAACCGAGGCCTGATCAGCCGTGGCATCCGGATCTGGGCCAGACAATTCCGAATCCGGATCGCCATCTTCGCCAGACTCACCAACGGGTGCCGCGATAGATGGGGGCATCTCGATGCCCAGCTCGCGAGCGATATCGGCCAGTTCCCGCTCATCTTCCAGGTTAGGTAGCGATGTCAAAGACGGCAGCCCAAAATATTCCAAAAAAGCCGAGGTAGTGACGTACAGGGCTGGATGCCCAGGCACCTCACGAGTGCCGGACTGACGCACCCACTCCCGGTCGAGCAAAGAGCGCATGATTTCGGTCGTCACCGTGACTCCGCGTATATCCTCGATATCACCCCGGGTAACCGGCTGGCGATAAGCAATAATCGCAAGGGTTTCCAACAGAGCTCGAGAGTACCGCGGCGGCCGGCTCTCCCGGAGCGTACGCAAAGCCGAGGCATACGGGGCACGAGTCTGAAAACGAAAGCCGCCCGCCACCTCAACAAGTTCAACGCCGCGGCCGGAGTAGTGACTTCTGAGTTGTTCTAATGACGACCGTATCTCGTCGGCTCGCTCGCGGCTGGCCTGACCCGGGAAAAGGGCCTGCAAATCGCGGATGCCTAAGGGACGCTCTGCCGAGAACAAGGCCGCCTCTACGGTATGAATAATTTCGTTGTTGTGGTTCATGCACTCTTGACTTTGACGTGGATTGGGGCAAAAGGTTCATTCTGGGTAACTGCCAGCACGTTATCGCGGACCAACTCGAGTACGGCAATAAAGCTGACAACCAGCCCCTTGCGGCCTTCGTCTGGACTGAAAAAATCTTGCAGGGATACGTACTCCCCGCTTCGGACCCGCTCCAGGATCTGAGCCATCCGCTCACGAACCGAGAATGTTTCGGGAACCATCTGCAGGTGTTCGCGGCGCGCTGCTGATAACATCGCAGATCGCATCGCTGTAACCAGATCTTCGAGGTCGACCCGAGTCTCCTCTTTAGCTGGATTGGGGTCCTCGACTCGAGCGTAGACCAGGTACAGATCGCGCTCCACCCGCGGCCGATCGTCGAGGTTCTCGGCAGCGTTTCGGAAACGCTCGTATTCCTGAAGACGCTTGATGAGAGCCGCTCGAGGATCCTCCTCTTCTTCCTCGCCTGGCCCCGGACGCGGCAACAGCATACGCGACTTGATCTCGGCCAGCATCGTTGCCATCACCAGATAATCGGCCGCAAGATCCAACTGCATCCGCTGCATCAACTCAATATAGTGCATGTACTGGCGGGTAATATCCGCCACGGGCAGATCAAGAATATCGATATTCTGCCTACGAATAAGGTACAGCAACAGGTCGAGCGGACCCTCAAAGCCCTCTAAAACGACTTCTAGAGCCTCGGGCGGAATATACAAACCCTCGGGCCACTGGTCGAAGGCCTTACCTCCGACAACAGCGCGTGCGCCAGTTCCCAGATTCGCCTCGGAGGTTCCGCTTGCAGGCGCTTCACTCATTGGTAAAGGGTTCCCACTACCGTGCGCACTTCATGGATAGTCTCTTGTGCAACATCCCTTGCACGCTCGCAGCCAGACTCGATAATCTCACGCACCTGCTTGGGGTTTTGCTCAAAAGGACGAGCCCTGTCATGAAGAACAGACTGCTCCTTAAGGATCGCCTCCAACAATGGCTTTTTACAGTCGACACAACCTATGCCAGCGCTACGACAACCGCTTGCCAACTCAAGGCGTCGCTCTTCATCGGTATAGATACAATGTAAATCCCATACCGGACACTTGTCTGGGTCGCCGGGGTCATGGCGGCGCTGCCGCGCCGGATCCGTGGGCATTGTCATCAGCCGGGCACTTACCCGCTCAGGCTCGTCGCGCATCTGAATCGTATTGTTATACGACTTTGACATCTTTTGGCCGTCCAGCCCCGGCATCTTTGCCGCTGGCGTCAGCAGCGCCTCTGGCTCGGGCAGAACCTCTCTGCCGCCGCCATCGAGGTATCCCACTAAACGCTCGCGGTCCTGCGGTCCTATATTGCCGGACCCACTTAACACTTGAAGCGCCTGCTCCCGGGCCGAACTAACACCTTCCTGAAGCCACTGGCGCCGCAAGCTTACAAATTGCTTGGCTGATTTCTTTCCTAGTTTCGCTAGCGCCTCAAGAGCCTTTTCTTCGAAAGCACCGTCACGCCCAAATATATGATTAAACCGCCGGGCAATCTCGCGGGTGAGCTCTACGTGTGGCACCTGATCTTCGCCCACCGGCACCCCGGTGGCGCGGTACATCAGAATATCAGCGCTTTGCAGCAAGGGGTAGCCCAAAAAGCCGTAAGTCGCCAAATCACGATCATTCAGCTTCTGCTGCTGATCCTTGAAGCTCGGAACCCGCATGAGCCACCCCAGCGGCGTCACCATAGACAGCAGGAGATGTAACTCGGCATGTTGGGGTATCCGGGACTGAATGAACAATGTCGCCTTCTCCGGGTCTACCCCTGCTGCCAGCCAGTCGATGAGCATTTCCCAGACGTTGGCACCCATCACCCCCGGCTCTTCGTAGTGGGTCGTCAGCGCATGCCAATCCGCTACGAAAAAAAAGCACTCGGATTGATCTTGCAGTGCGGCCCAATTCTTGAGGACCCCATGATAATGCCCCAGATGCAGTCGGCCGGTGGGTCGCATCCCGGACAAGATCCGCCCGGATTCAGATTTAGATGGCATCGCGGGGTTCAACAAATTTTCTACCGGTCAAAAGAGGTGATCAGAAAATAGATCCGGCTAAGGCGCACGATGCGCCTGTGTAATTGTACCCGATCACTCGAGCGCAAGCCTTAAAAGCCGGCGCCAGATGACTGTTTGAGCCTGACATTTTGAGTCAAAACTAAAACTGCGTTAACCCTTGATCCCCAGCAGCGGTCTATACCGGCCCAGGCACAAGGTACGGGTCCGATCAGGATACTCCGCAGTGCGAGGCGAATCGTAAGGATCCAACCTTGTCCAGTCGTTGATCGGAACAGGCCCCAAGGCAGTCGGCCAGCCTGCGCCCATCGGCCAAACCCATGTTGCCCTCGAGCTCTGCTAGCGGTTCAAGCACAAATCGCCGCTCAAGCATTCGTGGATGCGGAAGCGTCAGGCCCTCGGTCTGCAGCACCGTCTCGTTATATAAAAGCAGATCCAGATCAATCAGCCTAGGGCCAAATCGCTCACCGAGTCGAACCCGACCCTGTTCAGTTTCGATCCACAACAACTGCTCAAGCAGTTCGACAGGCTCAAGCGACGTGTCAATACGGGCGACCGCGTTAAGAAAGTCCGGTTGTGCGCTCAGTCCGACCGGAGCGCTTTGGTAAACCGAGGAGACCGCAGCAAGGTCAACCCCAAAAATACGAGCCAATGCGTCGAGCGCGTCTTGAAGCGCCGTCACCGGATTGCCAAGATTGCCTCCCAGACCTATCCAGGCAGAAACCGAAGAGCCAGATTCAATCATGTGCCCTGCTTGCTTTGCTCGTTAGATCGCTTTCGCGGGCGGCGTCGTTTGTTCCGTGCAGGCCCCGAGTTAAGCGCTTTTATCATCTCCTGTTGTTGGGGTACGCTATGTTCCTGAATTTGAGTCCACCACTCTGCCAGGCTCTCGGGCACCTCGCCAGCACCACTGCGCAGCACTAAAAAATCATAGGCTGCGCGAAACCGCTTGTTCTCCAACAGCCGATGGATAGTGCGGGGCCGCCGACTCTCAAGACGCCCTTGCAGTTCCCAGATTTCATATACGATACTGCTGACGCGCCGGGGGATCGAAATCCGCTGGCTTTCTCTACCGATTACCGCCACCGCGGCCTGCTGCAGGGCCGGGTAAGACGCTACCCCATGACCCATTCGGCGCTCGCGCTCCAGACACACCGCTCGCCACAACAATCCGGCAAATAAAAAAGCCGCAATAACCGGCTTTCCTTGTTGTACGCGCTGATCGGTATTCTTAAGAACCCGACAAACCAGCCCGGTGTCCGGCGCCAGGTCAGTATCGGTAAAAGTGCGTTCTGCTTCGGGAAACAGCTCGGCAAACATACCAAGATGGCGAAGCAGATTGAATAGATTCAACGCATACCCATGGTGGAACATTTTCAGAACTTCATCAAAAAGGCGTGCAGGCGGTACGTGTCGAAGCAGGTAGGCATTTTGTGCGATTAATCCTTCAATACCTTTTGCAAAAGCCAGGTTGAGCTTAGTCTTGAAACGAACCGCGCGTAGCATGCGCACTGGATCCTCATTCAGTCGCTCCTGGGGATCCCCAATGAAGCGCAAACGACGCTCATGGATATCGTCAAACCCGCCGACATAATCAAAAATAGTATTACTTCCCGGATCATAGTAGAGCGCATTAACAGTCAAGTCGCGCCTTAATACATCTTCTTCACGGGTCCCGAATACGTTGTCGCGCAGTATTCGCCCGTGCTCGTTCAGCACCGAGTCATCGTTTTCTTCAGAGTCCGGTTTGGCACGATAAGTCGATACTTCAATAACCTCCCGCCCCACGCGCACGTGCGCCAGTCGAAAGCGCCTGCCGATCAAACGGGCCCGGCGAAATACTCGCCGAACCTCATCGGGCAAAGCATCGGTCACAACGTCAAAATCCTTTGGGCGCTGCCCAAGCAGCAAATCGCGTACACAGCCGCCGACCAGTTCGGCCTGGTAGCCGGATTGCTGCAACGTACTGACCACGGTGCGCGCCCCAGGGCTGATGCTTTTTTCGGATAACCCGTGCCGCGATGGGGCTATCAGCGCGGCTTGCAGATGCCCGCGAGGATGCCTTACCGGGTTCTTGACAGCTGACTTCGGTGAGGCTTTATTCAAGGGGGGCCTATGTGACAGTGCACCCTTTCGCAGGGTGACCAGAAAACATGCGCGCATCAAGTCGATGCGCACCAAAGGTGCCTATGTTAGCATCGCGCTGCGCGTTCAGCGCTATGTGCTCCCTTCGTCTAGCGGTTAGGACGCTGGCCTCTCACGCCGGAAACAGGGGTTCGATTCCCCTAGGGAGCGCCAGCTGCTGGCATATTTCGTTTAAGCGCAGCAGCAATTCCTGTTAACCCGTCATGGGCTCGGTGGGCGCGCGGTTGATCAGCACGTGGGGGGCCTCCGCTTCCAGGAAGGGCGGTTTCTCGATCAGATATGGGTTCGCCTCAGGCGGCATCTCGAAGCTCAACCCCTCGCGACCGTAATGAAGTTTAACCTTTATTGATAAATTTTATCTGTTATCCCACCAAAGCAAAATAGCCTGCCCCCACTGAATACATGTCATCCTCAAAAATTCTCCACACCGGCCATATTCGGGAGCTTGTGGGCAATTCCCTTATGGCAGTCGATACATGTTTTTTCGCCGCGCGCTAACTGCGTCGAGTGAGCTTTCTCGGCGCGTACGCCTTGCCGGGTGAAATCCATGTATTCGAAGTCATGGCAGTTGCGACACTCCAGAGAGTTATTGGTCTTTAAGCGTGCCCACTCATGTTTAGCGAGCTCAAGTCGTTTTTCGAGAAATTTTTCGCGAGTGCGAATGGTACCGAAGATCTTGCCCCATACCTCCTTGGTGGCCTGGGTTTTGCGCGCGATTTTATCGGTCCAGTTGTGGGGTACGTGACAATCGGGACAGGTAGCGCGCACACCAGACCGATTGGTGTAATGAATAGTGGTTTTCAGTTCCTGGAAAACATTGTTGCGCATTTCGTGACAGCTGATACAAAACGTTTCGGTGTTGGTGGCCTCCAAGACGGTGTTAAAACCGCCCCAGAAAATGACTCCGGCGATGAACCCACCGATGGTTAAGAACCCAAGGCTGAAATACCGGCTGGGCGCTCTCAACACTGTGACCTGCCTTTTTACCCATTCGATCATGGAAAACTCCCAATCATTTCTCCTTACCAACCCGTCGCAGGATCGTGTAACAACCCCTCGAAGGTGTTGTCGACCAGGGGCTTGACTTCAACCTGTATTACATGGCACTGGCTACAAAAGTAGCGCCGTGGTGACACCTCGGCAAGAACTTTTCCGTCTCGATCCTTGTAGTGGGTGTCGCTAACCATCGGCGCTTGCGAAGCCTCGGTGTGTTCCCGGCTATGGCAGGAAAGGCATTTGTTTACAAACAAATCAACCTGATAATATTTGTCTATCGCGTGAGGAATGGTTGGCGGTTGCATTGGATAATTGCGCTTACGCTTGATGTCGTGATCCTCGACTTGCTCCATCCGTGGCGCCGGCGGTTGGTCCGTGATCGATACCTCCCCCCTTAGCGTGGCAATATTGTCGTCAGCGTGCGCGGAATAGATGATGCCAAACAAACCTACGCAAACTATCATCTGTTTCATAGTGCGCCTAGACCTTGACTATCTTCACGGCACACTTCTTAAAGTCGGTCTGTTTGGAGATCGGGTCGGTCGCGTCCAGCGTGACCTTATTGATGAGCTGACTGGCATCGAACCAGGCCACGAAGACTAGTCCTCGCGGTGGCTTATTTCGGCCCCGCGTTTCCACCCGCGTACGAATCTCACCACGGCGCGAGACCACGCGCACTTCTGTACCCCGCCGCATGCCGTTGTCCTTGGCGTCATCCGGATGCATGTAGACGACGGCATTGGGAACAGCGCGGTAGAGTTCCGGCACCCGCTGGGTCATGGAGCCGGAATGCCAATGCTCTAGCACCCGTCCGGTGACAAGCCAGAACCGGTACTCGTCATCCGGGGATTCTGGCGGCGGTTCATAGGGCAGCGCAAAAATTACCGCCCTGTTGTCCTTCTTGCCGTAGAACTGGTATCCGGTCCCCGGCTCAACGTACGGATCGCTGCCCTCCCGATAACGCCAGCGTGTCTCCTTGCCGTTAACCACCGGCCAGCGCAGGCCACGTTCCTTGTGATATCGGTCGAAGGGCGCCAGATCGTGCCCGTGGCCACGGCCAAACTGGGCGTATTCCTCAAATAAGCCTTTTTGGATATAGAAGCCAAAATGCTTGGCCTCAGTACTAGCAAAATCCGGATCCATTTCGCTCAGTGGATACTTGTCCACTTCGCCGTTGCCAAACAACACCTCATAGAGCGTCTTGCCTTTGTATTCGGGATTGCGCCCAAGGAGTTCCTTGGGCCAAACCTCGTCGGTGGTGAAACGCTTGGAAAACTCCACGGTCTGCCATAAATCGGATTTCGATTCACCCGGTGCGTCCGCCATCTCGTGCCAGAATTGGGTGCGCCGCTCGGCATTACCGTAAGCACCCTCCTTCTCCACCCACATAGCCGTTGGCAGAATCAGATCCGCAGCCTGGGCGGTCACAGTGGGATACGCGTCGGAGACAACAATGAAGTTGTCAGGGTTCCGGTACCCGGGATAACCCTCCTCATTGAGGTTGGGGGCGGCCTGCATATTATTGTTGACCTGGACCCAATAGGCGTTCATCACACCATCGCGCAACATACGGTTCTGCAGTACGGCATCAAACCCAGGCTTGGCGGGAATGACCCCCTCTGGCAGCTTCCAAATCTTCTCCGCGATATCGCGATGTTCTTTCTTCATCACTACCAGGTCGGCGGGTAGTCGATGGGTGAAGGTACCCACCTCGCGAGCGGTGCCACAAGCAGAAGGCTGACCGGTGAGCGAGAACGGGCTGTTGCCGGGGGTCGCGATCTTGCCGGTCAGGAGGTGCAGATTGTAGACCAAGTTGTTACACCAAACGCCCCGGGTGTGCTGGTTAAAGCCCATAGTCCAGAACGAGGTGACCCGGATGCTCGGGTTGGCATAGAGCTCGGCCAGCTGATCGAGTTTTTCCTTGGACACGCCGGAGAGCTTCGACACTGACTCGGCATCATAGGCTTTGGTGAACTCGGCGTACTCCTCGAAAGTCATGGATTGGGCCTCACCTGCTCTATCGGCATTCTTCGCTTTTTGCTGCAGTGGATGCTCGGGGCGCAAACCGTAGCCGATGTCGGTATTGCCGCGCTTGAAATTGACGTGCTTGTTAACGAAGTCCCAGTCGACCCGGTCATGCTCGATAATGTAGCGGGCAATGTAGTTAAGGATGGCCAGGTCGGCCTGGGGCGTGAACACGATGGGCAGATCGGCCAAATCGAAGCTGCGATTCTCAAGGGTGGAGAGCACTGCCACCTTGACATGGGGTGCGCTCAGCCGGCGATCGGTCACCCGAGTCCAGAGAATCGGGTGCATCTCTGCCATGTTGGAACCCCATAGCACGAACGCATCAGCGCTTTCAATGTCGTCGTAGCAGCCCATGGGCTCGTCCATGCCGAAGGTGCGCATGAACCCCGCCGCCGCCGAAGCCATGCAGTGCCGGGCGTTGGGGTCGATGTTGTTGGAGCGGAAACCGGCCTTATAGAGCTTTGCGGCGGCATAGCCCTCCCACACCGTCCACTGGCCCGAGCCGAACATACCGACGGCCGTGGGTCCCTTTTCCCGCAGAGCCTTCTTGAACTTCTCCTCCATGATGTCGAAGGCGCGGTTCCAACTGACGGGTCTGAAGTCACCGCTCTTGTCGAAAGCTCCGTTCTTCATGCGCAGCAATGGTGTCGTTAAGCGGTCCTCGCCGTACATGATCTTCGACAGAAAATATCCTTTGACACAGTTCAGACCTCGGTTCACCTCTGCCTCACTGTCGCCGTGGGTCGCCACTACCCGACCGGCCTTAACGGCCACGTTGACGCCACAACCAGTGCCACAAAATCGGCAAGGTGCTTTGGCCCATCTCAACTTCGTGTCTTTGGAATCGGTAATTAAATTCGTGCTATGGGCAGGCAAATTGACACCGGCCGCTACCGCGGCGGCCGCTACGGCGGAATCTCTGATGAAATCCCGCCGCGTCATTGTCATCAGACAATCTCCTCTTCCAGTGAATCACTTGGTTCGCAGTGATGGTAGATCAGGGCAACTGACAGGACTCCCTCAATTGCATTAATTAAAGCCACCCGTTCTGCAATCTCCGATTCGTTGTTCGCCTCCAAGAGCACAATAAGCTTGCCCTGACCCGTGCTTAACGAAATCTCCGCACGCGGAAGTTCGCCGATCATCGCGGCGATAGTATCCACTTGGACAGGGTTTCCTTGGACAACAATGCTCGAGATGTGAACTTCTTCGTTCACGCTAAAGAGGCTGACTCATTTAGCAACCAAGATGACGTGCAGATCCCGCGGGCCGTGGGCGCCGATCTGTAGTGTCTGCTCCACGTCGGCCGTTTTTGAAGGGCCAGTGATGAAGTTTACGGTTCGCGGTATCTTGCCGAGGGTGCGCAGCTTCAGCCAAACATCCTCGATATGGGAGACGAACTGATCCTTATCGACGATGGCGATGTGCACGTCCGGCAGAAAGTTGAGAGAAGTGGGGCTTTTATCGCTCGACAGCAACACCACGCTACCGGTTTCCGCCACCGCACAAAAGACGGGCGTAACGCTGACCAGATGGTCGCCGCGGGTGTTCCCATAGCTGACTTCGGGCCGCTCGCCCCATGCCGCATCCTGCAGTGCCGGAGCCACGCGGATCTTCCCCACCACCCCTTTGGTTTGCAGATAGGAGGAGATGGCTGCGGGAGCCTCATCTAGCGTGTCGCATTGTTCGAAGGTGCCGCCACCCTGCGCCAGTTTTTCTCGAAAGTGCGCAAATAGATCGCCGCGCAGTTTCGGGCGGATGAGCGGCGGCACCTGCTCCATGCGTTGCTCTAGTTCAGCTCGCCACCCATCCTTGCGACCGCCAGCCACAGCGTCACGGGCTCTACCCAATATGCGCTCTCTAGCTGCACTCATGGTCAATTTTTCCTTGCTTAGGCAGGTGCGGAGTCGTTGTCAGTGTGCCGGCCGGGTGACACGATTTACTGGCGGTCATTGCGTTGGGGATCCTGCAATCAACTGAAACATCCACACAAGCAAGCCGTAACCTCCGACCAGAACAGCCGAAAGTATCGGTGCCAGAATAATCGTTAGAAAGCCAAATACCCTAAATTCAGAGCCTTTACCCTGCTGAGATTTATTTCCCATCTTTGTCTCTACAGTCAGCGTTCGCTGTTTGCGCCAGACCTTGTAGAAAGTTTCGCCCTGCGGCGCCGGCAGGTCACGGGTATCGGTCCAGCTACCAACCATAGGCAGGCTGCGGAAGCGGCCCTTACGGCGCCCCATCATGCCCATCATCCTCATTCCCAGGGCGGTGAGCGGCTGGTAGAGCTTCGGTCGCTTGGCCAGAAAACCCCAGCTGGCCAGGGCAAAACTCGCCATCCTGGGTGCCAGTTTGGCCTCAAACTGGCGCCGACGGTGTTCACGCAACAGATCCGGTAACGGGATTTTCATCGGGCAGACGCGAGCGCAACGACCGTTGAGGGTGCAGGCATTGGCCAAGTCGCCGGCCTCCTTGAGGCCGAGAAAGTGGGGTGTAAGCACCGAGCCCATGGGACCGGGGTAAACCCAGCCGTAGCTGTGACCGCCAATCGCACCATAGACCGGGCAGTGGTTCATGCAAGCACCACAGCGGATGCAGCGCAGCATCTCTCGAAACCCGTCGGCCAGCATTTCGGTGCGGCCGTTATCCACCAGCACCACGTGGTATTCCTCCGGCCCGTCCAAGTCAGCGGTACGACGCGGCCCGGTGCTCAAAGTAGTATAGCTGGTGAACTCCTGGCCGGTGGCGCTACGCGCCAACAGGCGCAGCAGGGCGCTGGCATCGTCCAGCGTCGGTACTACCTTGTCGATACTGGCAGTGACGATATGAACGCGCGGCAGGGTGCAGGAGAGATCACCGTTCCCTTCGTTGGTCACGATAATGTTGGAGCCAGTCTCGGCGATCAGAAAATTGGCGCCGGTGATGCCCACGTCCGCTTCCAGATAACGTGATCGCAGCACCTCGCGCGCCTCGTTAACCAGGTCGGGCACGCTGTCGAGCTTCTTGTCGTAGCCGAGCTTTTGATGGGCGTTGTAGAACAGCTCTGCAATCTGCGCCTTGGTCTTGTGGATGGCCGGTGCGATGATGTGGCTGGGGGGTTCCTTGGCGAGCTGCAGGATATATTCGCCGAGATCGCTTTCCACCACATCCAGACCATCGTTTTCCAGCGCCTCGTTGAGGGCCACCTCCTCGCTGATCATCGATTTGCCCTTGATCACCCGCTTCGCGTCCACGCGCTTGCAGATATTACGCACGATGTTCTGCGCGTCCTCTGACGTCTCCGCCCAGTGCACCTGTCCACCGTGTTTGTCCACGGCGGCCTCGTAGCGCTCCAGGTAGTAGTCCAGATTGGCCAGCACGTGGTCGGCGATCGTCTTGCCCTGTTCGCGCAGCTGCTCGAATTCGGGCAGCATCTCCACCACCTGTGCGCGCTTGCCGACGAAACCGTCCTGGGCCTTAGCCAGCGCCCCCTTTAGCTGTTCGTCGACTACTGCGCGCGCGGCTGCGCGTTTGAAGTCGTGGCTGCGTGGTTCCATGGTTACTTTTCGGCGTCGCCAATACCCGGCAGGGCGGCCATATCAGCCAGCACCTCGGCCGCATGGTAGACGCGCAGGTTTTTGTTCAGGCGCTTGAGTCGACCACTCATATTGAGCAGGCAGCCCATATCGCCACCCAGTAGCGTGGTGGCTTGGGTCTTTTCAATGCCCTCCACTTTGTCGCTCACCAGACGGGTGGAGATCTCCGGGTACTTGACGCAGAAAGTCCCGCCAAAGCCACAGCAGGTTTCGCTGTTGTCCATCTCTTCAATCGCTAGCCCAGCAACGCTGCCGAGCAGTTTGCGTGGCTGCTGCTTGATGCTCAGCTCGCGCAGACCGGAGCAGGAGTCGTGGTAAGTGACAGTGCCCTGGTAACTGGCCTGCACCTTCTCAACACCCATAACGTCGGTGAGAAAGCTCAGCAACTCGTAGCTGCGCACCGAGAGTTCCTTGGTTCGCACCAGCCATTCCGGATCCTCCTTGAAGAGATCGGGGTAATGAGCCTTGATGGTGCCCATACAAGAACCGGAAGCCCCGACGACGTAGTCGTAGCCCTCGAAGGCCGCCACCACCTGCTTGGCGATATCGCGGGCGGTCGCGTAGTCGCCATTGTTCATGGCCGGCTGTCCGCAACAGGTCTGGGCTCGTGGTACTTCCACTGTGCAGCCGGCATCCTCCAGGAGCTTCACCGCGGCGAGCCCTACATTGGGGCGATACAGGTCGATCAAGCAGGTAACGAAAAGACCCACGCGGGGACTGGTCACACCGGTCGAAGACGACTTGTCCTCGTTGCCGCTATTCATTGCGTCATACCTTTATTATTAGCGCTAATTCTATCGACCCCGATGTGCTGGCTACACCACCTTCGCGACCAAACTGACTTCGGGTCCGCGAGTGCTACGGAAACGGGGTAATTCTCTTTTCCCTTGACCGCCTCTGCCTGAAACGTCGCCTCTTCGAGCTCTTCGGGATTGAGTACATCGCCGGTCTTTAGATCGGGACGAAAGGAATACGGCACCTCATAGGCACCGCTGCCCAGCTTCATACTCCCCTTGCCCTGCCAGTGAACACTCGATGTTCTAACTGTCATTTAAATATCCTCTGCCACCATCTTGATCGAGCCACAGGGACATTCGGCAACACAAAGCCCACAGCCCTTGCAGTAGTCGTACCTGAACTCAAAGCGCTTGCCGGGCCCTAGTTTTTCCACCGCATTGTCCGGACAGATACCGTAGCAGGTATCACATTCAAAACAGTTACCACAACTCAAACACCGCCGTGCCTCGTACAGGGCATTCGCCTCGTCGAGGTTACCGAGTACTTCCTCGAAGCCTGATTGACGTCGGATCAGTTCCAGTACTGGCTGGATGGTCTTGGGCGCATCTGCGTAGTACCAGGGATTGAGATTCTCAAAAGCCGCCAGGTCATGTTTCGGAGGAGCAACGTAGGTCTCATCACAAAGCCAAGCATCAATGTGGCGCGCCGCTTTCTTACCGTGACCAATAGCCGTCGTCATAGTGCGATCAGAGGGCACCATGTCGCCGCCGGCAAATAAACCCTGGTGACCCGTCATCATGTGCTCGTCGATCTCGACCACACCATCGCGCACAGATACCTCGTCGATGCCTTCTACCAAGTGGGTCTCAACTTCCTGGCCGATGGCAAGGACTACCGTATCCGCCTGCAGTGATTCAAGCCGGCCGGTTGGCTGGGGCTTGCCCTGCGTATCCAAGGCCATTTCTTCCAGAACCAACGCCCCCTTCTCCACCCGAGTTATAGTGCGAAGCGGTTGAATCTGACAGCCTTCCTCGAGCGCCTCCTTGATCTCAAAATCATGCGCCGGCATCTGCTCCTGTGAGCGCCGATAAACGATGGTCGTGTCAATCCCGAGGCGAACGGCAGAGCGGGCCACATCCATGGCTGTATTACCCCCGCCATAAACCGCAACTCGCCTGCCAAGATCAAGGCCGGTGGGATCCTCCTCTACCTGGCGCAACATCTTCAGCGCCAGCGGGGCCTTTACCGACTCGTCACCCGGCAGGGGCGCCTCCCGCGATAACTGCGCCCCGATGGCCACAAACAGGGCGTCATAGCCACCTTCTTCCCTGGCCTTAAGCATATCTTCAATGTAGGTGTTCATCTGGAAGTTGACACCCATCTTCTCGATCCGCCTGATGTCCCCATCCAGTGCTTCGCTGGGCAGGCGGTACCGGGGGATTCCGTAGCGCATCATGCCGCCTGCCTTTTCTGAGGCATCTGTAACGGTGACGGCATGGCCCATGCGGGTCAGATGATAGGCACATGACAGACCTGCGGGGCCTGCACCAACGACCAAGATCTTCTTACCACTGGGCTTAGCCTCGTATTTAGGCATCCAGCCCTGTTTATTCGCCTCGTCACCGAGAAAGCGTTCTACCGCATGAATGCCCACGGCTTCATCAACTGCACCGCGATTACAGGCAACCTCACAAGTGTGATAACACGCCCGGCCCATAACAGCAGGCAGGGGATTATTTTTGAGAATCTCCTGCCAGGCGCCTTCGTAATCACCCTCTTCTGCAAGGTATAACCAGGCCTGGATATTTTCACCAGCGGGGCAGGTGTTGTTGCAAGGCGGCAGGCGATCGAGGTAGACCGGTCGACGCGTACGCCACGATCCGGTCTCGTTGGTCAGGCTAGTGCCAACATCGAGGGTGATAGCAAAAGGCGTAGCTGAGTCTGTCATAAATCATCGCTGAGCTCATGGAGCAGGTCATATTCCTGAATATTGGCGTTAGCAATAGCCTGGAGCCGCGCGATCCGTTCCTCATCGACTGCACCCTTTTTGAATAAGTGGGCAAAGCGGCGCTGGGGCTTGAGATAAACTTCTACCGGTACCTGTTTGCGAATGGGAACCGATGCGGTCACCACACCGTGCTCAGCCTGGAACAACGGAAACAGACCGCATTCATGAGCCAGACGGGCGATCTTTATGGTCTGATCTGCCGGCAAGCCCCAGCCCAGTGGACAAGGCACAAAGACATGCAGGTAACGAGCCCCTCGAAATGACATAGCTTTTTCGACCTTAGCTTCAAGATCGTGCAAATTGGAGACGCTGGCCGTGGCCACGTAGGGAATGTTGTGGGCCATGGCGATCCGCGGCATGAACTTGCCGGTACCAAACACATTACCTGGCTCCTCACCGAGGGGCATGGTGGTGGCGGTGCGAGCCGTCGGCGGAGTAGCGCTGGAGCGCTGGACCCCCGTGTTCATGTAGGCCTCGTTGTCGTAGCACAGGTAAAGCACATCGTCGTTACGCTCAAACATGCCCGATAGGCAACCAAAACCGATATCGGTGGTGCCGCCATCACCGCCCTGGGCGATGACGCGCACGTCTTCTCTGCCTTTAACCCGCATGGCTGCGGCAACCCCAGTGGCCACCGCTGGCGCATTACCAAACAGCGAATGCAGCCACGGAATCTGCCAGGACGTTTCCGGGTAGGGGGTGGTAAAGACTTCCAGACAGCCAGTCGCATTGCAGGCGATGATTTGGGAATTAGCGGCTCGCATAGCTGAGTCCAGTGCGTAGCGCGCGCCCAGTGCCTCACCACAGCCCTGACAGGCCCGATGACCGCTGGTAATAGCGTTGGAACGATCCATACTTGCCTGTACCGAACGCCGCTCTTTGTCAACCAGGCGATTACCGACAGTAAAAGTTCCTTTCTGGTAGAACCTGACTCGCTGTTCCTGATTCGTGTTGGCCATGAGTTCTCCTCAAACGGCTTTGGCGACGCCGGGACCCAGATCCAGATCCCGAAGAATGTTCTCGGCCGTAGGGCCAGATGTGGCGGATTCTCGGGCTCGATCAAGCTCACGATTCACTACCTCCCAGTCTAGATCCAGAAAATGGACGTCTTCGAGTTCATCACGACCCACTTTCTCGAATAGGGTCGCCAGGGAGGCCCGAGTAATCTGCCGCCCACCCAAGCCAGCAACAGCCGTGTAAACATGCACGCCGGTTCCTTGCATAGACATCATCACGTTGTTGGCAACAATACCGCCAAAACCCAGGGCAAAACTCTTCTCCAGCACCACTACCCGTTTGGCCTGCTCCAGCACATTACGAATCGGATCCTTTGGAAACGGTCGAAAAGAACAGATCGAGACCACGCCAATTTTGCTGCCGTTCTCACGCATCAGATCTACGGTATCCTTGACCGTGCCTGCCACTGAACCCAAAGTCACTACGATGGTCTCAGCATCCTCAGTACGATAAGTGTGAAGCAGACCACCGGAATCACGGCCAAACAACGCTTTGAATTCGTCAGCAATTCTGGGAATTACTTCAAGGGCGCAGATTTGTCGATCATGCGCCAGGTAACGGACCTCAGTAAAAGCCTCAGGACCCACCATAGCGCCAATAGAGTAAGGATCAGTCGGATCGAGTACCTGGCGTGGTTTAAAAGGGGGCAGGTAGTCATCGACCATTGCCTGGTCGGGAATATCGACTCGTTCATACGCATGAGTCAGGATAAAGCCGTCCATACAGACCATCACCGGCACACTCAGCTCCTCAGCCAGTTTGAAGGCCTGAATATGCAGGTCGGCGGCTTCCTGGTTGGTTTCGGCAAAAAGCTGAATCCACCCTGCATCGCGCATAGACATGCTGTCGGTGTGGTCATTCCAGATATTGATCGGCGCACCGATAGCCCGGTTACCAATGGTCATAACTATAGGCAAGCCCAGGCCGGCAGCGTTGTAGACCGCCTCGGCCATGAACAGCAATCCCTGACTGGCGGTCGCGGTATAGGTACGGGCGCCGGCCGCCGAAGACCCAATCGCAACACTGAGGGCGGCAAACTCAGACTCAACATTGATGAACTCGCAGTTTTGCAGCTCACCGCTCTTGACCATATCACCCACCCCTTCGACGATATGGGTCTGAGGCGAAATCGGGTAGGCGCAAATCACTTCAGGTCGGCACAAGGCGACGCTCTCGGCGACCGCATGTGACCCTTCAATCTGCTTTAGCATAATGGCATCTCCTCAGGCGGCCTGAACGGCTTCAAAAGCCGCTAGTGCAGCGGCGACGTTGCCGTCACCGATTCTGCCGCCGAATTTTTTTCGAATAGCAGCATCAACTGACTTGAAATGGAGGCGTCCGGTAATCGCAGCAAATCCCCCGAGCAAGGCCGCATTTGGGACCGGGCGACCTACGTGCTGGATAGCCAACTCAGTCGCGCCCACTGCGCAAACATGCTCCTTGGGTAAGGTATCTAGAAACTGACTGATCCCAAGTTCTTCAAAAGATCGAGTTGAATTGATCAAAACAAATCCGCCCGGGGCCAAACCCTGAAATACATCTAGGGCTTGAAACAGCGTGGGATCCTGGATAATGACCGCGTCGGGATCGAGAATCGGCTCACGCAGGCGGATCTCCTTATCATCGATACGGCAGTAAGAGACCACCGGTGCACCGGTCCGTTCAGAGCCAAAACTGGGAAAGGCCTGCGCATGCTTGCCTTCGAGAAAGGCGGCGGTAGACATCATCTCTGCCGCCGATACCACACCTTGGCCACCACGGCCATGAATGCGTATCTGAAACATATCGAGCGCCCTCCTGTTACCATCGAAACAAGTGCAACCACCTCAACAGCTTTATTTATAACCATCAGTGCAATCTGTTTCAACATCCACCAGCGCACGATGGCCTCAACCGGGCTTGCACCGTTTATTTTTGCTTGGTATTTTGGTCTGACCAAGAATTACAAACTATTGCCTAACCGCTACCCATCTTGGTTCAGTTTATCTTTGCAGCTGGCACCCTACTCTCCTTACTACTCGACTTTGAGTCCCACCACCCTAAAGTTAGTCATCCAACTGCCGGTCACAGTTTTCTTCTAAACGGGGCTAAGAGAATATTTCTGAATACCCTACCCCCACACTTTTGTTAGATCGGGTAGTTTTCGATTTGGGCAAATCCGATTAGGCATAACACTTAATTTCAAGCAAAAGTCGATGCCGCGTCACACAGGCTCCGGAAAATAGCTTAGCGTCAGGCACTCTAGCCGCTTGTCGGGCCACTGAGTCCGAGATACGTTCACTGTTCACGATCTGGCGGTCCTTTGGTATGACCACCGAAAACACTAATCTACCACTGAGCCGGGAAATTCTAAAACTCTTCTTATCGCCTGTTTCTAGCCATTTTTTCTGGGTTACCTGGCGCCAACTTTGCGTCACTGACTGCCCGCAAGCAGCGAAAAATTTTTTTTTTCCCCATTACCTTGACCAGGAATTCTCAAAATAGTTCACTGGCCACACTGTTTGAAAGGTTTATAAATGGAACCATCCAGCATAAACCAATTAAACCAGTAGGTCTTTTAAGAGATTGTTTCCTACTAGTCATGATGGCCTCAAAGATTGGGAAACACTCATTTAGAAAGCCCGCCGTGATCAGATCGAAGCCTTTCGCTCGTTACCGATTTGATCACTGCCAGGAGAACCACTAACAGGAGATGAACATGAAAAAAATACTATCCACCCTGGGGGTCGCTGGTGTCATTTCACTGACGCTAATCGCATCCCCCGCATATGCTGGCAAGGTGGTGTTGAAGGTGCCGGTCTGGTTTCCGACCAGTTTACCTGCTCTAGGCACTTCGCCCGCATGGATCGCAAAGCACATCAACGCTATTGATGGCTCTGATATGAAGATGAAGATCTATGAGCCCGGTAAACTAGTACCACCCAAAGAGATGCTGGAAGCCGTGTCCAAGCAGCAGGTCGGTGCCGGGTACACAACCCCGGGTTACAACCAGGGAAAACTTGGGAAAAAGGGCGCTATTTTCTCAGCGGTACCTTTTGGCCCCGATGCCCCTGAATTCCTGGCCTGGGTTTATTACGGAAACGGCCGCGCCTTGTGGCAAAAGACCTATGACGACGCGGGCTTTAACGTGCAATCTATCCCGTGCGGCATTATTGCACCTGAGACTTCGGGCTGGTTTTCCAAGGAGATTAACTCACCTGCCGATCTGAAGGGTCTGCGCATGCGCTTCTTTGGTCTGGGTGCCCTGGTCATGGAGAAACTGGGCGTATCGACCTCTCAGCTTCCTGGCGGCGAGATCGTACCTGCCCTGCAGAAAGGCTCCATCGACGCCACCGAGTTCTCGATGCCCGCAATTGATAAGCGACTGGGTATCAATAAAATTCTCAAGTACAACTACTTCCCTGGATGGCATCAGCCCGCTACCTTGTTCGATTTAATCATCAACAAGAATATCTGGAATGATGTCATGAACGAAGGGCAACGTACGATTATCGAACTTGCCTGCCGGGCGGTTATGACCGATGCGCTGGCAATGGGCGAAGCAATGCAGTTCGATACCATGAAAGAGAATGCCGCCGCCGGTACGGTGAACAAGTACTGGTCAGACGAGATGTTGGCTACATTCTCATCAAAGTGGGATGAGGTCGTGGCCGAGGCAATTGCCGAAGATCCAGGCTTTAAGGAGGTTTGGGATGATATGCAGGAGTTCCGTGCGAACTACGCAATCTGGAATGAGTGGGCCTACCTGCCGCGTCCAGGGACCTCACGCGATTAAGCACTAGCTTGTTTGTTGTTCTAATAAGGTGGCCCGTGGTAGAGAACGATCTCTGCTGCGGGCTTACTTTCGGTGCAGGCCTTTTCGGCCTGAGATAGAAATTTTCCAAGCAGGTGTATGTTATATTACTCATATTCCCCCTAGCAGAAAGAGGTTTTTATGGCGACTGTCTATAGCGGCGAGACCCACCATGTGCCGATCACCGAGCTTCTCAATAGATTCATAAAGCGGGTTGTTGAGACAG
>Ga0208406_1000181_pt1 | contig 26794 bp, 28 predicted proteins | sample ETNtaG_15_FD_185769 | JGI IMG/M metagenome (GOLD analysis project Ga0208406, IMG submission 185769) | Marine microbial and viral communities from oxygen minimum zone, Eastern Pacific Ocean - ETNP201302PF89A (SPAdes) (version 2) | ecosystem: Environmental > Aquatic > Marine > Oceanic ...
TGACAGTATCTGCACTGCCACGTAGTAGACGTAACCGCCCAGCATGATATACACACCGTAAGCCAGGTTGAGCACCCGGCCCACGCTGAAAATCATGGTGAAACCCACCGCGATCAGCGCATAGAGGCCACTGAGCAGGAATCCCTGGATGATAACCTGAGCCATCGTCTCAGTCGTTTTGACTGGCGTTAAAACCCAGCCCGGGCGCTTTCGTCACCGAAAACGCCCGGGTGGTTAACCGCCTAACTCAGTTCAGCTGTTACTTGATCCACGAAGGTACGCCGAACTCTCCGTTCGCATACTTCTCGGGATACACAACCGCCGTCGATCCATCCTCATACCACTGGATCACCACCATGGACGGCGCTCCGTCATCCAGCGGCTGGGTGATATCGAACTTAATGTTGTGGGTATATTCCCGATTGGTTCGAGGCTCGATCTCACCGGGCTTCCAGAAGCCGTAACGCAGCCACAGCTTGCCGTCCTTGTAGATCTTCAGGTCCTCGTTTTCCATCTCCGTGACCCATGCATCCAGCGGTGCAAAACCCCCGGCGCGTTCAGCGGCGTTGAAGGCGTTATACATCCCGTAATAGGCATTAAAGCCATTGAAGTGGGGGAAGATCGGCCGACTGCTGCCGTACTTGGCTTCATATTTTTCTACAAACGCCTGTGTTCGATCGTCCATGGCGAATCCCACTGACGGAATCGGGCTCAAGGTCGAGGTACCGCCGCCCATCTGGCCGGTATCGTTCCAGAAGTCTTTGCCGAAGGCTGCCACGTTGATTCCCGTCATCGGCACCGGCACCTGCAACTTGACGTACTGTGACGAAGGTACCTGGCTCCTCACTGAAGAAATCAGGTAGATGAAATCGGGCTTGGATTCTGCAGCTTTGCTGAATATGGGTGAAAAATCTACCGTATTGGTGTCATAAACGATGTGATCAATAATCTCGATGCCAGCTTCTGGAGCCAGCATCTGGTCGACCAGTTCGAAAACGCCGCCGCCAAACGCGGTGTCTTCCTGCAGCACCACGGTTGTTTTCCAGCCCATCTTGTCAGCCAGAATATCCTTGCCGAAATCTACGTACAGCGTTGCTAACGCATAGTCGCAAGCCACATTCATAAAGTACATTTTGTACTTGTCGTACTCGTTGACCACCATGTCGATAATGCCAACATAAGAAGTCCAGGTATCCAGGGTTGGTATCTTGTATTCCGCCATGCGCGGCAGCCAACTCAGTGACACGTCATCGATACTGCCCGAGATGATGAAGTCAACCTTTTCGGTCTCAGCCAGGTACTCGTAAGCCTTGATACCCTCAGTAACGTCTTCGCGGGTATCGGCCTTGACCAGTTTGATCTGGCGACCTCCCAGCACGCCGCCGGCGGCGTTGAGTTCTTCGATAGCGATCTCGGCTCCGCGTATCGTGCTCTTGCCGGTATCCGAGTCAAAGGATCCGATATAGCCCACTACCACCGGGTCCTTCGCTGCCATGGTTACAGGGCTGCAAAGCACGCCTGCCACAAAGAGCGCTGTAGTTGCCATTATTGAAACAAGGGTCATTCTATTTGTGCCCATCTTTTGCCTCCTTCTTTAAGTTTGTACTACTTTGTTTGAACATCCCGATTACTCTTCCTTTATTCTAGAGCAAGAAAATACAAATTAAGCTTCTATATGTCTACACGCTACTTGCCAAACAGCCCTCCAACAATTACGTAAACAACTCCTTAATCGATTGATCACCATCCACCAGGTCAAACGCCCTGCCCGGCGTTGCCGGCGTGCTGGCAAGCGCCGCTAAAATACAGGCAGCCACATTCTCTCGCGAAATTTTTTTGGCACTGCTGCTGGCAAAGGTTGTACTCACCTTGCCGCTGCCCGGGTTATTAGTCAGCAGGCCGGGCCGCAATATAGTGAACGGCACCTCGCTTTCGCGCAGATAATCATCAGCTGCTTTTTTTGCCAGCATATACGGTGCAATCTTTGGGAAATGCGCAAGCGGGTGATCCGCATCCAGAGCACTAACCATGACAAAGTGTTCAATTCCATGGCGCTTACTTTCCTCTATGGCTAGAACTGCGCCGTACAAATCAACCAGCAGGGTCTTGTCGGCACCGGTATGCCCGCCGGATCCGGCGGTAAACACAACTTTACTCACGCCATCGAATGCCTGAGCGAACTCACCCTCCAGATCCGCAACCACGGCCCTGGTGCCCAGTTTTTCCAGGCTCGAAACTTGCTCCGTGTTGCGCACCATGCCAAGTAGGTCCATTCCCAGGGCGCTCCCCTGCCGGCAGACTAACTGTCCAATATTGCCATTGGCGCCAATGATCAATGTTCGCATAAATGCCAGGTCGAGCAGTTTACAAAACTCGACTTAAAGTTGTTTATAGAGTTTGGGGATCGCAGTGCCAACATAGTGGAAAAGGCTAGATTTATAGCCTCTACGACCCTACCACAGAAAATCTACAACCTGCAAGCATTCATTGGCTTCCAAACGATTTATTCATTCGAAACCGAATGGATTATAGACTGCCGCACAAAATACCGGCTATACTGTGGCCACACTAGTGGTGTAATTGACAGCATAAAAACATTAGCCGCGGCCAGAGCAAAGCGGCAACTGAAAATATGAGGATTAGGTCTAGATGTGCGGTCTTGCCGGGCGGATTATTAAACAGCCAGGTCTGATTGGGGCAGATCTTGTAACCCTGATGCAGGCCCAGGCCCATCGGGGCAGCGATTCGACCGGCTTTGCCCTGTATGGTGAATCGCGACAGAATGGCTACGTCGTCCGCGCTGTGTCGTCTGACAGAAGCCTGCTTGACCACGACCTTGACGCACTGCGACAAACGCTGCAAGCACATGACAGCGATTTCATTGAGGATCCAACCTGGGACCATACCGCTCAGCCGCATGTCTCGGTGAGATTGGTGATCAGTGACCTGGAGATCCAGCCGTGGCTGGCCGCAGCCGATGCGCTGGCGCGAATGGAGATTCAGTCGGTCGGGCGCTCACTTGAAATCGTAAAAGACCTGGGCATTTCCGAAGAAGTTGCGGCAAAACATAACATCGTTAAGTTTGTAGGCACTCATGGCATTGCCAATGCCCGTATGGCCACTGAATCCCGGGTTTCTCCAACCGCCAGTCACCCGTTCTGGGCGCGCCCTTTCCCGGATATAGCCATCGTTCACAATGGCCAGCTCACCAACTACTTTGGGCTCAAGGCGCGACTGCAGCGGCAAGGCTATACCTTCCTGACTGAGAACGACTCGGAACTTATCGCTGTATGGCTATCCGATCAGTTATTCCGCGGCCTGACCCTGGAAGAAGCGCTCGAGTCCTCGGTGCGTGAGCTGGACGGCGTCTTCACTTACATTATTTCCACACCTGCACAGATCGGCATGGCTAAAGATAGGTGGGCCATCAAACCACTTACAGTCTTCAGCAACGGACGGGAGATGGTGACTGCGACCGAAGAACAGGCTGTACGCAAGCTCTACACCGATGAAGTACGTATCACCAACTTGGATGGACCGGGGTATTCCACCACCTGGGACGTATTGCCAGCGGCGGGAGGATAACTGTGGGTTCAAAAGACATGACCAACCGCGTTGAAATTGCGGCCGGTGACCGACCGGTGAAAGAGATCAACCGGGACATTCGCAGCCAGGTTCAAGCAGGCAAGCCGATCGTTGTAACCAATACGATGTCGCGTCACAACCTGGGCGTGGGCCTGCCTGCCAGCGCCGACATTCTGTTCGAAGGCAGTGTGGGCTATTACTGTGGTGGACTTAACGACGGCGCGCGCATTCACGTAACCCGCGACTGCGGCTGGGGCGTGGGCGAGGCAATGGCCACCGGCGACATCACCATTGATGGCTACGCGGGGATGAGTGTCGGCGCCTCGATGCGCGGCGGCACCATTCACGTTAAGGGTGATGCGGGACCTCGTTGTGGTGTAGCAATGAAAGGCGGTGACATCATTGTTGAGGGTACTATCGGCTACCTGTCAGGTTTCATGGCCCATGCCGGGCGCATCATTGCGCTGGGCGGCGCCAACGATGCCGCGGCGGACTCTTTGTGGGGGGGTGAAGTATGGGTGGCCGGCCCCATCGGCTCGCTCGGTGTTGACAGCAAGATAATCGAGCCAGCTCCAACAGAAGTCGCTTCGGTGGAGAAATTACTGGCTCAGCGTGGGCTTGATGGCCCCGGCCGGGACTGGCAGAAAATCGTCTCGGCGCAACGACTATGGCACTTTGAAAGCCGGGATGCACGCGCATGGCTGATGATCTGAAAACACCCTGGGAATACCCCTTCGAGTCGGCCACAGAAGAATTGATCGGCTTCGCTGACGGCGCCATAGATGGCCGACCGGCAGGAATACCGTCGTCCTACGATCGCGGCGGCTCCATTCGTTGGACCCCGGAATCAATCTCAGAAATCCACGCCTTGTCGCAACTGGGGCGCTACCAGATTCGGGGTTTCAATACCTTTAACAAAAGTTTTCCGACCCTGGATGATCTGGTTTTCGTTCCCGCGACCATGACCCGCCTGCCCCTGGAGGGCTACCGCGAGAGCTGCGATACCCGGACCGTGCTGGGTGATCGGCCTGGGTTGGTTGAGCAGCCACTGGAACTCGACATTCCCATATATATTGCATCGATGTCTTTCGGTGCATTGTCGGCGCCGGCCAAGGCGGCGCTGGGTTATGGCGCCTCGAAGGTCGGCTCCATGACTTGCACCGGTGAGGGAGGGATGCTCGAAGACGAGCGGCGAGCCTCGCGGACTCTGGTCTACCAGATGACACCATCGCGCTACATGCTGGACCTGGAACACCTGCGCAAAGCCAACGCCATAGAGTTGGTAGTGGGGCAAGGCGCCAAACCCGGCACTGGTGGCCTGCTGCTGGGCATGAAGGTCTCTGATCGAGTAGCCGACATGCGCTCGCTGCCCACCGGGGTGGACCAACGCTCCACTGTCCGCCACCCGGATTTTCTCGGTGCCGATGACATGCAGATCAAAATTGAAGAACTGCGGGAAGCCACCGACTACCAGGTGCCGATCTTCCTCAAGATGGGTGCCACTCGACCGCGCTGGGATGTGGCGATTGCCGCCAAGGCCGGGGTTGACGTCATCGTCGTTGATGGCGCCGAAGGTGGTACCGGGGCCTCACCCGAACTGCTTATGGATCACACCGGTATCCCGACCATGTCGGCTATCCCCGCTGCGCGCGAAGCGCTGGAAGACTGCGGCAAAGCCGACGAAGTCAAACTGGTAGCGGCCGGCGGCATCCGCTCTGGCGCCGATGCAGCCAAGTGCCTGGCACTGGGTGCTGACGCGGTCATGGTTGGGCTGGGGTCGATGATCGCGCTGGGTTGCAACTCACCGCGCTACCTGGAGTCGTATCAAACCCTGGGCACCTCACCGGGCCGCTGCCATCACTGCCACACTGGCCTGTGTCCAGTCGGTGTAGCCACCCAGGATCCGGAACTGGAAAGCCGCGTAGACGTGGCGGCTGCCTCAGAGCGAGTGGCCCGCTACCTCACAGCGATGACCATGGAGATCTCACTGCTGGCCAAGTCTTGCGGAAAATCCAGCGTGCACAACCTGGAAAAAGAAGATCTGCGGGCTCTGTCCACGGAGGCGTCCGCGTTTACCGGAGTAAAAATGGCCGGCATCGACAAACCGTTCACCTGGTAACGCGATCTTCTCTACCTGCCACAATGGAGAAACAGTGATGACTCCACAGGTGGATTCGATCAACTCCAACAGCGAACTGCCTGGCTCAACGGAAGTCGTCGTCATCGGTGGCGGCATCATCGGAGTTGCAACAGCACTGACCCTGGCAGAACGGGGCATAGCGGTGGTGTTGTGTGAGAAAGGCACGATTGCCGCTGAACAATCCTGTCGCAACTGGGGCTGGGTTCGGCAACAGGGCCGCGACCACCGTGAACTGCCACTGATGGTTGAATCGACCAGGCTGTGGCAGGCGATGGACGCGCGGGTAGGCTCTGCCACTGGTTTTGTTCAGTGCGGCGTAATCTACCTTGAGGAAACCGAACAGGATCTCGCTGCCCGGGAAACATGGCTGGAAAATGCTCGCCCTTACGGCGTTGACTCGCGCGTGGTCTCCTCTGGAGAAGCAAACGAACTGTTGCCTGGCAGCACAAAAGGCTGGGCGGGCGCTCTTTACACCCGCTCGGACGGCCGGGCTGAGCCCGCGATGGCGGCCCCCGCGATGGCCCGGGCCGCACAGACACGGGGTGCAATCATCCTGGAGAACACCGCGGTCCGCGGCATAGAGACCACGGCTGGTGCAGTTTCCACTGTGATCACCGAGAAAGGTTCGCTAAATTGTTCTTCTGCTGTTCTGGCCGGCGGCGTCTGGTCCAGCCTTTTTTGCCGAAACCTCGACCTGACCCTGCCCCAACTCAGCGTGATTTCCTCGGTTCTGCGCACTCGGCCCATGCCCGATGGCCCTGAGCTCTCGGCCAGTGGCCCGGGCTTTTCTTTTCGCAAACGAATGGATGGGGGTTACTCTATTGCCGAATCCCGTGGTCCAACAATTGCCGAGATCGTTCCGAATTCCTTCCGTTTCGGCAAAATTTTTCTGCCGCTCGCCTGGCTGGCTAGACAACATTTACGACCCAGGCTCTCAAGCCGGTTCCTGGACGAGTGGCGGCAACCCGGGCGCTGGCCCCTGGACGGAATCTCGCCTTTCGAGATGACCCGGACCCTGGACCCAGAACCGCCACCGGGCGTGCTCGATAGAGTGCGCAAAAGCCTGGCCGCCACATTTCCCTTTTTTGACCAGTTGAAAATTGCCGCAAGCTGGGCGGGCTTGATCGATGCCACCCCCGACGCAATTCCGGTTATTTCCGCAGTCGACACTCTGCCGGGGCTGTTCCTGGCCACCGGTTTCTCCGGTCACGGTTTCGGGATAGGCCCAGCTGCCGGCCAACTCGCCGCTGATCTTGTTACCGGCAACACCCCGCTGATAGACCCGGCGCCTTTTCGCTTCTCCCGGTTCAGTGATGGCACACCCATCCGCCCCGTAGTCGCTCCTTGATTCTTGACAACATGACCCGGGATTCCTCACCAGTTAGAGCCGAGCGCGACATACGTCAGCGGGTAAAAAACCTGAATCTGGACCTCGCCTCGATCGATGTCGTCCATAACATCTTTCGGGCATCGACGGCCATGCGAAACTGCTATGAACAGGAACTCCTAGTTCAGCACAACTTGACCTTTACCGGCTTTACCACGCTTTGGGTGTTGTGGGTCTGGGGATCCATGGAAGCCTACCAGTTGGCAGAAGAAGTAGGCATCTCCAAAAGTACCCTGACCGGCGCTGTGAAAACACTGGAACGCCTGAACCTGGCTGAGCGCCTGCCGCACGCACGGGACGGCCGCCGGATCATTGTACGGGCGACCCGCAAGGGTAAGTCTCTGGTACGCGCCCTGTATCCCCGATTCAATGCCCTGGAAAAAGAAATCACCAGCGATCTATCAAAAGGTGAAAAAGCCAAACTCGCCAAGGGATTGCGAGTCCTGCTGCACACCCTGGAAAAAAGGGATAAATAAATCACCCGGGGAGCCTGTTGAATCGGGGCATCCTCGTTACCGGGTGCTCCAGGCGCTTTCAGGCCGTAGTCACAAGTCCCGAATTACTTCTCTGGCTGCGTTACAACCCGGCGCCCCGGAGACCCCGCCTCCGGGATGGGCCCCGGCGCCACACAGGTATAAACCCTGTATTGGTGCGCGGTAATCGGCGTAACCGGCCACCGGCCGCAGGCTGAATATCTGGTCCAGGTCCAAAGCGCCATGGAAAATATCACCGCCCGGAAGTGCATAGTCCCTCTCCAGATCCAGCGGACTCAACACCGAACGACCAATGATGGCAGTTTTCAGGTTAGGGGCATATTGGCAAATGGTATCGATGATCTGGTCGGCAACCTCCTCCTTGAGGTCGTCCCAACTTCTACCTTCGGACAGATCCGGGTTGAAGTGCTGGCAAAATAAACTGGCAACGTGAGCGCCCGCAGGCGCAAGGGAATCGTCAATAAGGGAGGGCATACACATTGACACGATTGGTTTTCTGGCCCAACCACCGTATTTCGCGTCATCGTAGGCACGTTCAAGGTACTCCAGTGAGTGGGCAATTTCGACAGTTCCCGTAATGAGGTCCAGGCCCTCGCCCGCCTTCAATCCATCAAAGACTGGCAACTCGCTGAGCGCGATGTTCATGCGGAATGTGCCTGATCTACAGCGATAGCCCTCTATCGCCCGAACAAAGTCCGAATCGAGAGCACCTCGATCCACTAGATTCAGATACAGTATCCTGGGATTGACGTTACCCACGACAGCGCGTGCCCGCACAACCGTGCCGTCTTCAAGAACAACGCCACAAGCGGCATGTTTTTCGACGATGACCTCGGCAACTGCCGCAGAGACCTGAATATCTACGCCTTTGTCTTGGGCCGATTTCGCCATTGCCTCAGAAATCGACCCCATCCCACCTATGGCGTGCCCCCATGCCCCAACGATGCCATTAACTTCGCCAAAGTACTTGTGCATCAAAACGTAGGCAGAGCCTGGTGCATAAGGGCTGGCGAGATGCCCAACCACTCCCTCGAAAGCATAAACGCCTTTGAGGTTCTCAAATTCGAACCATTCGTTGAGGTAATCCCCCACACTCATGGTCATGAGGTCGGAAAATATCCTCTGGTATTTCAGCTCAAGTTTGCGCAAACGATTGCCGATTTTGGCAGCGGAAAACAGGTCCTTGAGTCCACCACCAAGATTGGGGGGTGTCTCTAACACAGTTGATCGGAGCACCAGCGAGGTCTTTTTCAATTCCTCGTGGAATTCGAGGTACCTCCCGGCATCATTTTTTGACACCGCGGAAATATTTTTTACCGCCTGATCCTTGTCCCGTGGCAAGGAAAGGTAGCCACCGTTTTGAAGAGGCGCAAAAGTACCCCCGCTACGGTCGACGATCTTTAGGCCGTACCTCGACAGTTCGAGGTCGTGGATTATCTGCGGCTGCAACAGGCTGACCGCAAAGGCGCAGGCTGAATTTCGAAATCCCGGGTGGAATTCTTCGGTCACCACCGAGCCGCCCACCACGTCACGGCGCTCGAGAACCTTGACCTTGAGTCCTGCTTTTGCCAGGTAACCGGCACAAGTCAGGCCATTGTGGCCTGCGCCGATGATGACAACATCGTAAACCATTGGCTCGCTCACTTGATTGTTTCAGGCACAGTTGCAACTACTGCCAAACTTTTTGCTCAAGCGGCATCACTAGCCGAATCAGCAGACACATTCCTGCAAAGACCTACTGTTGCGTTTTGTTTACCAGGATATTCTATGATGGCTCTTTAAGTGATTTCGTCGAGTGAGAATATTTTTTGCTTTACCGGTCATTCGATCCCGAATGGTCTTGAATTTACCATAAAATCTGTGCTAGTTTGTAATCAAATAGTTCGAACGAGGCCTGCTAGGATGCAGCACCGTACCGGTCCGGTGCCGATCGCTTGGGTAATACGGCTCACCGGCCAGAGCGATATTCCGGCAAACCGCAGCGATGGGTGAATTAGACTAGGAACCCGAATTCATCGGTTTAGAGCGAGCCAGACAACCGCACCAACAGGAGGAGATAATGGAACCTGATCAAGTACGTACCAGCCAAGACCTGCGCACACTGATCAATGAGCGGGACGTTGATCACGTCACCGTGGCGCTATCGGACCTGCAGGGCCTGCTACGCGGGAAGTACATGGCCCGAGACAAGTTTCTCGGTGCTCTTGACCACGGTTTCGGGATGCCACCAGTTATTTTCGTGCTCGATCCCACCGATGTAATCATGGAGATTCCCAGATGGTCGGATGAAACCGCCAGGTTCCATGACGGCGTTGTAAAGGTCATTCCCGAAACGCTCCGCGAAATTCCCTGGGAACCCGCGCACAGAAATCTGTTTGTGCTGGTAGGGCTCACTGGAGATGACGATGTAATCTGTCCACGTGCTTTATATGAACGGGTAGCAAAAAAAGCAGCAGATATGGGATTTCGCCCGTTTCATGCCTGCGAGCTGGAATACACTCTGTTTGATGAAACAGCAATGAGCGCTTACAAGAAGGGCTACAAAAACCTGGAACTGACAACACCGCACAGGGGTTACAGCGTGCTGCAGCGCCAGGAAGCCCGCTCTGATTTCTACGCCGACCTGATGGACACCATGCGCCATATGCGAGTTCCACTTGAGGCGGTGCACGAAGAAATCGGAGTTGCCTCGCAACTGGAAACCTCTCTGCAGTATTCTGAAGGGATAACGGCTGCTGACAACGCCGTCATTTTCAAGACCTTTGCCAAGGCGGTTGCCCAGCGGCGCGGACAACTATTGAGTTTCATGGCCCGCTGGACCCATGAGGCCGATGGCCAAAGTGGGCACCTACATATGTCACTGCGTGACCTGGAGGGCCAGCCGGTGTTTCATGATCCGTCCAAAGACGGCGGCATGAGCGACACCATGCTTTATTTTATTGGCGGCTTACAGAAACTACTGCCCGAGCTATTGCTCATGCTGGCGCCAAATGTGAACTCGTTTAAACGTTTCGTACCAGATATATTCGCCCCTACCAGCGTTTTCTGGGGTCGCGAGAACCGTACAGTTGCGCTACGCGCCATCACTGGCTCAGCTAAATCACAGCGGGTTGAGTGCCGTGTACCAGGCGCTGACGCCAACCCGTATCTCTCGCTTGCTGGCACCCTGGCAGCCGGCCTGTATGGCATCGAACACCGCATTGAACCCGCGGCAGAAATGACAGAGAACGCCTACGCCCAGAAAGTACCAGCCAAACTTCGTTTACCCGAAACTTTCCGCGACGGCATTGAACGCTACAACAAATCGAAGTTCGCGCGGGAATGGTTCGGCGATCCTTTCGTGGATCTGTACGTTGCCGGACGGGCACAGCAGGAACAGGAGTTCCGCTCGATGGTAACTGCACCGGAACTTGAGCGATTCCTGGAGCTGAGTTGAAACTGTTGATCCAGGATCAGTTGGCCCCGGAGATATAAACTACTGTCAGATTTATTGGCCGGGGACCTGCCGATATTTCTGCTGATTGCCGTTAACCGGTTTCGGCATTGAATCCTGCAATCTCGATCCCGGCGAGCGCCGCTTGTTCGTCGTTGTCCGAGGTATCCCCGGAGATGCCGACGGCGCCCAACAGCTGTCCGGCTGAGTCTCGTATTAAAACACCGCCGGGCACCGGTATCATGTCGCCACCGGCCAGGCCATTCAGCGCCTGGATGAAATAAGCCTGCTGCTCGGCACGCACCATCAGCGCGCGCGTACCCATACCCAGTTGTATCGCGGCGTTGGCTTTGCCGTGCGCAATTCTCGACCGCATGGCACTGACCCCATCCTCGGCAAGCGCTGCAACCAATGATCCGCGGTCGTCGAGCACCACTACGGCAACAGGCTTCAACTCCAGTGCACGGGCTTTTTCAAGGCAGGCCCCGGCAATGGTACGGGCCTGGTCCAGAGCAATACGCATCGATAATCTCCCGATTGGTGATTCAACTTGAATAATAACGAATTCGGGCTAGCAGCGATCCTGGCCGGTTCAGGTGCCGCAAAAGGTCTGGTGAACCACTTGCTCGGGCCGCGGCGGTGCCTGCCAACGCTCGCAGGCCGGCTGGTCAAGGTAAGGAGAAGCCAGCACGCGTGTCAAAGCATCAAATGGGCCCAGATCGTCATCTGCCATGGCCGCCTGGATCGCTTCTTCAACCAGGTGATTGCGTGGAATGAAGGCTGGGTTGACCCTGCGCATAGCGGCCTGGCGCTGGTGCTCCTGCCGGGCTTCCCCGGCCAGCCGCTCGCGCCAGCGCACGGCCCAGCCGTCGAACGCCACCGGATCATCAAACAAGCTGCGTACCGGTCCGTCCGCCGCCGACGTTGCGCCACCGAGCTCACACAGGCGCCTGAAAGTGAGGGTGAAATCGGCATGGTTATCTGCCATGCACTGCAGGAGATCCTGCATAAGCGCTGCATCTTCCACCCGCGCCTGCTCGAGACCCAACTTGGACCGCGCTCCGGCGTCGTAGGCTGCCGCAAACCGCACTGGGAAGGCATTGACCGCTGCCTGGGCTTTTTCTAGTGCCATCTCGTGCTTCTCGTCCAGCAGCCGCAACAACGCCTGCCCCAAGCCAGCGAGGTTCCAGTGCGCGATTGCTGGCTGGTTACCGTAGGCATAACGGCCCAGGTGGTCGATGGCGCTGTAGACAGTCTCGGGATGGTACGTATCCATGAAAGCACAAGGGCCGTAGTCAATGGTCTCACCAGCAACCGAAGTGTTGTCGGTATTCATCACGCCATGGATGAAGCCAACCAGTTGCCACTTTGCCAGTAACTCTGCCTGTGCACCAATCACCGCATCAAACAGTGCAAGACAGGGTTGCTCACTCTCGAGCACTTGCGGGTAATGCCGCACAATCACATAGTTGGACAGTGCCCGCAGGGCAGCGATGTCCTGTCGAGCAGAAAAGAGCTGAAAGGTGCCCACCCGCACATGACTTTGCGCTACCCGAGTCAGCACAGCGCCCGGCAGCAGGCTCTCCCGCTGGATGAGCTCCCCGGTGGTCACAGCCGCGAGCGAGCGCGTAGTCGGAATACCGAGCGCCGCCATCGCCTCACTCACCAAATACTCGCGCAGCACCGGACCCAGCCCGGCCCGGCCATCACCATCGCGCGAGTAGGGCGTGCGTCCACACCCTTTCAGCTGGATGTCACGACGGCCGCCGTGGCGATCGATCACCTCGCCCAGCAGGATCGCCCGCCCGTCACCGAGCTGTGGCACCCAACCGCCAAACTGGAACCCCGCGTAGGCCATTGCCAGCGGCTCGGCTCCTGCCGGAATCCGGTTGCCGGCGAGAATATCGACCCCCACCGGCGAGGTGAGCTGATCGGGCTCCAGGCAAAGATGGCGCGCGAGCTCAACGTTGACTCGAACGAGGTGCGCATCCGATACGGGCGTCGGCGCCAACCGGGCGTAGAAGCGCTCCGGCAAGCGGGCATAACTGTTGTCGAAAGCAAATAGTGCAGCGTCCATGAGCGAAGCCTGTGGGCTCAAACAACCCGGCATGAGCATCATGCCCATGCCGGCGATATATTTTCAGCCATATCGACAACGTGCAACCCCCATGATATTGGGGATATTATCCGGAGCCTCCGGGATGATTATTTCAAGGCCCGAGAGAGGACATTCAGACCAACGTGACCAAGGCTTCTGATGACCGGCTCGCTCATACAACGTTTCCTGGAGGCCTCCATCACCGAATTCTCCAGAGGTCCCGGCAAACTCGCCGAACGCACAGTAGAGATTCTGCGGACTACAGTAACGGTCCCAAACACAGGCTGCGCGGCGCTGACCCGCGGCGACCAGCGCTCGCCAGTGCCACCGGAGTTGGCAACACTGTTGACATCGGCCCCGATAACACCCTGCCTTGACACAGTGCGGGATATCCACGGGGACTTCGACTGGTATCGGTCGGGCAGATGGCACACGCCTTATACCCTGGTGGTGGGTCCAGCGGGCCGTGTGCACCACGACCAGATCTGTATGGGTCTGTTCCTGCTACCCCCGCAGCACCTGTACCCGAACCACTTGCATGGCGCGGATGAAGTCTACGTGGTCCTCGCCGGTAGCGGTGAATGGTCGCTGGCTGGCCAGGCGTTCGTGCAGAAGGTCGCCAGCGACATCATCGAAGTACCTTCCATGACCGATCACGCACTGCGCACCGCGACCGCACCACTGCTGACACTGTGGTCTTGGACCGGGGATATCTCCTACGATCGGTACCAGTTCACTGGTTCCGCTTCGGGGTAGTACCCGCGAGCCAGGTACCGTTGCTCAGCCGGATCACCGCAGGATCCGGACCGGTGCCAAGCGACCTGCCGCTCTGCCCACGGGCGACGCTTGATCCAGGGAATCCCGAGCAAGACGAAGTCATCGGGCTGACTGCTATCATCGCACAATACAACATGCCACAACGCTGCACGGCAATACCAAGGGAAAATGGCTGCCATCAGAGTCCAGGTTTACGGCAGAGTGCAAGGTGTGGGCTTTCGCTATCACACCCGCAATCAAGCGGTTGCACTGCACCTGGTCGGCTGGGTAAAAAACATGCACGACGGCAGCGTCACCGTGCAAGCACAGGGCGACGCGCAACACCTTACCCAGCTCCTGGAATGGCTACACCAGGGCCCACCCCATTGTCGGGTTGAGCGGGTGGAATCAGACTGGGTGGAAGCGGAAAAGGACTTGACCGGATTCGCCACCTACTGAGTCCGGCCGAGCGAGAGACAGATAAGATCGCACTTTCGAGCAGCTTGCTCTCGGCGCCTGTCAGGGCGCGACTTCTTCGATCTCCCGCAGTAGTGCCCTTTTGCGTGCTGCCGGGGCAAAGCTCGCCTCCACTGAATGGACGGCGTAACGCACCAGCGCCCCCCGGGAAAGATCGAAAGCCTGCTGCACGGCCGCGTAGTTGGCATTGATGTAGCCACCGAAATAGGCTGGGTCATCCGAGTTGATCGTGACCTTGAGTCCAGCCCGGGCCAGCTCGACGATGTTGTGCTCCGACATCTGCCCGAACACCTGCAACTGGACGTTGGAAAGCGGGCAAACCGTCAGCGGCACCTGTAAATCCCGCAGCCGTTCGACCAGCGCCGCGTCCTCGAGACAGCGCACTCCGTGATCGATCCGCTCGACCTGCAGCAGGTCGAGTGCCTGACAAATGTAGTCGGGCGGACCTTCCTCGCCTGCATGGGCCACCACGTGCAGGCCTTCGGCCCGGGCCCGCGCGAATACCTCGGCAAAGCCCGCCGGTGGATGACCAAACTCCGAGGAATCCAATCCCACTCCCAGCAGTTCACCACCCGCGGCAAGGGCCGTATCCAGGGTAGTCATTGCCGCAGCCGCCGGCAGGTGGCGCAGGAAACACAGGATCAGTCCCGAACTGATGCCAAGGCGGGTATCGCCCTCGCGCAGCGCCGCGGTGATCCCATCGATCACCACCTGGTAAGGGATGTTGCGCCCAGTATGAGTCTGCGGATCAAAGAAGATCTCCACATGGCGCACACCGTCCTGCTGGGCTCGGCGCAGATACGCGGCCGTCAGGTCAAAGAAATCCTGCTCGGTGCGAAGCACACTCGTGCCCTGGACGTAGACATCGAGAAATGACTGCAGGTCAGAAAACGCGTAGGCCAGGCGGGTCTCCTCAACGCTGCGCCAGGGCAACCTGATACCGTGCTGAGCCGCCAGTGCCTGCATCATCTCCGGCTCCAGGGTCCCCTCGATATGCAGGTGCAACTCGGCCTTGGGCAGGCTGGCGAGAAAATCGTTCAGGTCTTGCGCAGGCATCATGCCGGCACCTGACGCTCGAGAAACCCGGTCAGTGCCGCATTGAATCGAGTGGCCTGTTCGATGTTGCAAAGATGCAGGGCGTCTGGAATCACCACCAGTTCGGACCCGACGATCCGCTGGTGGATAAGCCGGTGGCCCGCGACCGGCGTGCCGGGGTCGTCGGCACCGACCATGACCAGCGTCGGCAACTGGATGGCAGCAAGGCTGTCGGCGAGATCAAGGCCCATGATCGCTGCTGCGCAGCCGCAGTAACCGGTAACCGGGGTCGCCCGGATCATGGCCCGGATCTGGTCCACCTGTGTGGCCGCTGCCCGCTGGAAACCATCTGAGAACCAGCGCTCGATGGTTGGCTCGACCAGCGCCTCCAGGCCCTCACTGCGGGCGGTGTCGATGCGCTCGCGCCAGGCGGGGTGTGCTGCGGGCGGCACCTGGCTGGCGGTGTCACACAGCACGAGTGAGGCAAAGCGCCCCGGATCGCGCAACGCCGCGACCTGGCCGATCATGCCGCCCATCGACAGGCCGACCAAATGCACCTGGTCCAGCCCCAGGCTATCGAGCAGGCAGAACAAATCATCAGCCAGCAATTCCAGGCTGTACTCGCCGGCCGGGGCAGCGCTACGGCCGTGGCCGCGGGTGTCGTAGCGCAACACGCGGTAGCGCGGCGTCAGCGCAGGCAATTGCCGCTCCCACATGGCGAGATTGGTTGCGAGCGAATGACTGAGGACTACGACCGGTCCATCACCGGGTCCGTCGACCTCATAGCACATCGAGATGCCGTTAGCGGTCAGTTGCATCAGGCAAGCATACCCGTCAGCGCAGCGCTCTGCAGTAATCAGAGGCTACCCGCATGCTCTGCCTGTAGTACCTTACATTGGATCAGGTATTGTCACCGCCCGCACCAGGGCCTGGGTGTGTACACTGAACCCTGTTGGCTTGTTGGTGGATAAGCAGGCAGTCAGCATCGCCGGCCAGATGCTATCTGACTCAACGTCCTTTAAAGCGGCTACATGATCAGGCTACGGTATGCTGGCAACTTACGATCTCAAGGGGAAAAGAGCACTAATCACGGGTGGCGCCTCTGGCATTGGCCTGGGCGCCGTACAGGCTTTTTTGCGCTGCGGTGCCAGCGTCGCCGTCAACGACCTGGCCGACGACAGGCTCACTGCGGTAGTCGATGAATTGGCCAGTGCGGGCCACGCCGTGGTTGCGGCCCCAGGTGACGTGGGCAACCCAGAGCAAGCGCCCGCCATGGTGGCCCAGGCGATTGCCGCACTGGGTGGACTGGACTACCTGGTGAACAACGCCGGCACACCCGGGACCGCGAGGCCGATTGCAACCGATGATTTCGAGCGCCAGGATGAAGACTTCTGGCAACTGCTGGTTAACGTCAACCTGGTCGGACCCCACCGGTGCACCCGGGCCGCGGCCGAGGCTTTGCGCGCAACCGGTGGCGCTATCGTCAACACCACCTCCATCGCCGCCTTTCGCGGCGGCGGCTCCAGCGCCGTGTACTGCGCCACCAAGGCGGGACTGGTGAGTCTGACCCGGGAATGGGCACGGGCACTGGCCCCACAGGTGCGGGTCAACGCCATCGCCCCGGGCCTGGTGGACTCGGACTGGATGTGCCGCTTCGACGGGCAGGACGACGCGGTCCGCATGGGGCAACCTGTGCCGCTGGGGCGCACCGGTACCCCGACCGACTACGGTGAGGCGATTTTGTTTCTTGCCGCCGGCGCGGCCTACGTGACCGGCCAGACCCTCAACGTCGACGGCGGCCTCACCACCTGAGCACTGACTGGCTGGAGTGCTGAAGCGCCAGCTCCGGGCGCGCCCATCGGCGAGCGTCTCAACTGTTTATTTCAGCAATGCGCCGAATCCGTTCGGCATAGGCCGAATCCCGTTCCGGCTGTTGCGTCGCGCAGTAGCGGTCGCAGTAAAACGCCAATGCCTCGGTCTCGGCGGTGCGCCGCTCGCTATCGCTCTCGGCGGCGATATCCTGCGCATAGGCTGCGGCAAAAAACGCATCAGCCAGTGCTTCGGCGTGCGGCTTGAGGGCAAGGCCGGCAAGGCCCGGATCGTCAAGTATTGTGATCTCGGGTATGGCCGCAGCCGCACGGTCGACCGCGGCGGCGGCGGGCTCGAGCGCCGCTTCGATTAGCGGATCGCCGATCTCCAGCCGCGCCCGCAGTGCTGCCAGAAACCCCTGGTGCAGTTGCAACCGGGCAAAATCGCGCACCGTCTGCGCAACCAGCGTATTGTGGGTGCCTTCCCAGTTCTCGTAGACCACGTTGTCGCGCAGCAGCCGCGGCAGCACCGAGAAGTCTTCGATTGCACCGTTGCCGCCCAGCATCTCGATGCCGGTCAGAACGACGCGGTGCGAATGCTGGCACGAGCGCATTTTGCAGAGATTGGTCACCACCCGCAAAAATGCCAGCGCCTGGTCATCGAGTTCACCCGCCTCGGCCCGGTCGGTCTCGCTGGCGAGAGTCAGGCACGCTGCCAGCAGGACATTACTGGTGGCGCGGGTGTCGGCCAGCATCTCGTGAACCATGGGATATTCGAAGATGGGCTGACCGAAGGCCCGGCGTGTGTGCGCGTAGGTATCAGCAATCAGGTGGGCACGGCGCGCTATCCCGGCACAACCCATGCTGTTGTACAGGCGCGAGGTGTTGATCACGTAGTGCATTATGTTGCGAAAGCCCGCATTCACGGCTCCCACGGCCCATCCCTCGGCGCCATTGAAGTCGATCTCGGCCGAGGCCATCGACCAGGTGCCGAGTTTGTCCTTCAGCCGGCGCAGCTGGAAATGGTTGATCGAGCCATCTTCGAGCCGACGAGGAACGAGAAACAGACCCAGGCCATCAGTACCACCCGCGGCCCCGGGTACGCGCGCGGTCAGCAGGATCAATTCGGCGGTCGCGTTCGAGCAGAACCATTTCTCGCCGAAGATCCGCCAGCGGGTCGTGCCCTGGCCCTCACCATCGGGCTGGGCTTCGACCGCGTTGGCACCGACGTCGGAACCACCCTGCAGTTCGGTCAGAAACTGGGCCCCGTCGAGACGCCCGGGCCAGGCCGGTGTCAACAGTCCCGGCAACCATTTCTCCTGCAGCTGCGCGCTGCCCTCACCCTGCAACGTTTTGACCACCCCGGCAGTGCACGCTACCGGGCAGTTGTGGCCAGCCTCCCCGGCATGGCCAGAGAGGTAGAACAAGGCCTGTGCGTGCAGGTTGGCCGGTGCCTCGGCATAACACGCAACCAACCGACCCTCCTGGTAGATGGCCTTGCCGCACTCAGCAAAAGAGGGGTGATGCTCGACCGACTCGATTCGCTCACCGATCGATGACCAGCGCTCAAGGCGTGGCAGGTTCTGCCGGTGATTGTTGACCCGGGCAGCCGCGTCCAGTGACCCGGCCACCACCGCACCGAAATGCTCAAAATGCGCCTGGTGTGCCGCCAACTTGGCTGGCGGCATTAACCGTGCTAACAAGCGGCGTAACTGGCGGTTGCTGGTGTAGAAATTGCTCGGTTGCAGGGCCTGCCAATCACGCAGATCCTGGCGAGCGCGCTCGTGTTGTTCAGCCAAGGCGACTCTCCCTATTCAGGCGTTTGGAGCCAGTGTTATTCATCCGCTACCAGTGGCGCTCCGCCGGCAAAAACATTTTCGCGGGCGTAGTCACAGGGGGCCTCCTGCATCTCCAGATGCAGGCCTGTGCCCTGCCAGGGATGCGCCCGAGCAAGGTCCTCGTCGAATTCGATACCGAGCCCCGGAGTTGTCGGCGCCTCTATGAACCCGTTCTCCCAACGAATGGTGTCACCAATCAGTTGACGGTGAAATTTGCCGCCGGTCTGGATTGTTTCCAGCAGCAGCAGGTTGGGTATGTTGGCAGCCAGCTGGATGTTGGCAGCCCACTCGACCGGGCCCGCGTAGAGATGGGGCGCGACCTGGGCATTGAAACTCTCGGCCAGCGCGGCAATCTTCTTGGTTTCGAGGATGCCACCGGAGCGGCCCAGCGCCGGCTGCAAAATAGCCGCGCCACCGGTGCGCAGCAAGGTGGAAAACTCCACCTTGGTGGTCAATCGCTCACCGGTGGCAACAGGTATGCGGCAACTCTTGGCCACAGTTGCAAACTCGAGCAGGTTGTCTGGCGGACAGGGCTCCTCGAACCACAACGGATCAAACGGCTCCAGACGCCGGGCGAGGCGGATAGCGCCGGCAGTGGTGAATTGGCCATGAGTGCCAATGAGCAGGTCGGCCTTGTCACCTACGGCTTCCCGGATACTGCGACAAAAGGCAACCGATCGTTCGATGTCGCGCAGTGCTGGCTGGTGGCCACCGCGCAGAGTGTAGGGGCCGGCCGGGTCGAATTTGACTGCAGTGAAGCCCAGTTCGATCATTTCGGCGGCGCTCTCGGCCGCCATTTGGGGATCATTCCAGAAAGCGTTCAGATCATGCTGGGCCATTGGGTACAGATAACTGTACGAGCGGATGCGCTCGTTCATGAGTCCGCCGAGCAGCGCATACACTGGCCGCTCGTGCGCCTTGCCAAGGATGTCCCAGCAGGCGATCTCAAGCCCCGAAAAAGCGCCCATCACCGTAGGATCGGGCCGCTGAGTGAAGCCCGAGGAATAGGCCCGCCGGAACATTAATTCGGTATTCTCGGGGTTCTCACCCAGCATATGCCGCGCGAACACGTCCTCGATGACGGCCCGCATGGCCTGCGGCCCGACCGCGGCTGCGTACACCTCGCCATACCCGCTAATCCCGTTGCTGGTTGTCAGTTTTACGAAAATGAAATAGCGGCCACCCCAGCCCGGTGGCGGATTGCCCACGACAAAGACTTCAAGATCGGTCAGTTTCATAGCCGTGTTCCTGGCGGCGCCTGACAGCAGCGCGATGGTGATGGTACCCCCGATCCAGTTCCCGTGCCCGGCGCTTCCTTGCTCAGTCCACCGGTTCCAGCCGCAGCAGGCGTCCGTTGCCCTCATCAGTGAGCAGGTACAGCAGACCGTCGGGGCCCTGCCTCACGTCGCGGATGCGGCCAAACGCGCCATTCAGCATGCGCTCCTCGTGCACCACCTGCCCGCCCGCTACCTCGAGACGCACCAACTGGCCAAACTTGAGTGAGCCGACAAAAAGATCCCCTTGCCAGCCAGGAAAACGCTGCCCCGTGTAGAAGGTCATGCCCGAAGGTGCAATCGACGGCACCCAGTAGTGCACCGGCTGGCGCATGCCGGCTTTATGCGTGCCTTCGCCCACCGGGGCCAGGCTGAAATATTCCTTGCCGTAACTGATGACCGGCCAGCCGTAGTTGGCCCCGGCGATGACGCGGTTCAGTTCATCACCGCCCCGCGGGCCATGTTCATGCATCCACATCTCACCCGTTGTCGGATGTTGCACCAACCCCTGCGGGTTGCGGTTGCCATAGGTGTAGATCTGAGGCTGACTGAGCGGATCACCGACAAAAGGATTGTCCAGTGGAATAGAGCCATCTGGAGCAATACGCACCAGTGATCCCGGGTGGGTGCTGCGATCCTGTGCCTGTGCGCGCTTAGCCCGATCACCCAGGGTGGCATACAGGTAGCCGTCGGTGGCAAAAAGCAGGCGGCTGCCGAAATGGCGTCCAGTTCTGTTTTTTGGCAGGGCCTGAAAGATTACCTCGACATTGCGCAGGTGATTGTCACGCAACTCGCCGCAGGCAATCTCGGTGCCCCGGCCGCCCTTGCCGCTGGCTGCATAGGAAAGACATAAGCGCCGGTTGGAAACAAAAGCTGGATCGAGCACGACATCCAGCAACCCACCCTGGCCGCCCGCGGACACCTCCGGTAACCCGGTCACCGGCGATTCAAGCACCTGGCCGTCATGGATCACCCGTAAAGTGCCGGGTCGTTCGGTCACGAGCATGTCACCTGAGGGCAAAAAGGCGAGCGCCCACGGGTGCTCCAACCCCGATGCCAAGGTAACTACCCGAAAGCTCGCCCGTTGGCTTTCAAAAACAGTAGCGCTATCTGCCCAGCCACTCGACATAACCCCCAGGCAAAGAAATAGCCCTGAGAATTGGCGGACCCTTGACCTCACTGACAACATGGACATTTTCCCTGTCTCTCAATACACCCGGGAGTGTGATTATCCTCCACCAGCAGAGTCGCCCCGGCACCGGCTCATCTGTTGCGCGCCGCGTTCAACCTTACAGCTTTTCTCAGCTACTACTATGCGAGCTCCCGCATGCTCCTGGTTGACGCGATCTCGATCACCTCGGCCTATCCGCTTATCCTGATAGTACTCTCGGACCTGGTGCTGTCCGAAATGCCCAATGCCCGGCAGATAATGGCGGTTGTAGCCGATTTCATCGGCGTTCTGTTTATCATTCAACCTACGAGTGAAAACGTCGACTGGTTTGGTGCGGGTGCCGCGCTTTTGGGTTGCCTGAGTTTTGCCGCCATGGCCATACATACTCATTATCTGTCGAGAACCGAGTCCTCGGAATTGATTCTGCTCACCGGCGCCAACTGCATACTGGTAGTGTCCCTGCTGAGCACACCGTTTAACTGGCACACACCACGCTCGATGACCTACTGCTGATGCTGGGGCTGTCGGTTGTCGCTCTTTTTGGCCAGTACGGATTGACCAACTGTTTTCGCTACGCCCCGGTGTACCTGGTGGGAGTGCTCGAGTACACAGCCTTGGTATGGGCGGCGATCTGGGGCTGCCTAGTGTTCGACAACACTCCCACACTTACCGTAATGACCGGTGCAGCGCTGGTTGTCGGCAGCGGGCTGACCGTGGTACTGAGTGAACGCGGCTGATCCACCTGGGCGCGCACAAATCAATGCTGCCGTTGAAAAGCGCGCCTCTCTACAGCAACCTGCTCAACAGTTGAGATGAGTTGCCAGGTCGGCAAAACCCTGGGCTACGATATCGTAGTCGCCCTGCGCGACCAGGTCTGTTTTCTGAGCCGGGCCGTGCTCAAGCGAGCGTGCAACAAACGCAGTACGAAAGCCGCAATTGGCCGCCGCCTGAAGGTCGCTGTTGTGGGCTGCCACCAGCATACACTGCTGCGGCGCAAGCGACAACGCAGCAGCAGAACCAAGATAAGCTTCGGGCTGGGGCTTATAGGCACGGGCAATCTCTGCACCCAGAATCACGTCCCACGGCAGCCGGGCATATTTCGCCATGTTGGCAATCAAGGCGATGTTGCCATTTGACAGCGTGCCGATGATATAACGTTGCTTGAGTCGTTCAAGCCCTGCTACAACGTCCGACCAGGGATCAAGCCGATGCCAAGCCCGATTAAGATCAGCCTTCTCGACCTCGTTGAGAGTGTCGAGCGAAAACTCCCCTAGTACCTGCTCAAGGTTCTGCCGATGCAGCACGTCAAGTGTCACGAAGGGTATTTCTCCCAGGCGTACCCGCAACATCGCCGGCTGATAAAGTGCCCGCCAGCGATCGGCAAAAGCCCTCGCGTCGACTGTGATGCCATGACGTGCTGCGATCTCGTTGACATCCCGGGCAACCGACGAGCGCCAGTCGACTACCGTGCCGAACACATCAAATAACACGGCGCGTAGATCCTGGAAAAAATCCGGCATGTCTGTCATTGTTTGTCTGGCCGCCATCGTGTACCGTGCCCGGGCGCATATTGCAGGGGATTGATTTGTGACACCGCACGACCCTGGAGCATCAACCGCAACTACCGCTGAAACTGAACTTTATTGTAATGCCCTCGGAAACTGCCAAGAACGAAGAGGTCTATAACGCAACGATCGAGAACATCACGGCAGTCGCAGATGGGCTGTCGATCTTCCACCTGCGGCCAGATGAACCGATTAGCGGACGACTACCCGGGCATTACGTCAGCATTGGCCTGGTCGATAAGAATCGAAACAAGCTGATCCGCCGGCCCTACTCCCTGTCACAATCCCTAGCCTCTGCCAGCGGCAGCGATCTGCTCGAGCTGCTGATCATCCGCGTGCCGGAAGGTGAACTCACCCCACTGCTGTTCGAGCGGGTGGCCGGCGAGCGGCTGTACCTGCGACCAAAAATGCTCGGCAGTTACTTGCTACCGGAACTGCACGGGGACATGACCGTAATCCTTGCCTCTACCGGCACCGGGGTTTCCCCGCATATGACCATGCTTGAGCAATGCGTAAACCACTGTCGCCAGGTTGTGCTGATGGAATGTGTGCGCTATAGCGCGGAATTGGCCTATAGCAGTCAGATACAAGCTTACGCTGCAGATCACCCTAATCTGCTTTACCTGCCACTGGTGACGCGCGAAGGCGGGCCAAAGCGTTACATACAGGATCTATTCAACGAAGATATTCTGGAAAAAGAACACGGCATTAAGATCGATGCTGCGCGCACGCACGTGTACGCCTGCGGCAACCCGGCAATGATCGGCGTACCGCATGAAGACCGTAAGAGCGGCGCCCTATCTTTTGACACTGAGAACGGCCTGGTCGAGATTCTCATCCAACAGTACGGCCTGAGCATTCATAAACCGAGAAGGCCCGGCCAGATTCATTTCGAGAAATACTGGTAGCCACCGTGCATAACGGCCCGTTCGGGCCGATTTGGTTGATCAGTTGACTTTTCACGATATAACTATAATACTAGTTATATGGCTTACTTAAAGCACCGGCAATCATGCTGCGACTGAAAAAGGCTGCGGCGAGTTTTGCGGCAGTGGGCTCAGAACCCCGGCTGGCCGTGGTGATGGCCCTGGTTCGGGCCGGCCATGAAGGATTATCTGTGGGCGAGATACAAGAACGCCTGGGTATGCCGGCATCGACCTTGGCCCATCACTTGCGTTTTCTGCAGGCAGCAGGCCTGGTGGCCCAGCAACGACGCGGGCGCACCGTTATCAATCGCGTCCTGTTCGATCAGATCGAGGCACTCTCGGCTTTCCTGCTGCGCGAGTGTTGTGCAGAAGAAAAACTTACAAAACAAACTGCTGCAGGTGGTAGAGCCCGGTGACCGAATTAACCATGCGCGCTATCGGGGTCGCCGGACGCCAGCGACTGAATACAGCCTGGACCCTGATCGCGATTCTGCCACTGCTGGTGGCCGTGGCAGACCCGGACCGCTTCGGGCAGATCATGAGCTTTGCCGCGCAGGCGCTTTTCGGCACTGCCCCCATCATTGCCATCGCGGTCTTTCTGATCGCACTCTTAAAGGCCACCGGTGCCGAAAATCTGGTGGCAAAAGCCTTTGCTGGTCGTGAATTACGCATGATCGTATTTGCAGCACTGGTTGGAGGGCTGGCCCCATTTTGTTCGTGCGAGGTCATTCCCTTCATTGCCGGCCTGCTGGCCGTGGGCGTGCCACTGGCGCCGGTTATGGCCTTCTGGCTGTCGTCACCCCTTATCGACCCCCCCGCATTGCTCATCACGGCCAACGCGCTCGGTTGGGATTACGCACTGGGTAAGACTGTCGCCGCCGTGGCTATGGGTTTAGCCGGCGGCGGCGTAATCTGGCTGCTGACTCGCCAGGGACGTTTCGCTTCAATACTGCGCAGCCGTGACGGGGGTGGCTGCTCAAGCTGCAGCGCTGCACCCTTTTCGGGAACCAGCCAATGGCGCTTCTGGACAGAGCCGGGACGGCGCGAGATCTTTCGGTCCGAGGCCATAGCGAACAGCCTGTTCCTTTTAAAGTGGCTCACTCTCGCCTACCTGCTTGAAGCACTGCTGATAACCTATATACCCGCCGAGACGATCGGGAGTGTTGTTGGCGGCGGCGGTCTCGGCGCCATTGTCATCGGTGCACTGGTCGGGGCACCCGCTTATCTCAACAGTTATGCTGCTCCGGCCCTTGTCGCTGGGCTAATAGAACAAGGCATGAGCAGTGGTGCCGCAATGTCATTTCTGGTTGCCGGTGCCATCAGCTCTATTCCGGCAATGGTTGCGGTGTGGTCGCTGGTCCGCTGGCCCGTCTTTGCCTCCTACGTGGCTTTGGGCTTCGCCGGCGCAATCGTCGCGGGATCCCTATTTCAGTTTCTCACATAGATCCAAGGCAAAACTCCGGCAACTAACTGTGGATGTAGTGCTGTAGTTGATCTATGGTGTATTGCTGCTCCGCGATGATGTCCTTGACCAGGTCACCGATCGAGACAATGCCAGTCAGTTGCCCCGTGTCATCCAGTACCGGTAGGTGACGAATTCTCCGCTCGGTCATAATGCCCATCGCCTTGTCGACCGTTAGAGAGGTGTCGACACAGATTACCGGGCTGGCCATGATATCGCGCGCCAGAGTATCGCGCGATGACAGGCCTTTGAGGATCACCTTGCGCGCATAGTCCCGTTCACTCAACAGGCCCACCGGGCGGCCTTCATCCAGAACCACCAGCGCACCAACTTCGTTCTCGGCAAGTAACGCAAGGCTTTCGTAGACGGTGGTGTCGGGGTCGACCGAGAGCACGTCGTGGCCTTTTAGCTGCAAAATCCGCTCAAGTGTTCTCATCTTGTTAACCTCCGCGTAGGGTCTGGCCTGCACAAGGTATCACAATGGCATACCGTACAATCAAACCGGCCTGATACATATCACATTCAGGCCCAAAGAGCCCTGATAGTGACATAAATACCGACCAGTGCTAAGCCCGCAAAAAAGACCTGGCGAAAGACCTGCTCCGACAGGCGCTTGCGAATCATTTGGCCCAGCACCATTCCAACCAGCCCAGTTACGACCCCTGTGATACCAAGGCTCACAATGGACCACGGCAATAGATCGTGCCGGGCGAACACAAACACGATAATCGAACTGGCGACCAGAAACCAGACACCCATGACCTGAAATAGGGCCTGCCAATCAAGGCGTATTGCATGCAGATAGCTCACGAACGGAAAAACTGCGACCCCGGTTAGGCCAGTGAGCACACCGGAAATTATGCCAATCACCGGTGACAGCCACTTTTCGCGTCGTCCCGGCTCGGGCAACTGCCAGGATGTCAGCCCGGCCAGGCTGTAGGTGAAGATCACGATTCCGAGTAACACCGTAAACCAGCGCGTGTCGACCTGTGCCAGTACGTTGGCGGCAAGCCAGGTAAAGACCATTGCAGGAGCGAGAAGCGTCCACAGACGCCGCCACAATGCGGCAAGCCTGTCGCCACTGACCGCCTGCCAGAAGTTAGTCACGATCGCTGGAATCAGCATCAGCCCGACGGCATCGACCAGGCCGTAAAGTGGCGTCAGCAGGGAGATCGATACCAGCGGCAGGCCGAACCCAACCACACCCTTGACCGTGCCGGCCAGGAAAAAGACCAGCATTACGGCCACCAGCGTCTCCACCGAGGTCATGAAATTGTCATGACAGCACTTACCGGCGCCCTCACCTCAGGCTTGAATTCCCCAGTCCTGCAGCACTTCGTCAGTG
>Ga0208406_1000186_pt1 | contig 26284 bp, 22 predicted proteins | sample ETNtaG_15_FD_185769 | JGI IMG/M metagenome (GOLD analysis project Ga0208406, IMG submission 185769) | Marine microbial and viral communities from oxygen minimum zone, Eastern Pacific Ocean - ETNP201302PF89A (SPAdes) (version 2) | ecosystem: Environmental > Aquatic > Marine > Oceanic ...
GGGATCTGTTACCCAAACAGGTCTCTTTTTTTATTCCAGCTTAAAAGCAGATCAGATGCTCTTGTATTTTAGTTTTAACTTAAATACAGAACAGCCACCCGATCAAAAAGCTACAACAAGCTCTTGATCAGCAACAACAACTTCACGCAGTCTGCCAAAATACCGTTGAAGCTCAACAACTTCAGCTAGAAGAAGCGAAACGCCCCAACCTTTACTGGCAAGACTCAAGATCACGTTATTAGCATACATAGAACCTCAGGACTGTCCTAAATCTCCCACTTTATCAGAAACAGAAGTAGAAATATTTTATACTAGCTACACTCCCTATAATATATTATCCCCAAACAAATATCACCTAAGAAAATATGAACAAAATTAATGTCTTTTGACGTAATCAAAAATCCCCCTTTTTGTTATATCGAGCAATGCTAAAAAGTTTTAGTATTTAATTATTAATTACTTAATATCAACTGAGGAATTGAAATGATATTTTACGTAAGATGGACCCCTTTTGATGGAAAAAATATGGAAGTTATAACTCGATTCGCTAATGTGGATCCTGAAGCGACTACTGGAATCATGGAAGAAATGGGGATAAAAATAATCTGCCACTTCGAACTGACTGAAGGTGGAGGATTTATGCTTGCAGAAGCTGAGAGTCCAGCAGTAATGACTCTGTTTATGGAGTAACATACAGCCCCAATAAAGATTGAAATAAGCGTGATAGTAGATTAGGAATGACGCCTTTTAGAAAAGATGATACCAAGGTTGAAACCGACTAATCGAAACCGTGAAAACCATCACGCTCTTCTTGTACTTAAGTTTTAACTTAAATATATGTATAAAAGTCTAGGCTTATGTACAACACGATCTAGCTATAGCTGGATTCTTACTGCGACTTAAGTCTGTATGTATTAAACATTCTAACTTAAATACAACAACACACCAAAACGACCATATGTAAATACTATTATATTCCAGAAATAGCAGCTAAGTTGACAAGATTTTATATAATGATAGGGTTCCATTAGGATATGAACTATAAAACATGATATAGTCTAAGTATAATTTTAACATAGAGCTAGTGCCTTTTCTGTTGATGCTAACAGTAAGTTACCCGCGATTTGGGGGAAAATAAAAAAACTGTACAATTAGGAGGGAAAGTCCGGGGTATTACTTAGTGAGGTATTATTTGAGTATTGTTTGAGTATTGAATGATTAGTTGATTACATAACCCAAAGGAGAGAGGTATGTTCTCTAAGATTTGCAAATTTGTACTAATTTTCGTATTTTCGCTATCAAGTATAACTGGGGTTTCAAACGCTAAAGTTGGGCCTGCAAGTATACATAAAATCGCCATCTTTAATGAAAAAGCAAGTTGGACTGATGCGGCATCGGCAAAAAAAGCTACGGATTTTATCATGAAAAACGTCGATTCCGTCTCAAGCGAAATTAAAGTATATAACGATGCCGATATAGCAGGTTTTGCCGAAGAAAATACTGATGATGGAAACTTGGACATCATCATAACCTTTGGCTATTTCCCCGTAAGTCTTTACACCCCAGGGAATACACAAAAAGAGGACTCTCTGGCAGAGCAGTTTCTGGAAGGTGGTGACATGTTTATTAACACTGCTGATTACATATTTTATGTGACAGAGGGTGGTGGTAAGAACGGCGAAAATGGACTAAAAACTATTACCGATAGTACCTTTGACATGTGGGGGGATGGTAATTCTTCTAAACCCACAGCGGACGGCAAGAAATACACTCCCAGTTTAAAAGCCTTTAGTAACGCTCAGCGGCCATTCAAAGTTGATCAAATAAAAGCAGACAAAAATTGGGAAGTCGAGGTTGTTTTTGGTGACAATGATGGCGGTGGTGGCAGTATGGCCGATCCTATCATTATCCGTCACAAAGAGCATAATGGAAGAGTCTGTATAGCTTTGCAAACTGGTGTCCCGGACCCAATTGAAGCCATAAGAGGAAAGGTTATACACGAAATCATTGACAATTATCTGAAATTGAATGTAATAGCCGTAGATCCCGTAGCAAAGATTGCGGCAGCTTGGGGAGATATTAAGAAAGGCTCCATCAAGTAATTCATTTTTCACTTGATTGTTCAACAAAAAAAGGGACATCTCAGTTTGTATGAGATGTCCCTTTTTCGTTATCTTTGGTTGGCATGTGACTTGGATAATCAGTATCCAAGTTTCGACAGTTCGTCATCACTGTTTTGTGTTGTATCTCAAGATTATAATCGGTGTTCGTTAATGTGCTTGTGAACAAACTTTCTACATGCAGAATGCACCTGATCATCAGCCACGTCATGCAAGACTACAGGCACCAACCGCTTATTGTGTTGGACAGCGTGTTCTATCTCCAGAGTACAGATCTCGGAGACTACCGAATCAGGGCTGATAATAAAGAGGAAAGTATCTGCTTCCTGAATGCCGGCATAGACTTCATCCAACCATTCTGAAGTGGGAGGGATATCCTGCCAGTCCACCCAAGGTTCACGATCTCTGGCTTCCAGTTCATGGTGGATGCGTTGAGCGAACTCAATATCTTTACGAGAATATGAGATGAAGACGTCGGCCATATCAGTTACCTTGCAACAGAGTTATTGATCAAGAAGCATTTGAGCCATGTGCTGTACTTGCTGCGTACCAAGCTGTTGGACCAGCTTGGGTTTCCTGACAGTAACATAATGCAGTATATCCTTAATACAACAACCCACCCTAAAAACCGCCAGTGGTAAAGCGGTTAAGACCGTGCTGCGCACGAAAAAGAGTAAGCGGACCTGCGGTCCTACAATCCTGACACACAACGAAATCCGTAGGTGTCGTAGGCAGACGCCGGAATGTAGTTGTTGCGGTAAGCTACACGCAGGTGGTAAGGAAGGTTGAACCAAGAACCGCCCCGCAAAACACGGTAACTGCCCGAACTTGGTCCTTGAGGATTACGCAAGGGGGAGTTAGCGTAATAATCAGAGGCATACCAGTCAGCACACCATTCCCAGAGATTTCCCGCCATATCGTACAGACCATAGCCGTTAGGACGAAAACTACCTACTGGCGCACAATATTTCCACTTATCTTTGCCACTTACAGTATTACCCCAGTTAGCATCATCATACGTTATATCGTTACCCCACGGATAATGCTTGCCGGTCAGTCCTCCACGAGCAGCATACTCCCACTCGGCTTCCGTTGGTAAACGCTTGCCCGCCCATTTCGCATAGGCCACGGCATCATTCCAGTCAACATAAATCATCGGATAATCATCCGTCGGTGAGTATTTCGCCACACTGTCCCACCTGTTATAGCTATATCCACTCTGATTGACAAACTGCTTGAATTGGCCCACTATCACCTCATAAATATCCATGTAAAAGGCATCAAGTTCCACTGTATGCACGGGTTTCTCATCAACTCTATCGTCCGAACCCATCTCAAAGGATCCAGCTGGTATCAGGTTCATCAAAGACCCATCTTTCTCCCACTTCTTATCAGCACTCAACTCCGAACCCCTCACCGGCAAACATGAAGGCCACGCTGTTCTACTCCATCCACACTGGCTTTCAAGATCCTAGCCCCGGATTTACCTACTGTAAAGGTAATGGGAGCCGCGCCATCAGAGGAAACCAGCAGGCTGACCCTCATCAAATCTCCATCGGCATCTTCCAGGTCATAAACAATCTCCACCTGTTGGCCGACCTGTCGTGCCACTACGTTGGTGACTATCGGTGGGTGATTAGCTGCCACAGCCATAGCCAGTAGAATAAGAGCAAGAGCCAGTACGAAATAAAAGGCTCTGCAAGGCTCAATTCTGATAGTGCTATTCAACCTGATCCTTCCTGATCAACATCAAGCTTCAGCTGAGGTGATTCGTAGTGTCCTGAACCAACGAATATCTGAAAGGTTGTCATCTGATGATGCCAATGTTGATTTTTGTGTGACATCCAAATTCCCTCCAGATTCGCAGTGTAAAAGAAATTACTAACTGAAGTCAATCACTTGCTGCAGGATATTCTGAACCTGCTGAGTTCCGATCTGCTGAACCAGCTTAGGTTTCCTGATATTAACATGATGTAGAATATCCTTCAAATCCAGAGGTTTGCCAGTTTGCATGAGAGGCTGAATGTTAGTGCGTAGATAGCTATGTAGTTGCTGTTTAGCCTGCTGATGAATGGAAGATCCGTCAGCGATAGCGAGATTATTAGTGACTTGAGCCATAGCCATGTTGAGATACTCCAAACCCTGATGATGCTTGAGGTACCAGTTAGGCGTATCAGGAGTGTCTATGTGCAGTTGAATGCAGCCCTCGAAATTCTGCAGCCTGTACTGATGATGAGTACCGTAACACCGAACCTTTTTGTGTAGGTACCAATATTCTGTTAGTTCCCTGACATCGTCGCCATAAGAAGCATTGTGAGAAGTTACAGGAGAGTCTGAAGCCGCCTGATCAAACTCCAGTAGTTGTTGAGATTGAGAATTATCAGCTAAGGAAGAAGAAGAAGTAATATTAATATCTTTTAAATTATCTTTTATATGTATGTCAGAATCACAACTAATCAGGATTTTAGCTGCTCGAAACAACATTTGACTGCTGTTTAAACTCGGGAGTTAGGGGCTTTTCTAGTCGGATATTTATCATGATTTGGGGTTTAATGACACAGATTATCTCCAGTACCTCTTTTTGTATCTTCATTGGTTTGATCCAACCCAAAAATACTATTGTACTAAATTTTATTGTGTTTTTTGAATTTCAATGTCTATAGTACCAGAGTCCTAAATATTATTTCGATGGAATCCTTGCCAATTGGCATAACTGAGCATTCATAACCGATTGAGGACAACTCCAAACCATAAAAAACAGGGCTTCACGACACCACCGTCCTGCTGGATGTCCTGTGGTAAACCCTGTTCCTTTGGCTACAGACAGAGAAGCTTGGGTTGCTCTCAGCACAAGGTCGTTACACCGCTGTCGTAGCTCTTCTATGCCACATGTTTTTTCGCCCGCCACCGAGGCAAGCAATACTCCTCTCAACTCGCTCCACTCGTTTCTCAGTGCTGTTGCTGGTGGAATGATATTCAGTCGAGTTTGACTTTCGGCTGTAATAAAGTCAATGGCGGCTCCTGCCAGACCAATAGCAAGTGTGCAAGTTTGGTGCCCGCCGGTTTGAGCCCCGGTTTTCTGGGCCATCACATTCTCAATCGGCCCAGCCAGTAACCATTTGCCATCAACCTCCACCCCTTCAAAATTGACTCGGCTAGTATGGCTAGATGAAAATGCTACTAGACAAGCTGGAGCTTCTGCTCTTACACCAGGAATGTTGGTTGGAACCACTGTCAGTATTTGACGCCCATCTTCAAGTTGTGCACCTACTACAATCGTATCTGCTTGCACGGCGCCGGTTACCCAAGGGCTAAAGCCACTAAGTACAAACCCATTCTCTGTTTCTTCCGCACGAAGAACTGGCTGAGCCAAGTGTTGGTGGCTAGTTGTCAAATGGGAAATTCCCACTGTTGAAAAGTGACTGTTGCTGAGTAAGTCTGGAATCAGTTCATTTTTGGCATAGTCGTTACTACTCAGGGCAATACGTCGGCAAGCACCGGCACGTTGGGTAATGATGAAAGCAGTGGTTTGACAAGCCGCGCTAAGCGCCAAATAGCCAAGAGTTAGATCTTGTTCGCTCCAGTCAAATCCACCATATTGTTCTTCAAAAAACCACTTAAACACACCGTATTGAGCACACAAATCAAGTTGTGGTTGAGGCCACGTATATTCACCATCCACAATGGGAAACTCAAGGTTATTAGCCAACACGCGGAGCAATTCACACAACTTGTTTAAGGTGAAGTCATTTGGTGATGTTATTTCAATGTGTTGGTCTGTACTTGACATAATAATCGTTTTGGTTGCGTCGTAGTTGGGTTAATGCATTCTACCATCAGGAAAGTTACCATGTGCGCATTTTACCATTCTAACAAGTTGAAGCCAGTCCAGCAAGTCTTCAGTAGTTAATTTTGAGTAAGATAGTCAATTATCACACTAACACTCCATACTTCCGACAACGGTACAATCTCTAGCTTATAGTGGAATTGCCTTAGGTTCTCTAGGTTTGGGGTTGCGGAATAAAAAAACTAATTGATACTTGGCGTAATGGCGATGGCAGTATCAATTAGGGTACTTTACTATAAGGAAAAGTGCACCTAGTATATCCAGTTGATTGATGTTTAAATTAATAGAAAGTGTGAAGTCAAAAAAGCAGCTTATTGGCTTAGCGATAGCGGAAACTGACATGAAATCGCTGCAGACGCATATATTTAGTTATATAATAGAGACCTATATTAAACACTAATGTGCAAGGTAGATATATGTTGATTCAGAGATCAATTATCTTGTTGTTGGTGATGATGATTGTCTTGGCTAGATGTGGAGAAGGCGAATCTGAGAAGATAAAGTCGAAAGAGTTTGTTGACGAAGAACCCAAGAAAAGAATCATCTGGGAGGTGGATGGTGCGGATTCCGACGGGATCCTTCGAGATAGGAGGTCATTTTGATGGGGGAAAAGCCTGTGAACGTCCTGTGTATGCAGTAGAACTAAATACATTTTACATGGATAAAAACGAGGTGACAGTAGGCTGGTTTAGAAGGTTTGTGGAAGAGAGCAGGTACGCTTATAATCTCTGAGATAATGTGGCTGTGTTTTCACTAAGGGATAAGCACACTATAGTTTACGTTGTGTGCTAGAGTTTCCTTGCTACGTGGCAGTAGGCGTACTCTTACCTAAGTATAGCATGGTTGTTATCACTTTACTTATTAGTTGTCTCTTCCGTATTTAAATTAAAACTTAGGTGCAAAACTGCTAGATTTTGAATACTTTCGACTTTAATATTTTGTGTCTCTCAATATTATTGACAAAGACTTAAGTGGAGGCGGAAATTTGAAATTCTTTGTATTAAGCCAATTTAGATTGGGTAATTAAATGAGCAGAAGAGAGGCAAGTTTATGAGCGGTATTATTGGGCATTTAACTTATGCTATTCTGGGACGGCAAGCTATTCTAGAAAAAGCGCCTAAAATCGCCCAATTGATTGACGAGCACTTGGATAGTTATCTAGCTGGAGCCTATTTTGGGGCTGACATAATGACGTTGCCTGGTGGTCGATGCATAGTATGCGGTGGGGAATACGGCTATGGTGGCAACCACCCAGATCGTTGTCCAGAGGACCACATCCCTCTGCATCCATATACTCTGACATTCGATGGTGTCTCTTACAAACCTCAAAGAATTCATCGAATGTTCTACGGACGATCGCATCTGCTGTTTGGGTGGCAGAAGGAGCAAGCCAAGTTCCGTTTGGAATGGTCGCAATTACCTGACTATTTTGAGGCGGTGGTAGCTGACACCTTTAACTTTTATAGGCGGCCAGAACGACGAGTAGCCTATGTTATGGGTTGGATTAGCCACGTTATCGGTGATGCGCTAATTAAGTCAATTCAGCCAGGCTTAGATCTATATCTGCTGAATGGAACCTATACGTCACAAAATCGCCCTATTCAAGACCTATTCTCTTTCCATTATTTTGGTCGGACTGAGTGTCAAATCGATTGGGCCGATCTCATGTTCAATCTAGCTGAAACTCCCGTTGAATCAGTACAAGCTCATTTCATGCGTCTGACACAACCTTGTGGGAAATTGGCAGAGAAATTTCCTGAAGGTTGGTTACCCCAGCACAAACAACTATTGTATGTAGTTATGGGTGAAAATCGGCGATATCAAAAAATTAGAACCCTGAGACTTTTACAGCAATTAGAACTTGACCCGGTAACCCAAAGTTGCGATCCCGAACTTAGCCGAATTACTGGCGGATTAGCCTTTGAAGAGATGATGCGAATGGCTGAGGTAGCCAAATTTCGCCAGACACTGGCCTATATTGGAGAGTCTGTGGGTAAATTTCTATTTTCAAGTTGTTCTAAACGATAGTGCACGATTCGATTCGCTGGTTTCATCGAATCCTTTTATCTGTCAACATTGGCTATCAAATCTAAATCCTTCTCTTTGCTATGAACTTCAAACTCGTATCTAGAATATATTAGGTGCGAAGTATCAGGGGCAACTAAGCTCTAGTTGGCACTTTTTTCTTGTCTTCATTTTCCTTGAATAATCTTTAGTTCTACATTTCCCTTCACGACTTTTCCCATGGCTGTTAAAATAGGTTCTGGAAATTTAAAAAACACATCTCCTACAAGTCATATACCCTGTGCTTTTTTTTGACAGTATGTCTGTACCGAAGATACAGTTTGATCAGTGATTTTTAGCAATGCTTTTTGCATTGCATGTCCTGTGCCAGCAACAGCTTATTAGAGATGTTAGTAACTTCGTTTGATTTGGAGAAGAAGTTACTATTTACACAACTTTTAAGAGATGAAGGTTCCCTATCCACAATTTAACCATGACTTTTATCCAGGGGAAAAGGGTGAGAACAATTGACTCGTTATCAACTGCCTCCAACTAGAGTTCGATTTGGTATCATTGCTGATATTCACAAAGATGTGATGCACGATGCTGACTTTCGATTACAGTCTTTTATTGATCATATGATTCAAGAACAAGTTGATTTTATCATTCAGCTGGGTGATTTCTGCGTACCAAAATCGGAAAATTGGGATTTTACTCAAATCTGGAATCAATTCCAAAATCCAAGTTACCATGTCTTAGGAAACCACGATACAGATGGTGGGTTCACTCGTCAGCAGACGGTTGACTATTGGGGAATGGATGCTCGATTCTACTCTTTTGACCACAGGGGGGTACATTTTATTGTACTCGATGGGAATGACGTGCCAGTGGGACACCAATCTGGTTATCCGTGTTATATAGATGATGACCAGATTGCGTGGCTGTATGAAGATCTAAAACAAACAGATGCTTGCTCCATAATTTTTGTTCATCAAAGTATTGAACTTGAAACGGATGGTAGTATCAAAAATGGAAGCGAGATCCGTAGCTTATTAGAAGAAGTTAATCGTCAGGCAGGCTTTCGAAAAGTGATAGCCTGTTTCTCGGGGCACCATCATCGCGATTATGTTCGTTGGGTCAATAATATTCTCTATTCTCAAATCAACAGTGCCTCCTATTATTGGATCGGCGAAGAATTTTTGGAAGTTCGTTACAGCCAAGAGATAGACAGGCAATATCCTTGGATCAAGTATACAGTTCCTTATCAGGATTCGATCTATGGTATCGTAACCTTGGATCTCCAAAAAAGAACAATGGAATTGGATGGCTGTAAAAGCGAGTTTGTTGGTTCTAGCCCTTGGGAGTTGGGGAAGACAAGAGCGTATTGGGATGATCGAACCCTAAAACCTTGTGTTTCTAGCTGGAAAGTGTTTTTGTAATGGAGAGTGTTCCAGTGCAGATATATTTTTGCTTTAAATTTGGACACAAGAAAGCCGAATGAACTAGTAAAGGTGAAGTCAGCAAGACTAGCTTATACCGTGGAACTGGATACATTTTAACGATTGTCCCATTCATCTCAGGTTATCCTTTTCTAGATGGGGTGACTTTCATGTTGAATTATATGACCTTTACAAGAGTTGGACCGCTGTGGTTGGCAATATCACTTTTGCATAGGTCTCTAGTTTCTGAACCCATCATCACCAATCCAAACTGTGAAGGGAATGGCTGGAAAGTTACGGTCATCGGATGTGGGGAGCAATGCTTTGTCTCTACTGAAATGGGGTTTGGTAGGCCTATCCGCGATTCACTGCCAATGTTGGTACTCAAAAGTTTTCTATGTCTGATAAGAATAGCGTAATTGGATCTTGAAAAAACTTTAGAAAGTCCTTTTGACTGGAATGTTCTTGGTAAGGACCAAAGTGATGATTCTTAGACTCATTTCTCCAGATTAAAGCCCAAGCCATGTTATTTGGGTATTCTTTGTTCCTCAATGCATGCAACAAATAATTCGTCCACCAATCTGGAATGGTGACGTTTTCAATTCCTGCTTCCGTTAAGGCTGCTACTTTTCCTCGATCTTTGGCTAATACGCTCAAATCAGATAAGATCTTTGCCAATTGGGAAACCGAGTTTTGGTTCCATAGACTGTAACTATCCAGTCCTAGTATATCAACATAATCGTCACCTGGATACCGATTTAGGTATTGGTCTATATTTTCTGGGTCTTGGGGGGAAATTGCATATAACAAATGATGTAGATGACAATCTTTTCTAAGAAAATCAATGGTCATTTTCCAAAGCGCAATAAAAGTATCTTTAGAACAGCTACTCTTTCCCCACCAAGACCAAGTGTGGTTGTGTTCGTGGTATGGTCGAAAAATAACGGGAATATACTGATCTTGTTTATCTTTGAGTTTGCCAAGAAAGTCAGCTACCAATCGAAGCGTTGACAAATATTCTTTATGATGAGATTTTCCTGGTAGTATTTTGTCCACTGCTGGCGTATTATCCCAGGTGTCGTTGCCGGTTAGCGGATTATCAAGATGCATACTGATAGTAATAATTCCGCCCATACGATGAGCTTCTTGGATCCAGGCAATTATGTCATCAAAATTCAAGCCATCTAAATTCTGATCTTGACCAATCCCACCAATATCCCATCCAAATACAGCTGGATATTGGCCGCAGACCTCTTTTATGTCCGAACGACCTGATTCAGACTGCCAATTGACTCCGTAGGCTAAATCATCTTGATGACCAAAGAGTATACCCTTGTTCGAACTATCTCTTAAAAACTCGAATAGCTTAACCGTTTGAAAGTTAGCACATTTGTCAACTAGGGTCTCATTAGTTTGGAGTTGCGAATGATCGTTTGACATAGAATTACAACTGATAGCAAAAAGGGACAGTGTTGAAATTGCAAAATGAAGTGTTATCTTCAATGAATTCTCAGTGTTACAAAAATGAAAATTGTATCGCGCATAGGGTAAATTGAGATAGTTCTCAATTACAAATCAACTAGTTGTGTAACCTAATTGTGTTAATTCTAATACGATAAGACATACCCTCAATCCCATCTGTCGAGTATGAGAGTTAGGTACTTTTGGTAGGAATTGAAACTGACTCTTAATTTAATCCTTCCCGATCTTGATATGTACCAAAACGAAACTCCTTGGTTTCAGGGAGAGTCCTTTCCGAGAACATTATTTTTTCTATTCCTTCTACGATGTCTGGATACTCATTGGCAACATTGTGTGTTTCGCCGATATCTTCTTCAAGGTTATATAGCTCAAGGGATACATGTGGTTTCTTACGAAGGTTTTTCTTGATTCCTTTCCATTTTCCTATGCGTACGGCGATTTGTCCTCCATAACCAGCAAAGTCCCAGAACAGATGTGAGTGTCTTTTCTGTGCTTCCTGCTTTCCAAGCAGTGAAGGCAGAAAACTGAGGCCGTCCGTATTTTTAGCAAATGTCACCCCGACAATTTCTGCGATAGTTGCTGGCAGGTCGTAGTTCGCGGCAAGATGCTCTGACTCCGTTTTGGGGGCAATCATACCGGGCCAACGTGCGATAAGTGGTACACGTATGCCCCCTTCGTAGAGCGAACCTTTCAGTCCACGTAGAGGGCCGACACTTTCGAAAAAATCATAGTCGACCTGAGAACGGAGATGCGTTGTGCCATTGTCCGAAGTAAATAGGATAATCGTATTATTATCAAGATCAAGTCGTTTCAGACGTGACACGAGACGACCAATCTGCTTGTCAAAGAAACTAATCATGGCTGCATAACAAGCCTTTGGTGTTGGGTGTGGTTGGTAACTACGTCCATTGTATGGCGTCTCGGGCCATAAACCTTTATATTGTTTGAGATCCTCTTCTGGAACCTGTAATGGCAAGTGTGGTAACACAGTTGGATAATACAAAAAGAACGGGTTTCTATTGTTTTTACTCACAAAATCAAGCATCTCGTCAGCAATCCGTTGCGGCGCATACGTTTCTCCTGTGTGACCACGCGTGTTTCCTTGAAGCGGCTCGTTTGTTTGGTTGTTCACCAAATATTTTGGATATAGATTATGTGCGTGGCGTTGGCAATTATAGCCGTAGAATCGATCGAATCCTTGGTTCAATGGATCACCTGTTGTCCCAACGGCACCAAGTCCCCACTTACCAAAGCAACCGGTTGTATAACCCGCAGCTTTCAGGGTTTTGGCAATGCTTGGTTCGTCTTCTGGCAGAGGCAACTGTCCTCCGAAAATGTGGCCTTTATTCTTAATTTCTTTGTTGTTTCTTATATAAGCATGTCCTCCATGATTACCTGTTATAAGATTACATCGTGATGGGGCACAAACTGCGGAGCCTGAGTAGAACTGGTTGAATCGAATTCCTTCTGTAGCAAGCTTATCGATGTTTGGTGTTTTGATTTTCTGTTGGCCCATGAAACCAAGTTCATTCCAACCTAGATCATCAGCCATAATAAGGATGATATTGGGATTGCTTCGGGAACCTTTTTTAGCCACGAGTTGATTTGGGAAAGAAAGCGCTAATGATCCTCCTATCATACTCCGCACAAATTGCTTACGATTCATTTTTTCTCACTTGTCGGATACCTGTAATTAGGAAACATCAATCACTACACCTATCAAGACAGTGTCTCCATATGCTATTAGTGTGTGGGAATACAGATGCTGATTTGTTTGGCAATATCCGTATTGTTTTATTCGAACCCGGATTTTGCGTGAAGACGCAAAAATGACTGAATGCAAAAACCATCCAAGTATTGTGTAACTCATCTTTTTATTTTAGCATTTCTACTTGTTTTTGCAAGTACTTCATCTGTAGGTTTATATCTGCAAACATATTCAGCCTCTATACTGTGGACAAGGAAACAACTGGGTTTGAAGAATATACTCCATCATGTTACTATGAGACAGCCCAAGCTCGTTGAGTAACCTCAGGTACGCAATGGCTGCACTATATGCTTGAGGATATTCCGCACTTATGCTGGTTAATCTCTACTAGTAGGAGAGGGCGGGCGGATATCAACTCCCCCTTAGTTAGTACCCTTTTCTGCTCTCTCATATGGTTGTTTCCTTCCAACACAGCGAAAACTCACATTAAAAAAACAGCCTTTAACTCCAACCTGATTGTACACTTTAACGCAGTCAATAATTGGTGGATTAACTCAGGTCAGGACCCACTGATTCTGACTGGATAACCAAGAATACTTTACATGATTTTGGCGATGTGCTATCTTCTAGTCATTGGCTCAGACGGGGGTAAGTCTGTGCTGGTGTTGAGTTTGAGCTGTGTTTAGAAAAGACACCGCCCCAACCACCTAGGACAAGAAATAATCATAGGTCGGGCATCCCCCTAGTTGATTAGCGGAGGGCTTATATAATTGCTTGCCGTCCACTTAGTGTCTTTTGCTTTGGTACATCGTTGATGTTGTGATGACGTGACAAGTTGCTTTCCCCCACTTAATCAACTGACCTCCGACGGTAATTCAGCACCACTACTGCTTTCAACTGGACTGGTTTAATCGGAGCAGTAAGCATGAAAAGCAAATAGACTGGAGAAAAAAATGAATCTGAAACCTGAGGAACAGGCTTCCCTAAAGGGACTCACTGAGCCGATGCAGGATACTCCAATACCTTCACCGGCCAATTATAGTGGGCGTACTCATCCTATCTACCAACACCCTATTAGCCAAGAAGTCCAAATACTGGAGCCTGTTCCGTATGAAGATCGCCTCGTCGGGGCTGACCAGGTCGAGTTATCACACCAGGAGATTGCGCATTTCAAGTCGCAAGGCTTCATTGTCAAACGAGGCCTGATCGACGATCAGAAGGGATTCGATTGTCTTGTGGACTATTACTGGGAGCATATGCCAGCCTATTTTATGGACCGTGATGATAGCGAGACTTGGTTCATGCAGGCCAATAAGAAACTGACGATAGAAGATAGTCAGCTCCTAGGCCGTACATCGTCATTAGGATTAAAGTTTCAATCACTTGTGCGATTCGGCACGGAACCTTACATGTTGGCGTTAAGTGCAAACCACCCAAACGTGCAACGAGTCGTCGAGCAGTTCATTGGCAAGCCGGTACGTCCGACCAAAAGGGTACGTGGTCTCTATGGTGTGTCTCCTGCGCCTACCGGAACCCCCATGAGATTGAGCCCTCACGCGGACGTTATTCCAGCTGATCTTTCTGCTATGGTTATTGTCACCGAAACCCCACCGAGATGCGGAGGATTTTGTGTTTGGCCAGGCTCGCATATCAACCTCTACCCCTTCTGGGATACCAGGCATAGTACCCAAATTAATACACAGGAGAGATTGGAGGCGTTTCTCTATGAACGTGATCAAACAGTGAGTACTATTGCTCCTGCAGAGTGTATTGGATCACCTGGGGATGTAGTCTTCTGGCATCCGCGAATCCTGCATTCATCGGGCAAAAACTATTCAGCGATAGATGGCAGACCGTGTATTCGTATCGTGATTCCATGTGACTTTCAAAAAGATGGACGTACGTTCTTCGATGACGACGAACAGTACGGTCCCGGTAAGTGCGAGCAATGGTGGGTCGACGCCCACAACTTCACAGAGGATAACGAAGTGCCAACATCCGACAATCTGTGGAGCGACTGGAATATCTAAACTACTAGTTGTAATTTTTTGCGGCTTGTAGGATAGAAGCCTGGAGCCTACCAGCAAGTGTGGACATGGATGATGGGGATTTTTGCTATTCTATACAAACTATCAAACGTCAAAACGGGGAGGCTGGGTTGGAACCGACGCTTTCAGCTGGCAGAGCTGAAGCCTGCCTAACGTTACTTTCTAAGTGACAGAGAGGTTAGATGAACGGATTGACTTTATTGGTCTGTTGCTTAATGGCTTATCAACAGGCTATACAGATGGGGATGCCAATGGCAGTTTGCTACTGGTTGGTGGTGGTGTAACTCTCAGTATGGAGCAACAATTAATGCATCAGCTTAAGACAAAGTAAGATGCCATCAGGATATAAAGGTAAAAAAACATGACATACTTAGATCATCCCATAGTCACTAAGCTTGCTAAGGTGCCTGATGGTACTGAAGTAGTGCTCGTGTGGTGCGTAAGAGATTTTTTTGACAACCCATCTATCAATTGGAAGACAGCAACCACCTGATAGGAGACATTTCTGCCCTGCGGCAACAGATTGACTCAGTTGATTATTTGCTACTGCAAGGTTTTTTCGGTTTTGCTCTAGTTAGCAAAGCTAGAACGGAAATCTTAAATATAACCGCTCGCACAGAAGGACTTGACAAACCATTATTTATGGATTATTGTAGCTGGGAAGCATCGTTGTATTGGTTGCCCAGTGGGAAGATTAAGCGTTGCTTTGGGTTTTATAAAAAACCTCTGACCTCTAGGAAGCAAATACATTTTGGGAAATAATGGCTATGCCCAAAGTTCAAGATATTCTTTGTTCCAGCCCAGTCCCAAACTCGGTGCCGCACCGACCGCGTGGGCTCGCTACGAGGCATCAAAAAGAACTGGAACCAAAGATCTTATTGAGGAATACATCCCCCGTACAAGAATGCGATGGAGGCGATGCGTGACGGATGGCAGGTCATCCAGATGAGCTACCACAAACATCGATCCGAGGTAGATGACGAACTGGGGCCTTGCCATAACAGACGGTACCATCTCGTTTTAGCGAGATGCAACTGGAAGAGGAAGAAAGTTAGTTTATGGAACATCTTATTTCATCGAAGGATATGGCGAGGTTTGTTGCCTCTGGATACCTAAAGTGTGAGGAGATGGTACCTAAGGATCTGTGCGAAGCATGCCGCAAGGAGATGGAAAACAACAAGGGCTATCTCGCTGTAGGCACGTCGTTCGAAGAGACGTGGCCGAGAAACACGGCCTTGGGTGAAACCTTTCGGCTACCGAAGGTGAAAGGACTTATTCACTCACTGATCGGACCGGAACCACTATACGATCACCATGCCGCTCACCTAGTGAGAGCACAAACAACTATGGGGCCTAATATGCATCAGGACTCGGTGATCGACTTCCGTCAGAATTACTTCGACATTCAGTTGTCGTTCTTTCCGGTCGACACGACCGACGAGATGGGCGGGACATTCTTGATACCGGGATCGCATTTTCGAAATGTCCGGACGTTTGAGATCCGTGGGTACCAGCATGTTGTCGGTAAGATCTGGGCTACTTGCCCAGGTGGCACGATCTACGTGTGGAATACGCGTGTCTGGCACGGAGGGCGGAGCAACCATACAGACCAAGACCGCTACATGTACAAGTTGCGCCTGAATCCGACGAAACCACAGGTTCGGAACTTCGATACGTCGGATATCGACGATCCGGAGATTGGCTGGATCCTGAACACACATCATGGTTGGGAAGGAAACGACCACCGATACGAATTGATGAAGCGTGTCGAGCTTTGGCGGTATGTATCTGATCAGCCGGACTACGATGTGGGAGAACGCTTCCTCCGACGGCGCGAGTATCAACCGCAAAAGGCAATGATGTAGCCAATGGTTGCTACAGTAAATACTAGACCCTAAAACGCCCGATTGAACACTCATATTCAGTCGGGCGTTTTGATTTCAACTTTCGAATCAAGTCAGTTTTTCATCGATTTTAAAGCTCCTTTAGCTCGTTAAACCAAACATATAGTTGGAAGCCCAAGATTGTGAGCCTGTCAATTTGTGTTGAGGATCCAGTTAGGAGTACCCCCTCATTTTTTCAGCGATGGCAGACGGTCAAATCAAGGCCACATAAAATGCCATAATGATCAGGTGAATTGTTGCCAAGCTGTTCTAAAAGGTTGGAAATCAGCCCTGTGCTAGATGGGGTATTTGCTTGTATGGGTAAGCAAACTTATCTTGAATATGAATATTGTGTGTGAGGTTTAAAGTGTGTTGAGCTCTAAGTTTTTCAGCAGGTTATCAAAATTTTGGCTTTATCGTCGTCGTCTTCAGAAGTATAAACTACATGCAAAACTCTTTTCCTACTATAACAAATGGTTGGGTCAATTAGCATCTTTAAGCTATTAAAGGCCATCTACTATTTTTCTTTCAAACGGATTCTCATCTGTTTCTAACATATACCCCATACATGGTGGAATTGGAGCGTCGGGATCATTGGGGAAAAGGTTCCACCGTCGATGAAATTCCCGCACAATCTTCTCATCAAAAATGGATGGTGAAATAAAACCGCCTCCACCTTCTCTAATCAGGTTAAAGTGTATGTGTGTTTTTTCGGCAAGTTTTCGGTTTTCAGGTATATACATTTTGGCTATTACTTGACCTTTCTTAATCTGCTGTCCCAGCTTTACCAAAATAAACTGATCGTAAAAATTATTCGTCCTTGGATCAATGAATGGTTCGATACTATAATGGAACGTGACTCCAGTATTGCCTTCACGAGCAAAAGTCAGCCCAATGCCATAACGCCTGTTAGCCACCTGCTTTCCCAAAGCTGGTTCGAACATTTCGCGAAGCCGAAAAGAATAGTCAATCCGTGTAATTATACCGTCAGCAACAGCATATATTGCCGGGAATTTCTGGATTGTTTTTGCTGAACCTGAAATATCTTGCACGTTAAAATAAACATGTCCACCGGTATGTGGACGTTCCGCTCGCCGGCCTTTATAAGGATGACCTCGACGCACCACTTCCAGATCCACCAGAAACCTATCAGATGGACGCTGATGAAAGTCCTTGATCGAGGGCAAGGAAACAATAACCTCGTGCCGTTTTTTATTCGGCAACGAAACTGAACGGTTAGTACTAACTCGATCCACTGCCGAATTAGTTATGGCGAAAGATGTCACCAAGAAAACCAACAGGAATGCCAAAGAAATCTTAAGACTGTATCGCATTTCTCACTAATAAGTGTTAGGTTTTGCTGTGAATATACCAGGTTTAGACTAAATTGTCTATCAATAGGGGCCTTTTTCACTGTTGACAAAGAAAGCCAAGGACAAGATTTTAAAAGCTAAGCCCCGCACGAATTTAACGATGGAAAAGATTGTTACTGGTAATTATTAGACGCTGAAGGGTTATAATAAGTTGAGCTTTATGATACAATGCCTAACGTGTTGATAGTAGTATTACAAGGTATGAGGCTGTTCCTGTATTTCCGAACCTCCTTTGGCTAAAGAGATCGCCATGCATGTTCATCAGAACCTAATTGAACTTAAAGAGCGAGGAGAGAATTAAACGCAATCGACGCTCACCTTGGGAGATCTGAAAACTACATTTTAAGCGACAGACCGTAATTTTATATTTTTTCTGAAAGCGATGAATCCAATGCCTCCTAGGGAAAAGAGTGCCTAGGAGGTAAGTAATGTTCCAGAATGTTTTTTTGGGTTCTTGGGCAGTAGGCTATTGTTCCCAATATGAACATGTCGAAATTGATTAAACAGGTATACTTGGTTTGCTTGTTGAGATTATTATATCTGTTCATGCGTAGAACTTCATCATCACTGCCAACCAGAAATTAAATTCCCACTTTAAATCTGTATAGATGTAAATAGTGTGACCAGACAGGATCAACTACGGTATCTCAGTCAACAATCGAAAGTTAGTGTGCTGATTATCGGTGCTGGCATCAATGGCATTGCTGCATTTCGGGATTTAGCACTTCAGAACGTTGATGTGTTGATGGTTGATAAAGGTGACTTCTGTTCTGGTACTAGTTCAGCCTCTTCTCACATGATACACGGTGGCATTCGTTACTTGGAGAATGGAGAGTTGAGATTGGTTCGTGAATCTGTTCAGGAGCGGAACCGACTGCTACAACTGGCACCACACTATGTCAAGCCTCTGCCAACCATGATCCCAATTTTCAACTGGCAGTCGGGGATATGGAAAATTGCCGCCAAGTTTTTTGGTCTGAGCGGTCTTTTATTATCTCCAACTGGCCTCCGATTAGCCCAATCCAAAGGAGAGGGTCATCAACGTGGGGGAGTAATTGTTAAATTGGGTTTAATGCTCTATGAACTCTGGAATTCACCTTCAATAGTTACGGCGGCAAGGATGCCAAGTCACCGTTTTCAGTTGAAGGTATCTAGTTTGAAGCAATTTCCAGAACTGAGTTCAGATATTGTGGCAACGGCGATCTATTATGACGCGGTTGTTCTGTCCCCGGAGCGATTGGCAGTTGAATTGGTTACAGAGACGGAGAAAATGAGTCAAAATGCAACCGCCATTAACTATCTCTCAGTGGTGGGAATGGCCGATTCTCAACGCACTGTGATTCTGCATGACGAAGTAAGTGGACAACAATTCCAGATCCAACCAGAATTGGTAATCAACGCTACTGGCCCTTGGATTGATTTAACTAACAGAAAGTTGGGCCAACCAACCGATTTTATCGGTGGAAGCAAGGGATCGCATCTGGTTTTAGACCATCCGAAATTGAGGGAGGCCATTGGCGAACACGCGATCTTCTTTGAGAATGACGATGGCCGTATCGTTTTGCTTTTGCCTTACTTTGATTATGTGATCGTTGGAACGACGGATATTCGGGTAGATCACCCGGAAGTCTACTGTACTCAGGAGGAGATCACTTACCTATTGGAAATGATTGGCCGTGTTTTTCCGCATATCGAGGTCGAGCCTTCCCATATTCTGTACACATTTTCAGGCGTTAGACCTCTACCCACTGACAACTCAAAGCAGTCAATGGGGCAAATCACCCGAGATCATCAAAATAAAATCGTCGAGCAAGCCGAATATAGTTTTCCTGTTTTCAATCTGGTGGGAGGGAAATGGACTACTTTTCGTGCCTTTGCTGAGCAAGTGACCGACCAAGCACTAAAGTTTTTGGGGCAAAGTCGTTGTTGTGATACCAAAGATTTAGTGATTGGTGGAGGGAATGACTATCCGTTCACCGATCGGGAGCACTGGATAGCCTCAGTAGCAGAAAACTACCAAGTGGATTCAAAAATAGTGAAAAAGCTGTTTGATCGGTATGGCACAGGCGCGAGAGCTGTTATTAAGCATATGTCGGAACCCCTTCTATCAAGAACCGACCAGTGGGGTAAAAATGAATTAAATGACTTGGATCCCTTTGACCAAACGAAGCCGCTTGGCAATGTTGCTGATTATTATGTAGGGGAAGTACGTTTCATTGCAGAACAAGAGAAAGTTGTTTTTGTAGAAGATTTTATTCGGCGCCGATCTAATCTGGCTATGTTGGGCCAAGATACTCCACAGTTGAGAGCTGAACTGACGGAGATTATGGCAGATTTACTGCCTTCCTAGAACTACGGATCAAATGGAATCGAGGATCCTGTCGGTTTGTAAATGGGATCCGACCTAAGTTGCCATCCCTCTTCCGATTTTTTAGCGATTGAAAGGGTAAACGAAGCCAGTAAGTAGTTTGAGGCCAAATGGATTTGATCTATATGATATGGTAGTGACCTCAACCTCGGATTTCGTTGTGTGTCAGGATCAAAGTAATTATATTTGTCCGTGTTATGCACCGTTTTTGCTGCTTTACTATGCTTTGTCTATTCTATATTTAAGTTGAAAATTTTGTACAACTACTAGATTGTAAATATTTTCTACTTTAATTTGTACATGAGTTATCCATTGCGCTGGTACCAATTGATTCCAACTGGGTTATTAAGCATTTACTGAACTCTATAGAAAAAACTAGTTTAGATTACCCTTATCCTCACCAGTCTCGATAAGCCACGGCAGTCCAAACCCGACATCTCCAGTTTACACCTACACTTCAATGTGGTAATACTCCCAGCTAAAAATTAAGAACCAAGGTAGATCAAACCGGCCCACCGCTTTGCCTCGATGCGACAGGCGTGATATAATGCTTTTATCTGAATTCTTGGTACAACTGAAAGGCAATGTGATGAACCTATACCTTCGTTTGTTAAGTTATGTTTTGCCTTATTGGAAGAGTGTGATTATCTGCGTTTTAGCCATGCTAGTTGTTTCTGTTGGCAACCTTGTGCCTACCTGGATTAGCGGAAGAATTGTCATCGACAAGGTTATCGTACAGGGGGATTTGCGACAATTACATTGGATCCTTTTGTTCCTACTTGGGACTTATCTGGTTAAGAGTTTCGGAGTTATGATTTCAGAATGGCTTTCGCATGAGATTGCGGAAAAGGTTATCTACGACATCAGAACGGAGGTTTATAGCCATTTGCAGAAGCTTTCATTTCGGTTTCACAAGGATAATAGCACTGGTGATTTAATGACCCGAACGGTAAATGACATCGATGCTATGCGAGATATGCTTGCTCATAGCGCACACGCAATTATTGTACAGACACTGACATTTACAGGCATTGCGATTTTACTGTTTTTTATGAACTGGAGTTTAGCCACGTTGACACTGTTTCCACTACCAATTTTGGGGTATCTTATATTTCAATTTGGTGTCAGGCTTAGATCTATTTCTCGAGATGTTAGAGCGAGACTTTCGGATGTTAACGCTCGTTTACAGGATAATCTGTCAGGTATTACTGAGATTAAGACTTTTGCCCGTGAAGCTTATGAAGAGCGCAGGTTTGTTGAAATTTGTGCTGATTACCGTAATTCAATCATTCGTGGTGTGCGATTGTGGGCATATATGAGTCCCGCAGTTCAGTTTGCTTTAGGCATTAGTTGGACCACAATACTGTGGTATGGCAGCTGGCAAATTATACATGAATCCAATAACATGACAGTTGGACAATTATTTATATTTCTAGGGTATTTGTGGCGTTTATTTATTCCCATTGAGATGGCTAGTCATGAAAATGAGCGCTTACAGAAGGCCTTGGCCGCAGGTGAACGTATAATGAGTTTGCTCGATACAGAGCCTGAAATTGAAGTTCCTCCACGCGCTTGGGTTGGTAAAATACGAGGTAATATTCGATTCCAAAATGTATGCTTCAAGTACATTGATGAAGAAGTGTTGACGGACATAAATCTCCAAATAAATTCAGGGGAAACAGTGGCTTTTGTTGGACCTAGCGGAGTCGGTAAAACTACACTAGCCGGATTGGTCCCGAGGTTTTATGACGCAACTGTAGGACAAGTATGTGTTGATAACATCGATGTTAAGGGAATGCAAATTGATGCTCTAAGAAGACAAGTTGGTGTGGTTCCACAGGAAACTTTTCTATTTAACACAACAATCCGGGATAACATTGGTTACGGAAAGCCCAATGCCACACAGGTAGAAATTGAATCAGCCGCTAAAGCTGCCAACATTTTTGACTGCATCATGGACTTGCCTAACCACTTCGACACTGTCGTGGGAGAACGTGGCGTCAAGTTATCTGGAGGACAAAAGCAGCGTATTTCAATTGCTCGTGCAATCCTTAAAGATCCTCCAATCCTGATTCTCGATGAGGCTACATCATCCGTTGATACAGAATCGGAAGCACTGATTCAGGAATGTTTAGAGAACTTGCTGAGGGAACGTACGACGTTAACAATAGCCCATCGACTTGCGACTATTAAACATGCAGATCGAATCATAGTATTGGATGACCATAAGATTGCGGAATTTGGAACACACGGAGAATTATTGTCGAATTCGGGATTATATGCAAGGCTTTATCAAGCACAATTTGGAGAGCAACAGTTGATTAATATCTGATTTCTGATAGCTCGACTGACCAACTTGAGGACGAAGCTGAAGTTGGTTCAACAAATTGGAGCACCTCAACAACTTACCAATATAGTTCAGCAGATCTTTGAAAATGCGCAATGGATAGGATATACTTTTTTCTTGTCTTGATTTCTAGTTTTTCTTCTTTGATGTAAGCTGCCAGTCTGTTCTGGTAGCTCCAGTTTTTTGCTATATGGTTCACTCCCGTACTATGGCGCATCATTATAACGATGGTTTCGTGATACTGGTCGGTTATTGGAAGTAGATTACCTTCAGCTTTTTCTGCCATGATTCACACTCCCAATTTCTTGATTGTTCGATTGGCGTATTGTCCTATTCATAAATTATTATTTCATTAAGTAAGGTAGGTTAGTTATTCCAGTTGGGCTATGTTTACTCTCAAATAGGGATGAAGCATGAGAGAATTCTTCGGGAACATATCATCATCGTCTGTTTGGGATAAAAACTCGATTCTGCCTTGCAACAAACGTGGAAAAACAGGTTCAAGGAGTTTGACGTTCTGTGAATCTTTATGACCAAACACTAATGTAATAGGATCCTCTGCCAATGAGTGAAAAATCGTTTTTGAAGGAATTAGGCAGCCGAATTCTTGTTTGTGATGGTGCATTTGGTACCCAACTTCGCAAACGAATTCCTTCTTATGTCACTTGCCTTGACGCATGTAATATTGATTTAGATTATCTGTATATTGTTCAAGATATCCATCGAGAATACAAAGTTGTCGGCGTTGACATCATCCAAACGAATACCTTTGGTGCCAACGCCAAGAAGTTGGAGTTTTACGGACTTGAGGAGCAAGTCCGTGAGATTAACGCTGCTGGAGTTCGGCTGGCTCGAGAAGTGGCAGTGGAGGACATTTTTGTTGCTGGATCTGTTGGTCCGATTGAAACCAGCCCTTTTAGCAATGAATTCTCAGTTGAAGAAGTTAGTAGTGCTTTTAAAGAGCAGATGGAGGTACTCGTTGAAGGTGGGATAGATCTCATAATGTTAGAAACCTTTTCGGACAGCAGAGAGGTTGAAATTGCGACACAACTGGCGTTGACCTATGGTTTGCCGGTTGTTGTACAAATTCGTGGTATGCCTGGAAGGAAGTTAAGCGATGGTACGGATATATGTGTGTTTGCCCGTCAGATGGAAAATCTTGGTGTTGCAGCTGTTGGAATAAATGACCGACCTCCACATGAAGTTGTCGAAATTCTTAAAAAGTTAGCAAAGGTAGTTAATCTGCCGATTATAGTACAACCAGATGCTGGTGCACCAAGAATGAGTCAAGGAAAGTTACTATCAGAAGAATACACTGTCGCTCCTCACCTGTATGGTGAGTATGTGAATGACTTCGTTAAGTTAGGTGCAAATATCATTGGTGGTTGCTGTGGTACTACCCCAGAACATATTCAACAAATAAAGTTGGTCACGAAAGGTATCGCACCCACTGAACGTGAAAAGCAGGTTTTCGTTTTCAATGATGTACCTAAACCTTTTAAATCGAAGTTTGATAATAATCCAATTCAACAGATCTTTGATGAAAAGGACGCGATCATCAGTGTTGAGATGCGTGCCAAAACCTTTACACAGTTTTCAGCTATGATCCGTGAGTCAAAAAATCTAGCCAAGGCTAAGATAGATCTCTTTGATGTTCCTGATAATGCTGGTGCAACCGTCAACATTGGTGCAATTGGTACAGCATTTCGATTGCAGCAGGAAACCAGTGTTCCAACGATCATTCACTGGACGACACGTCAGCGTAATTTGATTAGCACCCAGTCACATCTGTTAGAAGCATGGGCTTTGGGTGTTGAGGGTATTTTGGCACTATCTGGAGATCATCCTAAGGTTGGACGATTTGAGACGGCTAGAATTGTAGCTGATTTGAAAGGGTCAGTTCAACTAATCGAATTAATTACTCGGCTCAATGACAACCAACTTATCAATGGGACATCGATTGGTGAACCTTGTAATTTTTATATTGGCGCAGGGTTCAACATCGCTGAAAAACTGGAGAACCAAGTTAAACACCTAACTCAGAAAGTTAAAAATGGTGCTCAGTTTGTTTATACGCAACCAGTTTATACGCTTGATGATATTGAAAGGACTTATGAAGCGACCAAACATCTTGGAGTGAAAGTACTGTACGGTATCATGCCAATTACGACTCCGCGCAGCATCCCTTTTCTGCGTGATAATTTAGGAATCTACATACCACGTTCAATCGTTAAGCAGTTCAGTGAGACGAGCGATGCTATGTCAACGCGTTTCGGCTTAGAGATGATTAACAACTTTGCCTATAACCTAAGCCAACAGAATCGAGTTCCCATTGATGGGATATATATCATCCCACCTTCAAACGTTAATTGGAAAAACAAACGAAAGGCTGTTATTGATATTATTGAGGCGTATCGAGGTCAAATCGTTGTTGAATAAATATTGATCGTATTCTATAAAGAGCAAGCACATGTATTTTGTTGGTGACAATCGGGTACCTCACACGAAAACAAAAAGGGAGTGCTGATCACAGAGTCTGTTTAGTCTGACAAAGGACGTTCGTTGCGAACTCCAACGTTGACCTTGAAGAGTTCCGCCATCTGATGAGGTCAGAACTGTTAAGGGAAGAAGCCTATAAAACCGCCTTACATACTGTAATCGAAGAGATTGTTGTTTATCCAGACGCTGTGATATTATGATAGAAGTAACTTTTTCATCGGAAAGTGTATCATCCATTGCAAGACCTCTCAGGTTCTTAATAATCTCAAGTCGTGTTTCAGGTACTCTGACTTCACTCCCAACAAATACGAAAGAAAGAATTGCGGTGGTATAAGGCAAAATGGCCAGACTGTTTGGTAATAGGCAGGTACCACGACCTGAAAGTGTTCCACCTGCACAACCCACCGAGAACCACTCGGTAGAATTAAAATCCTCATTAGCATTTTAATTCCCAACTCGACTATTTTCTTCTCAATGGGATCCTCCCCGTTATTAACGAGATCTAACGTGAGACACAACCAGAAAAAATAATTAAACAAATAGCAGTTGATATGGCGGGGACAACTAACTTCATTCTCAATACAATACTCGTCATTTTATCCATACTCCTTGTACTTAATTTTAATTTAAGTACGATCTAACTCCCTCAAGATTTTGTCAGAAATATGGCGGATAGGTTTGCTAATTGACAATCGTTTCAGAACTAGCTACTGATATCCATGAAATACTCGAACCGTTAGCTAACAGGTGACTCGGCTTTCAGCTATTTGCAGCAATTCTTCCATGTTGGTTGCAAGATCACGACAGCCCTCTTTCAAGTAGGCTACGCCGTAACTGCGATGGCAACTCAACACCGAATTTCTCTGCTAATAGTTCCATGTCGCAAAAATCATTCTCTCCTGGTATGTAACCATGTGCATGACACAGCACCTGCGCTATCGGTGATAGGCATTTAACGCTCATTCCTCTGATGGTCCCACGCCCACTAAATCCCTCCGCTGGGTAGATCCAATCCTCTCCGTTTTGCATCTGATACACTCCATTCCCATCGTCGTCGAATTTAACAGCGTGTACATCGACCTCGAGCCCTACGCCATTCGCAAGAACAAAAGAGTTTGGCGGTTCTCCCTCTTGGACTGAGAATCCCTTCATCCCCAAGAGTTCTT